>Ga0187806_1000052_pt1 | contig 25120 bp, 24 predicted proteins | sample NC_wetland_sal_i_7_FD_132470 | JGI IMG/M metagenome (GOLD analysis project Ga0187806, IMG submission 132470) | Wetland sediment microbial communities from Neuse River Estuary, North Carolina, USA - ASW_1 | ecosystem: Environmental > Aquatic > Freshwater > Wetlands > Sediment | place: USA: North... | reverse complement strand
TACAGGTCGCCGCCGAGCAGGAACCAGGCGATGAACGTGCCGAAGCCGCGGCCGCCGAGCCCCCACTCGTTGAGGTGCAGCATGTCCTCGGCCCTGCGCCAGCGGGCCGCGGCGAAGCCGATGAAGGTGACGAGGACGAACAGGACGACGACGATCGTGAAAACGACGGTGTTGACGTTGCTCATCGCACGCCTCCCGGTACCGGGTCGCCGGCGGTGCCCGCGGTGCCCGTGTCGGCCGGCTGCCGCGGCTGCAGCCTGCGCTGCAGCCGCATCGCGATCCACAGGGCCAGCGCGGTGGCCGGCATGTAGATGAGCAGGTAGAAGTAGAAGAAGGGGAAATCGCCGATCTTGGGCGTGACGTGTGCGTAGATCGGGACGATCAGCGTGCAGAGGATCGCCGCCGCGACAAGCACCCCAATAGCGAGCGACGTGATTGGGTGGGCGAGCACGGGGTTCGTCCGCCGTGTCGCGGCGGATTGCGGATCTCGCGGAGCGCTGGGGGTGGCTGTGGGCTCTGTCATCGGGTCCTCTCGAGCGTCCTCGCGCGTTCAGATGTGACAAAGGTCACGTAATTCCAACCATGTTGCGCTCTGGTAGCTGATTACGCAATAACTTGCGCATTGCGAATCACGGTAATTCGCTGATTAGACCGGGTTCGATCAGCCGGTGCGACGGCCGCCGAGACGCGGCGCGAGCCCCTCCATGGCGGCGGCCAGGAATGCCGCCTGGTTCTGCGCGCCCGCGCCTTCCGGGAGCACGCCGGCCAGCGGGCCGTCCGCGATGACCTGGAGGTCGGCCAGGTTGGCGAGCTCGGCGAGACCGGGCTGGCGCGGCCAGCTGCCAATCACTACGCCGCCGTTGGCGAGCTTCCGCGCGGCCAGTGCCTCGAGGGTGAGCGCGGTGTGATTGAGCGTGCCCAGGCCCGCGGCGGCCACCACCACGACGGGGGCGTCCAGCGACGCCGCCAGGTCAGCGATCGTGCCGCCGTCCGGGTCATAGCGCACGAGCAGGCCGCCGGCCCCTTCCACGAGCACCAGGTCACGGGATTCCGCGAGCTTCGCCACGTGCGCCGCGGCGGCGCACAGGTCCAGCGGTGCCAGGCCGGCGGCGCGGGCGGCCGCCTCGGGGGACAGCGGGTCGGGGAAGCGGGCCAGCTCGTGGGTGTCGGTGAGGCCGGAGAGCCGCCGGACGGTCTCGGCGTCGGGGACGTCTTCCGTAGCGGTGCCCGTCTGCGCGGGCTTGACGACGGCCACGCGGTCGCCGCGAGCGAGCGCGAGCGCGGCGATCGCGGCCGTGACCACGGTCTTGCCGACGCCGGTGCCGGTGCCGCTGACCACGAGCACGCCACGCGGCGTCATGAGCTGGATGTCCGCCGCAGCCTGGTGATGAACTTGTACCGGTCGCCCCGGTACCAGGACTGGGCCCACTCCACGGGCTGCCCGGTCGTGTCGATCGCGTGCCGCGACAGCAGCAGCAGCGGGCTACCGGGGTCCACGCCAAGCAGCCTCGCGTCGTGCGGGTCCGCGAGCACCGTCTCGATCGTCTCCTCGGCCTCGGCGAGCTGGATGCCGTAGCCGGTGCGCAGCGTCTCGTACAGCGAGGCATGCCGCTCGAGCTGCCTGCGCAGGCCGGGGAAGCGGCGGGCGGGCAGGTGCGACATGTCGATGGACATGGGCTCGCCGTCGGCGAGCCGCAGCCGGTGGATGCGCAGCACGCGGCCGCCCGGCCGGACGCCGAGGAGCCCGGCGAGCTGCTCGTCCGCGGTGACATAGCCGATCTCGAGGATCTTGGTCAGCGGGTGCAGGCCGTGCTGCCGCATGCCTTCGGTGTAGCTGGCGAGCTCCAGGACCTGCGCGACTTTCGGCTTGGCGACGAAGGTGCCCTTGCCCTGCATGCGCAGCAGCCGGCCCTCGATCACCAGTTCCGCCAGCGCCTGCCGCACGGTGGTGCGGGACGTCCCGTACAGCCGGGCGAGCTCGCGCTCCGGCGGCACCGGGCTGCCGGGCGACATCGCCGAGGTGAACTCGAGCAGCTGCTTCTTCACCTGGTAGTACTTCGGCAGCCGCAGCACGGCTGGGGACGAGCCGGCGGGCACGCCTGCGGCATCTGGGGCCTGTTCGGCTCGCGCGACGTCTGCGGCGCCTGGGGCGCCGGGCTTGCCGGTGAGCGGGGCGCCGGGGTCGCTGGCGCTGTCTTCGGCCGGCATCGGAGACACGGTCATGTGGTGTTCCTTCCCGCTTGTGCGGTATTCCGGCAATGATGGCAGCGATCGCGCGCTACGGCCAGTGCGCGCGCGGCCAGGCTGAAGTCCGTGTCGGTCAGGGTGGCGCGCCCGGTCAGCCGCAGGCACGCCTCGCCGTCGGGAACCGACGGCGGCCGGAAGCACCCGACCCGGACGCCGTGCGCGGCGCAGGCGCGCTGCGCGGCCAGCGCGTCCCGCGGATCGCCGAGCATGATCGCTGTCACGGCCGCGGCCGGCGCGGTGACGCTGAGGCCAAGGTCAGCGGCCGCGGCGGCTAGCCGGGCGGCTGCCCGCCGCGCCCGGCCGGGCAGCCCGGGGTCGGCGCGCAGCACCCGCAGCGCGGCGAGGGCGGCGCCGGCCGCGGGCGGTGCCAGGCCGGTGTCGAAGATGAACCCGCGCCCGGTGTCCACTAGCGTCTGTGTCACCTCGGCCGCGGCCAGCACAGCGCCGCCCTGGCCGGCCAGCGACTTCGATAGCGTGAGGGTGCGCACCACGTCAGGCTCGGCCGCGATCCCCGCGTCGTGGCAGGCGCCGCGGCCCCCCTCGCCGAGCACGCCGAACGAGTGCGCCTCGTCGACCACGAGCAAGCCGCGGTGCCGGCGCGCGACCGCGTGCAGCGCGGCGACCGGCGCCAGGCCGCCCGACACCGAGAACACGGCGTCGGTGACGACCAGGGCGGCTCGTTCCTCGCGAGCGGCGAGGGCCGCGGCGACCGCCGCCACGTCGCGGTGCGGGGTCACCGCGACGCGGATGCCGGGGCGGCGCGCGAGCCGGCACGCGTCGACGAGCGAGGCGTGGTTCCGCGCGTCGGACACGATCAGGACGCCGCCGCCGCTGTCCCCGGCGCCGTCGCCGGGCCCCAGCGCGGCGCTCAGCGCCGTCACGATCGCGAGGTTGGCCAGGTACCCGGAGGAGAAGACCAGCGCGGCGGGCGCGCCGGTGAACGCCGCCAGTTCCTCCTCCAGCTCGGCGTGCAGCATCGTGGTCCCGGTCACCAGCCTGGATCCGGTGGCCCCGGTCCCCCACGCGCGCGCCGCCGCGGCCGCCGCTTCGGCGAGCCTGGGATCACCGGACATGCCCAGGTAGTCGTTGGACGCCAGGTCAAGCGCGGCGTCGCCGGCCGCGCGCGGCGCGAGCTGCCGCCGCAGGCCGGCGGCTTCGCGCGCGGCGGCGGCCGCGCGCAGCCGGGCGAGCGGATCGAACGTCTCGTGAGCGGAGCCCTGCATGGGCGCATAATGCCAGGTCATGCTCTGGCGGGGAAATCGCACCCGTCCGTCCCGTGTCATTATGGAAACGTGCCGACGCTTACCGACCTCGCCAGGAACTACACCGGCCTATCCGGCGCCGACGTGGAATGGCTGCACTCGCTGGTATCCGACTGGCAGCTGCTCGCCGACCTGTCGTTCGCCGACCTGATCCTGTGGGTGCCGATGCGGGCGCCGGCGGGTGAGGTCGACTCGGGCTGGGTCGCGGTCGCCCAGATGCGCCCGACGACCGGGCCCACGTCCTTTCCCGACGACGTAGTGGGGACCCAGATCGGCCCTGGCAGGCGGTCGCTGCTCGACACGGCGCGCGTCGAGCAGCGCATCTGGCGCGAGAGCGACCCGGACTGGACGAGCGGCGTGCCGGTACGCGCCGAAGCCATCCCGGTGACCAGGAGCGGCCGCGTGATCGCGGTCATCGAGCGGTCGACGAACCTGAACTCGGCCCGCACCCCGAGCCGTCTTGAGCTCACCTACCTGCAGGGTGCCGACGACCTGGCGCGGATGGTGGCGGAGGGCACGTTCCCCTATCCCGGCCACGACACGACCCTGGTCCGGTCGCCCCGGGTGGGCGACGGCCTGCTGCGGCTAGACAGCGCGGGACGCGTCACGTACGCGAGCCCGAACGCGCAATCGGCGTACCGCAGGCTCGGGCTGGCGGCGGATCTGATCGGGGCCGAACTCGGCACCGCGACGGCACAGCTCGGCGCCGCGGGGGAGCCGGTCGACGAGTCGCTGATGCTTGTCGCCCGGGGGCGGGCGCCGCGGGAGACCGAGATCGACGGCAACGGCGCGGTCGTCCAGCTGCGTTCCATCCCGCTGGTCGTGGCGGGCAAACGGACTGGTGCGCTGGTCCTCGTCAGGGACGTCACGGAACTGCGGCGGCGGGAGCGCGAGCTGCTTACCAAGGAAGCCACGATCAGGGAGATCCATCACCGGGTGAAGAACAACCTGCAGACGGTGGCGGCGCTGCTGCGGCTGCAGGCCAGGCGGCTGCACGCGCCCGAGGCGCGCGCCGCGCTCGAGGAGGCCGTCCGCCGGGTCGGTTCGATCGCGATCGTGCACGAGACCCTCTCGCACGCGCCGGAAGAGATCGTGGACTTCGACGACATCGCGGATCGGGTGGCCATGATGGCCGGGGAGGTCTCGTCGCCCGAGGTGCGGATTACGCCCAAGATCACCGGGCAGTTCGGGATGCTGTCGGCGTCGGTGGCCACGCCGCTCGCGATGGTGCTGACCGAACTGCTGCAGAACGCGCTGCAGCACGGTTTCGGGGCCGCGGGGCCGGGGTCGCGCTGCGGCGACGACGGGATCATCGAGGTGCTGGCCGCACGGGCACCGGAACAGCTGACGGTGACCGTGAGCGACAGCGGGGCCGGGCTGCCGCCCGACTTCGATCTGGAGAATACGACCAGCCTGGGACTGCAGATCGTGCGGACGCTCGTGGTAGCGGAGCTTGGCGGGCGGCTAAGCATCGCTCCCAGGCCGGGAGGGGGGACTGTGGCGGTCGTCGACCTGCCCGTCCGCTATGAACCAGCCCCCCGGTTAGACGTGGGCCTGCGCCCGCAGGCGAACGGTGCGGCGTTTTAGCGCCCGTCGCTCGTCCTCGCTCATGCCACCCCACACGCCCGCATCCTGGCCAGAGTCGATGGCCCAGCGAAGGCAATCCTCGATCACTGTGCAGCGCCGGCAAACCTGCTTCGCTTCTTCAATCTGGCGGAGCGCGGGCCCAGTGTTTCCGATCGGGAAGAACAGCTCTGGATCTACCTCACGACAGGCGGCGATGTGGCGCCAGTCCATGATGTCCACTCCTTCTCGGCGTCGCGGCTGGTCATCGGTGCGGGCCGCCACACGCCACTCAGTGCTTGTGAAGCTTTTCACGAGCTATAGGATATGTCGGGAACAGTTCCTTATTCCCGATCTTGGCTGGTGCCGAGTTGATGACGTCCGAGTCGATGCGGCCCGGACGCCGCTCCGGGGGTGGCATGCCCGTGTCGGCCACGCTCATACCCCGCGGGGACGGTCAGTCTCCCCAGGCACCGGAACTAGCCTCTCAACAGGGCAGAGCCAAACGCAAGGGGGGGCGGCAAACGAGTATTGCGAATTTGGTGTCAGATCGATCACACCAGGTGCGCTGGGTCACGCTAGGACACACAGGGCTTCTGGTACGAACCGGAAAGAAACCCCCTCCGTCTCGCCCAGATACTCCCCGTCGATGTGAAACGCGATCGGGCGGTCAGCCTCGAAGCCCAGCTCAGTGAGCGCCGACGCGCTCACTACATCGCGGCCGGAAGGCAGTTCGCTGGTGGTGTGCATCATGTGCCGGAGCGCGGCCAGCGTCGTCAAGGTGCGCAGTCGCCGCAGCGCGAACAGGTCGAGCCCGGAGCTGAAATCGGCGTGCGCGGGCCGGAGCGGATGACTGCCCAGGTAGGTCCAGGGCGAGCTGTTGGTGACCACGCCCATGAACAGCCCCGTCACCGGCGGCTGCCCCGGAGTGGTCAGCGTGAGGGCCGGGCGGCGCCGGTCGGTCCTCGCGTAGTACCGGCGCAGCGCCGTCCGCAGGTACAGCAGCGTCGACGCATGACGGCCGCGGGCACGCTGCCGCTCGACGTCCGCGACGACCTCCGCGTCGACTCCGAGCCCGGCGCTGAACGTGAAGTAGCGTTCCCCGGCCAGCCCAAGCCCGATGGTGCGCCGCGTCCCGGAGTCCACCGCCCGCAGGATCTGCTGCACCGCCCCCGCCGCGTCAGGCGGCAGGCCCAGTGTGCGGGCGAACACATTGGCGCCACCGCCGGGCACGGGCGCGATCGCCGGGCGCCGGCTCGCCCCGGCGCCGCCGTCGCGCCCGGCGGGCCCAACCAGGCCGGCCGCGCCGTCCAGCACGGCCGCGTCGCCCCCGGAAGCGCTGCCCACCGCGGGCACCGGGCTGCGCATCAGGCCGTTGACGACCTCGTTCACCGTCCCGTCACCGCCGAACGTCACCACTAGGTCGTATCCCTGCGCCACCGAGGCGGCGGCCAGTTCACCCGCGTGGCCGCGATAGCGTGTCTGCGCGGTCTCCAACTCGAGCCGCGAGCCGAGTTCGCGGACAACCAGGCCGGCGTCATGCCCCGTCATGGAAGTCGCGCGAGGATTGATGATCAGCAGCGCGCGCACGTTGCTCAGGTTAACGGGGCCGGAAGGGATGCGACACTTATGGGTATGCGTTCTGGCGAAAGCCGCGAAGGCGCACCCGGGATGCTCCGGCTGGCAGCCGGGGTGCAGGCCGCGGAGGCCGCGGGTCTCTGCGTGGCGGTGGTGTTCAACGCGATCGACTCCGCGTCCGGCCGCGTGACGACGACCGCGAACGCGGTCGCCTTCATCGTGCTTGAGGTCATCGTCGCCATTGGCGTCGCCTGGATCGCGTCAGGCCTCGCCCGGGTGCAGCCGTGGAGCCGCACGCCCGCGGTGATGACCCAGGTGCTCGCCGCCGTGATCGCGGTCATCCTGCTCCAGGCGCACACGTTCGGCTGGGGCGTGCCTACCCTGCTGCTCGCGCTGGCCGGCCTGGCCGGCCTGCTCGCGCCGGCCAGCTTCCGTGCCCTCGCGCGGCCCGCTCGCCCTCCGGAGGACGACCCGCCGGTGACCCGCCGGTCGGTCAGTCGTCGATCGTGAGCCCTTCCCTGAGCTGAGCGAGCGTCCTGGCCAGCAGCCGGGATACGTGCATCTGGGAGATGCCCAGCTCGGCGGCGATCTGCGACTGGGTCATGTTGCCGAAGAACCGCAGCAGCAGGATCTTCTTCTCCCGCGGCGGCAGCCGCTCGAGCAGCGGCTTCAGCGATTCCCTGTACTCGACGCCCTCGAGGGCGTCGTCGACCATGCCGAGCGAGTCGGCGACGGCGGGCGCGTCCTCGTCGCCGGAGTCCGGCGCGTCCAGCGAGACCGTGGAGTACGCGTTCGCCGACTCCAGCCCCTCGAGGACCTCTTCTTCCGACATCTGCAGGTGCGCGGCCAGCTCACTGACGGTGGGCGCGCGGCCTTCGCGCTGCGCGAGCTCGCCGATCGCCTTGGTGAGCGAGAGCTTGAGCTCCTGGAGCCGCCGCGGCACCCGGACGGCCCAGCCCTTGTCCCTGAAGTGCCGCTTGATCTCGCCGACGATGGTGGGCGTCGCGTAGGTGGAGAACTCGACGCCCCGGTCCAGGTCGAACCTGTCGATGGACTTGATCAGCCCGATGGTGGCGACCTGGGTGAGGTCGTCAAGCCACTCGCCGCGGTTGCGGAACCGGCGCGCGAGGTACTCCACGAGCGGCAGGTGCAGCTCGACCAGGGTCGCCCTGATCCGCGCGCGCTCCGGATCGTCATGCGGGAGGGTCGTGAGCCGCTCGAACAACTCCCTGGCCTGCGTCCGGTCGGACGCGGAATGCTCGGTCCTTGGCAGCGGCAGCGGCTCCTCGCTCACCGCGACCTCGAAGACCTCGTACTCGCTGCTCACCCGGACCCCACTGCCCCGCGGCGCTTGACCAGCACGATCGAGACCTGGTCGCCGGAGCCGAGCCGGGAGTCCACCGATCCGGCCAGGGCGGACAGCACCGTCCAGGCGAAGGTGTCCCTGGCCGGCATCCGGGCCTGCGCGGCGATGACCGACACCGTGATCGTCACCTCGTCGGCCTCGAGTTCGAAGCCGCACTCCAGATCGGTACCCGGGATCGCCTGCGCGAGCAGCATCGCGCAGGCCTCGTCGATGGCGATGCGCAGGTCCTCGATCTCGTCGAGGGTGAAGTCGAGCCGTGCCGCGAGCCCGGCGGTGGCGGTGCGCAGCACGGACAGGTACGCGCTCTCGGCGGGCATCCTGACGTGGACGTAGTCAGCGGCCCCGCGGTCGGTCGGCGAACCGTCTCGCACCAGGGACGCGCCGGACTCGCCCGGCACGGCCGTGGTAGCAGCGGTGTCTTCTGTCACGTTTCTCCGTCGGTCATCTCACCCGGCCGGCGATGGTGCCGGCCCCCTGATTGCAACCTACCGTGAACTGCTCCATGGCCTAAACACGACGCGGCAGCGCCGTCCTTACGTCGTAACGGCGCTGCCACGTCGATGTGGCTGTCGAACAGCCGGCGTCAGCCCTGCTTGGTCTCCCAGAAGATCTTGGAGATCTCATCGATCTTGGCGAGCAGCTCGTCCGCCGTGGACACGTTGGTGCTGCCCTTCGTGCCTGAGGCGCCCGCCAGCTTCGTGGCCTCGTTGAACAGTTGGTGCAGCTGCGGGTACTTCTCGAAGTGCGGAGCCTTGAAGTAGTCCGTCCACAGCACCCACAGGTGGTGCTTGACCAGCTCGGAGCGCTGCTCCTTGATGATCAGGGCGCGCGCCCGGAACTCCGGGTCCGAGTTCTGGGCGTACTTCTCGTCGATGCCCTTGATGGACTCCGCCTCGATCCGGGCCTGCGCGGGGTCGTAGACACCGCAGGGCAGGTCGCAGTGGGCATGGGCGACGGACTTTGGCGCGAGCAGCCGGGTGAGCAGCCTCATCGATTCCCCTTCTCCGTACCAGATCAGTAAGGTTGCACTCCCGACACTACTCCGTTAGGTGGAAGCTGAACGTGCGCCCCTGGCCGTTCCTCCGCGTCGCGGTCACCGAGCAGTCCATGCTGCCCGCGCTGCGCCCCGGCGACTGGCTGCTTGCCCGCCGCACCCGGCGGATCCGCCCGGGCCAGATCGTGCTCGCCTGGCACCCGTCGCGCCCTGGTTTCCTGCTGGTCAAGCGCGCCGTCAGGCGAGTGGAGGGGGACGGGCCAGGGGGAACGGGGGGCGGGAGCCCCCCGTGCGGGGAAGAGGTGGGTGGGGGCTGGTGGCTGGAGTCGGACAACCCCGCGGCGGGCGCGGTGGACAGCAGCCGCTTCGGCCCGGTGCCCGAGGAGAAGATCGTCGGCCGGGTGCTGGTCCGCTACTGGCGTCCCCGTCGCGCCGGGTACCGCGCCCAGTTATCCCGAACGATCCCGTTCCTTCGCCCGCACGGCAAAGGCCCCGCCGTTTCCGGCGGGGCCTGTTACCGGTTGTTACGCGGCAAGCGCTAGTGGCTCGGGGTCGCGGGCACGTCGCCCATCCGCTCGGACTGCAGCTCGACCAGCTTGTCCACCTCCTGGCGCGGGAGCTTGGCCCACATCGCCCAGTAGTAGATGACCAGGCTCCAGACGGCCACCACGAGCATGTCCCACCAGAACGGGAGGCGGCCGTTGTTGATCGGCGGCGCGCCGGAGCCGAACTGGCCGAACCAGGAGATGAGGCCCATGCCGATCAGGTAGGGCGGCAGCCACTGCGCCGACTTCCAGTCCAGCGGCGGCCGCTGCTTGTCGAAGACCATGGAGATGCCGATCAGGATGTACCCGATCACGATGCAGACGCCGAGCTTCCAGATCACGTTGAAGCCCGACCAGTAGATGATCATGTTGGCGATGATGAACCCGAGCGGCGCCAGCACCACGGCCCCGGGCGCCCGGTACGGCCGCGGCGCGTCCGGCACGCTCCGGCGGAAGGCGCCGAGCGACAGCGGCGCGCCCGCGTACATGAGCACGCTCGCGCCGGTGACCAGCCCGACCAGCGCCTGCCAGCTCGGGAACGGCAGCAGGAAGAAGATGCCGAACACGAACGCCATGATCAGGCTGAACCACGGGACGCCGTTCTTGTCGACCCACTGGAAGGCCTGCGGGTAGTACCGGTTCCTGGCCAGGCCGTACCCGATCCGCGAGGTGGAGGTCTGGTAGATCATGCCGGTCCCGAACGGCGAGATGAACGCGTCGATGTGCAGGATCGTCGCCCAGAAGATGCCGAGCCCGGCCGCGCTGGCCACGGCGGCGAACGGGTAGACGAGCACCGGGTTGGTGCTCGGGATGCCCGCGAAGCCGTGGTGCAGCAGGTCGGACGGGGTGGCGCCGATGAGCACGATCTGGGCCAGGCAGTAGATGATGGTACCGAGCACGATCGCGATGATGATGGCGCGCGGCAGGTTCTTCTGCGGGTTCTTGATCTCACCCGCGAGCTGGTCGGCCTGCTCGAAGCCCAGGTAGGAGAACACGATGCCCGCGCTGGGGATGGCGCTGAACACGGCCTTCATGCCGTACGGCATGAACCCGCCGCCGCCCGGGCTGAAGTTCCCGCCGTGGAACTTGAAGAAGAAGATGATGATGGTGAGGACCGGGATCGCGACCTTCCACCAGGTGATGCCGGCGTTGACCCGGGAGAAGAGCTTCACCGCGAGGAAGTTGAACGCGGTGAAGATGGCCATCAGCACGATCGTCATCCCGAAGCCGAGCCCGGTGATGCGGCCGGTGGCCGGGTCGTAGATGCTGTGCCAGTAGTACTGGCCGTACTGCATGACCGCGTAGCACTCGACCGGCGCGACCGTGACCGCCTGCAGCCACGAGAAGAAGCCGAACGAGACGCCGGCCACGCTGCCGAACGCCAGGTGCGGGAACCTGGCGGTCCCGCCGGCAACCGGGTACATCCCGCCCAGTTCAGCGTGCAGTAGTGCGAGGACGATCGCGCAGGCGCCGCCGATGAGCCATCCGTAGATGGCCGCCGGCCCGGCGAGGACCGCGGCGCCCATTCCGGCGAACAACCAGCCCGACCCGATGATCGACGTCTCGGACGCCCAAGTGGCCCCGATGAGCCCGATCTCTCGCCGGAGGCCGATGTCGGCCGGCCGGGCGAGGGACGACCCTGCGGACCCAGTTTCTGTTGCCATGATCGATAGCTCTTTTCTCGATCGTGCCCCTCGGGGCTTTGCCACCCGCCCCACGGGGTCCCGTCGTTGCGAGTGAGCGTGTTATATGAGCAGAGTGAGAACATCGTAGAGATGATCACCACTCATGAGAAGTCTTGTGGCGGATTCGGTTTCATAACGCAGGTCACGGGCCGTGGGCCGGGCAACGGCCGGAATAATGACACATGCGTCACGTCACGTCGTGATGACGCAGCAATTACCCCGGAGTTTCACGATGTGCGGGTTTATGTCTGACCGTTCGCGGGTAACGAAATTCGGTTTCAGGGCTTGTGAAAGCATTCACGAGTTAGGCAAGGGCGGCTTCGGCCCGCCTGGCGCAGCGCTCGGAGCAGTACCGTCTTGTCCGGTCCGGTGAGGTGTCGATGAACACCCCCTGGCACGGCGCAGCCTGGCAGACCCCGAAGCGGTCAAGACCCAGGTCGGCGAGCCGGACCGCGAGCCCCATCGCCGCTCCCGCGGCGTACTTGTCGGACATGGACCCGCTCTCGGTGTAGTGCACGTGCCACGCCTGCCCGTCGTGCCCGGACAGCACCGGGTGCACCGGATACTGGATGAGCAGTTCGTTCAGCCGCGCCGCGGCGCCCGCGCCGTCGCCCTGCGAGCAGGCCACGAAGACCGCGCGGAACTCGTCCCTGAGCCGGCGGAGCGCTTCGAGGTCCGCGCGCGTGATGCCGTGGTTCAGGTGCTCCCTGTCGGCCACGAGCGCGCGCAGCCCGTCCAGTGACGAGAGCAGGTCGCCGCCTTCGTGCCCGAGGCTGGAGGTGTTCACGAGCCGTACCGCGAGTTCGGCATAGGAGGAGAGGTCCACTCGCGATTCCTAGCTGCGGGGGAAGGCGTAAGGGGCTGGTGCAGGTAATGAGTATTACACAGATCGCCGGCGGCGGCGCCAGCACCACGCCGTCCATGCACTGTACCTACGGGTAACCGTGTTCAGGTCCTCGGCCACGATCGTCTCGTACCGCGTCGCCAAGGCGCTGGTCGCCTTGTGCAGCGCATCAGCCCGGATGTTGGCCACCCGGGCGTGGAAGCGGCCGAGCCGGGTGACGGCCTTGCGCCGGTTCGCAGAGCCCTTCTGCCTGCGGGAGTGCGCGCGGGACGCGCGGCGCAGCTTCCGCAGAGTGCCGCGCAGTGGCTCGGGGCCCTCCACCGTGATCACGTTGCCGTCGCAGTCCACTTCGGTGAGCAGGGTTTTCACGCCCAGGTCGATGCCGACCGCTGACCCTGGATGGGCGTGCCGGTCGGGGATGTCGCGGTCGATTTCGACGGCGAAGGACACGTACCAGCGCTGTGCGCTGCGCGAGACGGTGGCCGACAAGATGCGCGCCGTCCCGTTTTCCAATCGTCTCGCGAGCTTGCGGGTGGACTCATGAGTGCGGATAGTGGCAAGGCGAAGCAGCGTGACCGTCGCCCCCGAGCACCGCATCGCCCCCGTAGAGAACCGGAACGAGTCCCGGCAGCGACCCTTCTTCTTGAACCTGGGGAAGCCCAGCCGCCGTCCTTTCCGTTCGCCTTTCTTTGCCTCGCGGTAGCCTCGCAGTGCGCGGTCCAGGTTCCGGAAGGCTTCCTGGTAGGCGCATTTGGAATTCTTCGTCCACCAAGCCAGGTCAGGGCTGGTCTTCTTCTCGGCATTCCACAGCTTGTGTAGCTCCCCGGCCGAGTACCACCGGCGCTCGGCCGCATAGCGTTCGTTGCACCGGGCTAGGCCCAAGTTCCAGGCGAATCGGGCCGCGCCTGCGTGGGAGTGCAGCATCCGCTCCTGAGCTGGGGAAGGGTCAAGCGCGAACCGGTACGCCTGAACGACGTGCACCCAATCCTCCTGTACTGTTATTCGATAAAGCGGCTCAACGGCTAACGAGACGTCACCGGGAAGCCGGGGCGTGACCATATGGCCAGCTTGGCTACAATGGATACGTCGCCAATGAGTCGGCTCCGGGTTCGACCGAACTCGGGTTGGCGAGTAGTCGAACAGCCCCGTGCCTGGAGCGATCCGTCTCTCAGGGCGCCTACGGCGGTCGCCGCAACCTCGGGACCGTGGGCCTTCCAATGACCCATTACCGAGTATGTGGGGGTTTGTTGTGGCTGTTGAGCCCACCCTTCCTTATGGCGCCGACCCGGTTTTCGTGATGCACCGCGGCGGCAAGATCGGCGTCCAGCCGACCGTGGACGTCCCGGACCGGGCCGCGCTCGCCATGGCCTACACGCCCGGCGTCGCCCGGGTCTGCAGCGCCATCGCGGACCAGCCCGAACTCGCCAGCGAGTTCACCTGGACCGGCAACACCGTCGCCGTGGTCAGCGACGGGACGGCCGTGCTCGGCCTCGGCGACATCGGGCCCGCCGCGGCCATGCCCGTCATGGAGGGCAAGGCGCTGCTGTTCAAGCGCTTCGCCGGCATAAACGCGGTGCCGGTCTGCATCGCCTGCACCGGCGTGGACGAGGTGGTGCGCACGGTCGCGGCGCTCGCGCCCAGCTTCGGCGGCATCAACCTGGAGGACATCTCCGCGCCGCGCTGCTTCGAGATCGAGGACCGGCTGCGGGCCATGCTCGACATCCCGGTGTTCCACGACGACCAGCACGGCACCGCCATCGTCACGCTCGCCGCACTGCGCGGCGCCGCGCGGGTCGTCGGCAAGAGCCTGGCCGGCCTGCGCGTCGTGGTCTGCGGCGCCGGCGCATCCGGGATCGCGGTTGCGAAGATCCTGCTGTCGGCCGGCGTGGGCGACATCGCGGTGGCGGACAGCAAGGGGCTGATCTACCACGGCAGGGAGGGCCTGAACCCGGTCAAGGCCGCGCTCGCCAAGGTGACGAACGCCGCCGGGCTGGCCGGCTCGCCCGAAGCCGCGCTGCGCGGCGCCGACGTGTTCATCGGGCTGTCCGGCAGCACGCTGGCGGAGGAGGCCATCGCGCGGATGGCCCCGGGCGCCATCGCGTTCCTGCTGTCCAATCCCGACCCGGAGATCCACCCGGACGTCGCCCGCCGCCACGTGGCGGTGGTGGCGACCGGGCGCAGCGACTTCCCGAACCAGATCAACAACTCGCTCGCCTTCCCCGGCGTTTTCCGGGCCGCGCTCGACGTCCGGGCGACCACCGTGACCGAGGGCATGAAGCTCGCCGCCGCGGACGCGATCGCCTCTCTGGTCGGCGACGACGCGACCCCCGGCTACGTCATCCCGAGCCAGTTCGACGAGCGGGTCGCCCCGGCCGTCGCCGCCGCGGTAGCCGCCGCGGCCCGCGCCGAGGGAGTGGCCCGCCGGTAGTTACCGTCAACCGCCTACGGGCGCCGCTCCCGCCTCCGGGGCGCGGCGCCCGTTTGCGTCTGGCACCGCCTTGCCATGAGTTTGACATCTTTATGTCATGGTGTCACCCTAGTCTTGTGTGAGGAGATAGTGACACCTTTATGTCTTGAACTAGGGTGACGTTATGCATCGAACCACGTTCCGCATCGACGAAGAGGTCCTCGCCGAAGCCAAAGCGCTGGCGGCCCGCCAGCACCGCAGCCTCAACTCAGTCATGGAGGAGGCGCTACGCCGAATGATCAAGAGCGCTAATGAACGCAAGACGCGGCCGCGGATTCAGCTGGCAACCTACGGCGACCCCAACGACCGGCCACTGATCGACACCAGTCCCGAGGGACTGAAGCGGTTCCTTGGGGACGAAGACATCGCCCACTACCTGGAGGTAAGCGCCGATGCTCCTACTGGACACGAACGTCCTGATCAGCGCTCATCGGCCTGAAGCAGACCGGCATGTGGAGTACCGCGACTGGCTGGAAGACCTGATCAACGGCTCGCAGCCCTATGCGGTATCCGACTTCGCGATCCTGGGCATGGTCCGGATCGTGACGAACCCGAGGGCCTACAAGAAACCGACGCCTACCACGCTGGCCCTGGAGTTCGCCGACCAGATCCGGAACCAGCCACAGGCGATGGTGGTTGCACCCGGTGCGAGGTTCTGGGCGATCTTTACCGAACTGTGCCAGCAAGTTGACGCCCGGGGAAACGTCGTCCCGGATGTATATCTGGCCGCCCTAGCGCTTGAGAACGCGTGCGAGTTCGTCACGGATGACCGGGATTTCGGTAAATTCCCGGGGCTGCGGTGGCGGCACCCCCTTAACTGACCAGATGCTAGCCCGGTAGGGTCTTGATCATGTTTGCCGTCTATGCCGCGCGTATCGATGCCGACAATCCGCTGAGCGGGCTTGAGACCGGGGAGCGGCCTGACCCGCAGCCGAAGGACGGCTGGACGACGGTCACGGTCAAGGCGACGGCGCTCAACCACCACGACGTCTGGTCGCTGCGCGGGGTCGGGCTGCCCGCGGACCGGCTGCCGATGATCCTCGGCTGCGACGCCGCGGGGACCGACCCCGACGGCAACGAGGTCGTCGTGTACGCGGTGATCGGGGATGCCGATACGGGCGGCGGCGACGAGACCCTTGATCCCCGCCGGTCGCTGCTGTCCGAACGCTACGACGGCACGTTCGCCCAGCAGGTCGCCGTCCCCAAGCGCAACCTGCTGCCCAAGCCCGCCGCGCTGTCCTTCGAAGAGGCCGCCTGCCTGCCGACGGCGTACCTGACCGCGTACCGGATGCTGTTCGAGAAGGCGGGCGTACAGCCGGGCGCGACGATCCTGGTGCAGGGGGCCGGCGGCGGCGTGTCCACCGCGCTGGTGCTGCTCGGCCGCGCGGCCGGCTACCGGATGTGGGTGACAAGCCGCAGCGAGGCCAAGCGTGACGCGGCGGTCAAGCTCGGCGCCGACCAGGCGTTCGCGACCGGGGCCAGGCTGCCGGAACGGGTCGACGTCGTGATGGAGACGGTCGGTCAGGCGACGTGGGGCCACTCGCTGCGCTCGCTGAAGCCCGGCGGCCGCGTCGTCGTCTCCGGCGCCACCAGCGGCGAGATCCCGCCCGCCGAACTGAACCGGGTGTTCTTCACCCAGCTGTCCGTCATCGGATCGACCATGGGTACCCGCGACCAGCTCGGCAGGCTGCTCCGGTTCCTCGAGCAGACCGGAACCCGGCCGCTGATCGACCGCGTCCTGCCGCTCGCTAACGCTGCGGAGGGCTTCGCGAGGATGATCGAGGGGACACACACGGGCAAGATCGTCTTTACGCCTTGAGTGGGTCGCGGGGCTTGTGGTGTGTTCGCCGCGTTCAGTCGGGTCCTTAGAGCGGTCCCGAACAACGCGGCTCAACACCACTGCGCCCCGCTTCTCCCTTTCGGGAGAGACGCGTGCCGTCTCTTTGGAATGACGCCTACGTCCAGGGTCGGCCGTCTCTTGGGGGGCTAACGCCTACTGCTGCGATCAGCGTCTCTTTGGGGAGACGTCTGACTAGTCCGTGGGCTTTTCTTGGGTTGCCTGGGACCCGGGCTCGGGGGGAGTGGGTGCCCCCGCGTTGTCGGCTGGGGGCTTGGCGTTCTCCGTGTGGCCGGGGCCGAAGACTTCGGTGCGGATGCGGTCTAGGGTGTCTTCGAGGATGTCGCGGAGCGTGCCTATGACGTCGCCGCCGAGCGCGCCGGAATCCCAGGCCACCTTGCGCAGGTCGGTGGCGAAGTCTCTGGCCAGGCGCTCCAGGTCGCGGAACGCGGCCATGTCCTTCGGGCCCGGCCAGTTCCGGCGGCCTTGCCAGTCACCCCAGCGGCCCCAGTCGCTCCAGCCGCTCCAGCCGGCCCAGTCGTGGCCGCCGCGCTGCTGGCGGGCGTGTTCGCCGGACTCGCTGGCGCCGGGACCCGCCCCGGGACCAGGCCCGGGGCCGTGGCCGGGGCCCTCGTCCGCGGCCTGTTCCCAGGCGGAGCGGAACCGCTCCCTGGTGTCGTCGCGCAGGTGCATGGCCTCTTCCCGCAGCCAGTTGGCGCGGGCGGTCGCCTCGTCGCGCGCCTGCCTGGCCTGGTCGCGCGCGTGCCGCGCCGTGTCGCGGACCTGGCGGGCCTGCGCGACCGCGGCCTCCCTCGCCTGCCTCATCTGCTCGCGCGCGGCCTCCCTGGCCTGCTCGGTCTGCTCCCGTGCGGCCTCCCTGGCCGTCTGGGCCTGCTCGCGCGCGTCCTCGCGGGTTCCGCGCTCGGTGCGGCGCATCTCCCTGGCGGCCCAGGTAAGCTCCTCGCGCAGGTTGCGGACGGTCTCCCTGACGTCTTCTCGCACTTCGCGGACGATGTCGCTGACCGACGCGGACAGCTCTTCCTCGAGCTCGTCGAGCTCGTCGCCCCGGTTGCGCAGTTCCTCGCGGCCGGCCTCGGTGATCCGGTAGACCTTGCGCCCGTTCTCTTCGTCGTGCGTGACCAGGCCTTCTTCTTCGAGTCTGGCCAGCCGGGGATAGATCGTGCCGGGTGACGGGGCATAGACCCCCATGAACCGGTCGCGTAGCAGCCGGATGACCTCGTAACCGTGCCTCGGCTCCTCGTCGAGCAGGCGCAGCAGGTACAGCCGGAGCCGTCCATGACGGAATACCGGGCTCATCGGGTCTCGCTCTCCATTTCCGCCTCCGCGCGGGATGTGTCTGTGCGCGGGGTAGTGCGGCGCCGCGGGCGCCGCAGCAGCGTGACAGCGCCGGACACGCTGTTCACGGATACCTTTCCTGATCCCTCGCCTACGTTACCGCTTACGGTATGTGACCAATACGGCGTGGCGGGATGCAATGAATCGAATTCGCTGCGAACGTTCCCCGTCGTCGAGTGCAGCCGGACCGCGGCGTCGCTGTCCGCCGGGAGGCGGACGGTGACGTCACCGGATATCGTGCTGATCCGCATAGCGCCCGCGCCGGCCAGGGCGACGTCGGCGGAGATCTGGCCGCTGATGTTGTCCGCTTCGAGCAAGGTGAGCGCTCCGTCGGCCAGCGTCAGGTCCCCCGATACCGACTTGAAGCGGACCGCGCCGTCGACGTCCCGTCCCTCCAGGGCGCCGGACACCGTCTCCGCCTGCACCTCGCCGGCGACCTCGTCGAGCGTTATCTCGCCGGAGACGCCCTTGACCGACGCGCCCGAGCTGAGCCCGCAGACGACCGCCGAGGCGCTGACCACGCCCAGCTGGATCGGGCAGTCGGCAGGCACGGTAACCGCGACCGCGGCCGTGTCGTGCACCGGGTTGAGCCAGTCGAGCAGTCGCTCCCAGGAGAGCTTCTCGTAGTCGTAGGCGATCGTCAGCGTTCCGTCTTCGTGGCTGACCTGCAGCGGGCGGCCGCTGATGTCGCTGACGACCACCGACGGCCTGTCGCCGGTGGCCACCACCGCGACCGTCCCGGCGATCAGCCGCACCCGCAGCGCGGTCACCGTGTCGAAGTCGAGGCTCGTCGGCGCGTCAACCGTCCATCGCGGCATGTCAGGTCCTCCCGGGCGCTACAACTGTCTCCCCATACGATATGTCGCAAACCAGGGAAGTCAAGATGTATCGCGTTTACGCGGGACGCCTGGGAGCCACCACTAGATCGTTCGGGATGATTGTTTTTCTATTCCTCGCCTGCAGAGTCGTCGTCATCGGAGTCGGAGTCCGCGTCGGCGTCGATCCGCGCGAGCCAGGACGCGAGCCGGTTCACCGCGGTTTCGAACTCCGGGTTGAGGTCGACGAAGTCGCGCAGGCGCTCGGCGAGCCAGGCCATGGTGACCTGCTCGTCGCCGCGGCGGTCGTCGAGTTCCTCGATTCCGGCGTCGGTGAAGTACATCGCTAGCTCTCCGCTGGGATGGCCGTTTCGATCAGCTCGCGGTGCGACGCCGCGTGCACCTTCGCCGAGCCAGGCGCCGGCGCCGAGCTGGCGGGCAGGGAGACGACGGACACCGGCCGGCCGAGGAGTTCGGGCAGCCGCAGCGCCATCCGCGGCCAGCCGCCCATGTTCTCCGGTTCCTCCTGCACCCAGATGAGCTCCGCGTCGCCCGGGTAGCGGGACAGTTCGGCGCGCAGCTCATCGTGCGGAATGGGGTAGAGCCGCTCGAACCGGACGATGGCGGTGCTTGCCGAGTTCACCTTCGCGCGGCGGTCGGCCAGGTCGTAATACACCTTGCCGGTGCACAGCACCACCCGGCGCACGGCGCTTGCGTCGAACCCCGCCGGCTCGCCGATCAGCGGCTGGAAGGAGCCGGAGGTGAAGTCGGTGACGCCGGACGTCGCGGCCTTCAGCCGCAGCATCGACTTCGGCGTGAACACGATCAGCGGCTTGTGCCTGCCGGAGAGCGCCTGCCAGCGCAGCAGGTGGAAGTAGCTGGCCGGAGTGGACGGCATCGCGACGGTCATGTTGTCCTGCGCGCACAGCGACAGGAACCGCTCCACCCGGGCCGAGGAGTGGTCCGGGCCCTGGCCTTCGTAGCCGTGCGGCAGCAGCAGCACGACGCTGGACCGCTGGCCCCACTTCTGCTCGCCGGAGCTGATGAACTCGTCGATGATGGTCTGGCCGCCGTTCATGAAATCGCCGAACTGCGCCTCCCACAGCACCAGCGCTTCCGGCCGGGCCACCGAGTACCCGTACTCGAAGCCCATCGCGGCGAACTCCGACAGCAGCGAGTCATAGACGAAGAACCGCGCCTTGCCGTTGTCCAGCCTCTTCAGCGGCGTGTACTCGGCGCCAGTGTGCCGGTCGACGAGCACCGCGTGCCGCTGGCCGAACGTGCCGCGGCGGGTGTCCTGGCCGACAAGCCGCACCGGGCGGCCGTCCTGGAGCAGGGAGCCGATCGCGAGCAGCTCGCCGGTGGCCCAGTCGACGCTGTCGTCGGTGATCATGGTGGCGCGCCGTTCCAGCTGCGGCTTCAGCCGCGGGTGCACGGTGAACCCGTCCGGCAGGGTCAGCTGGGTCTCGATGATCTGCTTGACCGCGTCCATGCTGATCGCGGTCGGCACCGCCGTGTGGTTGACCGGGCGCTCCTCGGCCTCGCGCGGGAGCACCGTTCCCGGCTGCGGCGGGAGCTCGTTCGCCTCGCGGGTCTCCGTGAAGGCGCGCTCGAGTTGCTGCTGGTAGTCGCGCAGCGCCGCCTCGGCCTCTTCCATCGTGATGTCGCCGCGGGCGATCAGCGACTCGGTGTAGAGCTTGCGCACCGAGCGCCTCGCCTCGATCAGGTCGTACATCAGCGGCTGGGTGAAGCTCGGGTTGTCGGCCTCGTTGTGGCCGCGGCGGCGGTAGCAGACCATGTCGATCACGACGTCCTTGCGGAACGTCTGCCGGTAGGCGAAGGCCAGCCGGCCGACCCGCACCACGGCCTCCGGGTCGTCCCCGTTGACGTGGAAGATCGGGGCCTGGATCATCCGCGCCACGTCGGTGGCGTAGACGCTTGACCGCGAGTACTGCGGCGAGGTGGTGAAGCCGACCTGGTTGTTCACCACGATGTGCACGGTGCCGCCGGTGCGGTAGCCGCGCAGCTGGCTCAGGTTGAGGGTCTCCGCGACCACGCCCTGCCCGGCGAACGCCGCGTCACCGTGGACGAGCACGGGCAGCACGGTGAAGCCGGGCTCGCCCTTGTCGAGGACGTCCTGCTTGGCGCGGACGACGCCCTCCATCACCGGGTCGCCGGCCTCCAGGTGGCTGGGGTTGGCTACCAGCGAGGTCCGGATCTGGGTGCCGGTGGCGGCGGTGAACGTGCCCTCCGCGCCCAGGTGGTACTTCACGTCGCCCGAGCCCTGGGTGGACTTCGGGTCGAGGTTGCCCTCGAACTCCTTGAAGATCTGCCCGTAGGACTTGCCGACGATGTTGGCGAGCACGTTCAGCCTGCCGCGGTGGGCCATCCCGATGACGGCGTCGTCGAGGCGGTTTTCCGCCGCCTCGCTGATCACCGCGTCGATCAGCGGGATCAGTGCCTCGGCGCCCTCGAGCGAGAACCGGCGCTGGCCGACGAACTTGGTCTGCAGGAACATCTCGAACGCCTCGGCCACGTTCAGCCGGGACAGGATGCGGATCTGCTCGTCGTGCCCGGGGCGGGCATGCGGCACCTCGACGTGCGCCTGGATCCACTTGCGCTCTTCGGGGTCCTGGATGTGCATGTACTCGATGCCGACCGTGCGGCAGTAGGAGTCACGCAGCACCCCGAGGATCTCCCGCAGCCGCATCAGCGGTTTGCCGCCGAACCCGCCGGTGGCGAACTCGCGCTCCAGGTCCCACAGGGTCAGGCCGTGCTGGTTGATGTCCAGGTCCGGGTGCTTGCGCTGGACGATCTCGAGCGGGTTGGTGTCGGCCATCAGGTGGCCGCGGACCCGGTAGGCGTGGATGAGCTCCTGCACGCGAGCGGAGCGGGTGACGTCGTCCTCGTGCCCGTAGGGGAAGTCCGTGCTCCAGCGCACCGGCTCGTACGGGATGCGCAGGCTCGCGAAGATGTCGTCGTAGAAGCCGTCCTCACCGAGCAGCAGCTGGTGGACCCGGCGGAGGAAGTCGCCGGACTGGGCGCCCTGGATGATCCGGTGGTCGTAGGTGGAGGTGAGCGTGACCGTCTTGCTGATCGCGAGCCGGGCCATGGTCTCCTCGCTCGCGCCCTGGTAGGCGGCGGGGTACTCCATGGCGCCGACACCGACGATGCAGCCCTGGCCGGGCATGAGACGCGGCACGGAGTGTTCGGTGCCGATGGTGCCCGGGTTGGTCAGGCTGATCGTGGTGCCCTGGAAGTCCGGGACCGCGAGCTTGCCGCTGCGCGCCTTGCGGATCAGGTCCTCGTACGCCGTCCAGAACTGGCGGAAGTCCATCTCGCCGGCGCCCTTGATGTTCGGCACCAGGAGCTGGCGTGAGCCGTCCCTGGCCTTGAGGTCGATGGCCAGGCCTAGGTTGACGTGGTGCGGCACGGCGAGGACCGGCTTGCCGTCCTCCTCCGCGTACGCGGCGTTCATCTCGGGGTTCGACTTGAGCGCCTGGACGATCGCGTAGCCGATCAGGTGGGTGAAGGAGACCTTCCCGCCCTTGCCGCGCTGCAGGTGGTTGTTGATGACGATGCGGTTGTCGATGAGCAGCTTGGCCGGCACCGCTCGCACGGAGGTGGCGGTGGGGACCGAGAGGCTGGCCGCCATGTTCTGGGCGGTGCGGGCGGCGGCGCCACGAAGCCGGCTGAGCTCGGCGTCCGCGGGCGGCGGCGTGACGGGGGGCTGGCTCGGCTTGCCCGCCGCTGGCGCGCTGGGCGCGCTGGGCGCGCTCGGTGCGCTTGGGGTCGCCGGAGCGCCGGGGGTGGTCGCCGGAGCGGTCGCGGCCGCTGGGCCGCTAGGGGTGCTCGGGGCGGGCGGTGCGCTGGTGGCGGCTGCGGGGGCGCTAGGAGCGGCAGGTGCGCTCGTGACCGCTTGGCGCGGAGCCTGCGGTTGCGCGGTCAGCGTCTCGGCGGGGCCGCCGTCTGGCATGGCCGGATGCGATCCGGTCCCGTTCCCCCGGATCGGCCGGTAGTCGGAGAAGAAGCTCCACCACGCCCGGTCGACCGAGCCAGGGTCCGCGAGGTAACGCTGGTATAGCTCATCAACAAGCCACTCGTTGGCGCCGAAGTCGGCTCCGCCGGGCGCGACCGCGCCCTGGTCCGCCGCCCCGCCAGCCGGTGCCTGCCCTGGTGGGGCGGACGGCTGGGCGGTTGGAGCGCCCGATGTCGAGGGGGTTGATGCGGTCGCGCTGAGATCCGCGTCGGCAAGCGGCGACTCAGAAGACACGGCGGACATCGCCTTCTTCCGAAAATTAGACGTGATTACTGACTCCCGGTTCCAGGCTACCTGCCGGTCGCATAGGTAGATGGCTTGATGACACTCCAGAGACTCTTGTGGCCCCTGTGGCATGAATCACCCGCTATGCCTCATCCATCCCCGGGGAATAGGGCGGCCGGGACCCGGCCGCCTCCTGTACGGTAGCGCCCGCCTGTCGGCGATCGGCGGCTATCTGGCAACGTGTTGCGAAACGTGTGGCTGACGTTCCCGCGAGCCGCTCAGCGGCCGGGCAAGATACCCAATGGGGGTATCCACCAGGGCGAGAACCATGATCACGAAGGATCCGCGCCCTATGGACACGTCCCGTAATTACATGAGTTTCCGGCGTGTCGCATGACATTATGCGGTGATGGCGGACGCGGACCTCGTGGGGCGGATGGGCTCGGAGCTGGAGTTGCTGCTGCCGCTGCTGGATGAGCGAGCGCGGCGGCTGGTGCTGGGCGCTGTCGCCCGGGCTGCCGGCGAGGGCGGGACGGCCGCGGTGGCGGCTGTGACGGGGGCGTCGTGGCAGACGGTCGCGAACGGCGCGGCAGAGCTGGCGTCGGGGGACAGCGCGCCGCCGGGGCGGGTCCGCCGTCCGGGCGCCGGGCGGCGGAAGCTGGCGGATCAGGACCCGGGGTTAGTCCTGGCGCTGAGGGAGCTGCTGCAGGAGTCCACCCGCGGTGACCCGTGCTCGCCGCTTTTGTGGACGACGCTGCCGGTCCGGGACATCACGCGCGAGCTGGCCCGGCAAGGGCACCTGTGCTCGAAGAACACGATCGCGCGGCTGCTGGCCGCGGACGGGTTCAGCCTGCAGGGCAACTCCAGGACCATCGAGGGGAAGCGGCACCCGGACCGGGATGCCCAGTTCCGTTACATCAATGAGCGGGCGAAGGAGTTCCTGGCGGCCGGGGACCCGGTGATCAGCGTGGACACCAAGAAGAAGGAGCTGGTCGGGCAGTATGGCAACCGCGGCCGGTGCTGGCGGCCCAGGGGCGAGCCGGTGCGGGTCTGCGACCATGACTTCCCGGACCCGAAGGAGGGCGTCGCGATCCCGTACGGGGTCTACGACGTGGCCGCCAATGCCGGGTTCGTGAACGTGGGCACTGATCATGACACGCCCGCGTTCGCGGTGGAGTCGATCCGCCGCTGGTGGCACGACGCCGGCCGGGACCGGTACCCCGGCGCGCGGCGGCTGCTGATCACCGCTGATGCCGGCGGCTCCAACGACCACCGGAAGCGGGCGTGGAAGGCGGAGCTGGCCAAGCTGGCCGCCGAGACGGGGCTGGAGATCACCTGCTGCCACTTCCCGCCCGGCACCTCCAAGTGGAACAAGATCGAGCACCGGCTGTTCTGCCACATCTCCCGCACCTGGCGCGCCCGGCCGCTGGCCAGCCACCAGGTCATCATCGACACCATCGCCGCGACCATCACCGCCGCCGGGCTCACCGTCACAGCCCACCTGGACATCGGCCGCTATCCCGCCGGCGTCCAGGTCAGCGACGAGCAGATGAAAGACCTCGAAGAACGGGTCATCACCCGCCACGGCTTTCACGGCGGCTGGAACTACACCCTGCTGCCCGTCCCCCGCCCGGCGTCCCCCGCGCCGGCGCCGGCCCCGCCCGGCCCTGACCTGGCCGCCCTCGCCCACCCCGCGCTGACCGGCGTGCCCGACTTCGCAGCCGTGGTATCCGCCGTGACCCTCGCCTGGCAGGCCGCCCGCGAGCAGCGGCTGCACCTGACACGCGGCGGCGCCCGCAAGCGCGGCACCGGCCCGGCCGGGCCCAGGCTCAGCCTGGACGCCCATGTCCTGGCCACCTGCTACCGGCAGCACCTCGGCATGCCCTGCCGCCTCATCGGCGAGATCCTCGGAGTCCACGAATCCACCATCAGCCTCGCCACCGGCCGCATCGCCCCGCTGCTCACCCGGCAGGACATCACCGTCCTGCCCGCCGCCCGCATCCGCACCCTCGATGACCTGCACCAGCACGCCGCAGCCGCTGGCATCACCCTCCCCGGGCCGCCGCAGCCGCACATCCCCCCGCAAAGCACGTTACAGGTCCGCGACACACCGCAAACCCACGTTATTTCGGGACGCGTCCAATAGGTGCATGAAGTCTTCGTGATCATGGAACGCGAGCCGCGCGTACCTGCCCGCGGGCAGATAGGCGGGGCCAGATGTGCCCCTGGTGCGAACGTGGCGCAGCGTCGGCGCTTCTTGCTGTTATCAGGACGACCATCGATGTGAGCGCTGCAGT
>Ga0187806_1000051_pt1 | contig 25671 bp, 9 predicted proteins | sample NC_wetland_sal_i_7_FD_132470 | JGI IMG/M metagenome (GOLD analysis project Ga0187806, IMG submission 132470) | Wetland sediment microbial communities from Neuse River Estuary, North Carolina, USA - ASW_1 | ecosystem: Environmental > Aquatic > Freshwater > Wetlands > Sediment | place: USA: North... | reverse complement strand
GCTGAGGCGCGGCTGCGGCTCGATCTTGGCGGCAGGCACACTCATGACGACCGTTCCTCCAGTAAGATTTTCCTACTCTCTCACTTTACCATCAGGCAGACCACACCTCGGCGTCCTTCGGCGGGATCTTGGAAAGCCAGCGTTCACCGGCGGCGGCGCGGCGCGACGTGCGGCGCCGCGGTCAGCCGTAGGTCGCCTCGCTCTTCGATCAGCTCCTTGACCTCAGCGTCCTGGAAGAAGCGGTGATGCTCCACGGCGAAAGAGTGCAATGGTGCCAACCTGTGCGCGTGGGCGCGGGCCGCCCTCCCCCGGGTCGCCCGCGTCTCGGGGAACGGCTCAGGCGGGGTGCGGAAGAGAAGCTCTTTCTCGATCTCGGCCACGATGGCGGAGTGCTCGTTGAGGAAGCTGTCGACCTTGCTGCGGCTTACGTGCGTGACTTCGGCGATCGCGTTGCGGTCCGACTGGGTCGCCAGTGCCTGCCAGATGGGGAGGTCGCCGACCCGGACGATGAGCCGGTCGAGGACCGGTATGCCTCTAGGCGGCGGCTGATAGCGGTGCATCGCCGGCGACTCGGGCCGTGTCCCGGACTCGATGGTGGCGACAAGCTTACGGATCTCCTCGCCGCTCGCCCGCTTCGATACCAGCGCCCACGGACGGTAGAACCGGAAGGCCGCGAGCAGGAAGAGAACGCGATTGTCCTCGTCGTCGGCGGCATAGATCACCGCTGGCACGCCCGCCCCATGCAGCAGCCGCAGCGCGAACAGGCCGGTCTTTCTCGACTGCCGCCGGAAATCCAGGTCGACGAAGGCGAGCCCGAACGCCTCCAGGTCATCGATGCGGTGCAGTTCGTCCGGTGTTCTGACCCCGGTCACGGCATGGTGTTTCGTGGTCGGATCTGACGCCAGGGCTACCGTCACGGTCTCCTCGGCCGCGATGTGGTCGTCCACGACGATGATCTTCATGCATCAGCCCGGCGAGAGGAATTCGAGCTCAGCCAGCCCATGAGCATGAGCGCGGTCGGCGCGCCAGTAAGCAACTGCCGTGGTGCCGCCGGCCGCGTTGGCTGAATGCCGGATGTCGCCCTTTCGCTCGCGCAGCCAGGCGCGGAGCATGCGCAGGCTGCTCCGCGGATCGCTTACGTCATCCTCCGTCATGCCGGCGCCGTCATCGGCGATCTCAACCCGGACCTCCGCGGGCTGCCCGCCGACCGAGCACCGGGCCTCAACCGCGGACGCGCCGGCCTTGAGCGCGTTGCTGACCAGATCGGGCAGGACCCGCCGGGCAACCTGGTAATCAGTGGCGGACAGCCGGACCCGCGCGGACTCGGCGTCGAGGACGCAGCGCACCCGGCGCGGGCTGCCCAGGGCGCGCAGCACCGAGCCCCACAGCTCGCTGACCGAGCCGCCCGCGGGATCCTGCGCCCGCCCGCCAACCAGCTGGCCCTTGAACTCGTCCATGACCACCAGCGCGTTCCGGGTCAGGCTGCGGATCTCCTCCAGGTCGGGCTCGGGTTCCTCGACGTACTGGTTCAGGAACACGAGCGTGTTCTTCACCGAGCCATGTGCGTCGCCCCAGACGTCCCAGCGCCACAGGTTCTGCGAGTTCCGCAGTGAGGTCACGGACGCCTTGAGCATGATGTCGAATGCCCCCCACAGTGGGTAGTAGACCAGCGGCGAAACGGAGAGCAGGATCCGCACGACCAGTGGTACCTGGGCATCGGCGGCATTCCACGGCAACAGCACGAACGCGACGAAGGCGGAGAAGATCGCCGGGATGGTGTACCTGAAGACGCGCAGTGCGCGGCCTGGCGGTGCATCGAGGTTGTACCAGCCCGGATGGATAACCGTCTGGAGCAGGGTTTCCCACCCGTAGCAGACGGCCATGGCCAGGCCCACCGAACGGACGCCGACCGGCAAGCCCGTCAGCGGAAACCAGCCGACATACAGCGATCCGGCCAGGAACGCGCCAAGGCCCTCGGCCAGCCCAGGCGCGTCAACGGCGGCCTGCCGGAAGGTTCCGAAGTGATTGACGAGCACTGCGGTTCCCGGCACCCTCGCGACCAGCTCGCGCCCGCCGGGGGTAATGCTGGCGAAGGCGAGGAGCAGCCCGGCGGTGGCCACCAGGAGCTGGGCGAACGCCCGGGGCAACTCGCTGGCCGGTGCCCACGCCAGGGTAATCCACATCCCGGTAAGCAGAGCGGCGCGGTTCCAGCAGCCGGCGCGCCACAGCCGCGAGTCCGCATTAAGCGCGGTATTGAACATTCCCTGCGGATCATCGGCTGCGCGCAACGGTCCACCTCATTATGTCTCGCCCGGGTCAGGCGACATGTCCACACTGGCTTCGCCAGACCCCTGGTGCAAGCAAAGTTTTGTACCGAAGTGTGCGAATAACTGCTTGGAGCCCGTGACGCAGGCTGGCTACCTTCGCTGATTAGTGGGCCGGCGAAGCCGAGGGTCGCTGCTTCCCAGTAGCAGACGGGCACGGTAGCGGCCCCGCACCGGCGAGGAGACACCTGATGAAACCGCTCCTGGCAGTCGGCCTGCCCCATCACCGAGCCATCGTTGCGCTGGATATCGAGCATTCCACCAGCCGTCCCGACCCGGTCAAGGCCGAGCTCCGGAACAAGACCTACGAGATGTTCGACGCGGCGCTGTGCTCGGCGGGAATCCACAAACGCTATCGCGACCGGTTCACCGATCGCGGCGATGGTCTCCTGGCGCTCATCCACCCGGTGGACCAGGCACCCAAGGTACTTCTGCTGAATCGCGCCATCCCCGCCTTCAACCGGCTCCTGACCGACCACAATGCGAGCCTGCCGCGCCCTAGCCGAACGCAACGGCAGCTACGGGTCCGCGTCGTCGTGCACGCGGGAGAAGTCCACTACGACGCTAACGGATGTTTCGGTGAGGCGCTGGACGTCGCGTTCCGCTTGCTCGACGCCGCTCGGGTCAAAAGAACACTCCGAGAGGCGGCTGGCCCGCTGACCCTCGTTGTCTCAGGGGATATCTACAGCTCCGTCGTGCGTCATGGCTACGACGGTATCGACCAGCATGCCTTCCACCCGCTCGTGCGCGTACAAATCGCGGGCAACCGCTACCCAGGCTGGATTCATATCCCTGAAAAAGCCGCACAATACCAGGTAACTGAAATAGCCGACTACCGGCGGTCCGCCTGACAATGAGCGGGAGCTCCGGCCGCACCTGGCTCGCGGTGACCTGTCATCACCACCAGCACGGCAGGCGACTGAGCGCACTGCCGGTTGCGGCCGATAACCGCGGCCTATAGGCCGATAGCCGTAGGCTCTCGCTCGCGCCTTGCGGTTTGAGAAAGACCTGACCGGGGATGCATGTCGCATCTGAGCGACTAATCTGCCCAGTCGCCAGTCATCGCTATCGCCTCAACGATTCTGCTGACTGGGATGTCGGCACGTTCGTTGAGCTGACGGACCGCAGCGACCGACGGTCCCTCATACACGGAAAAGACGACCTCCTCGCCGGGGATGAGAATGCAGCAGATGTCGCGGACGTGCGTCCCCTCAGCGCTCATCTGTCCCATTACTCGCCGACCCCGGTTCAGGGCCTCAAGAAGCAGCTCGCTCGTCACGCCAGGCCAGTAACGTTCGACCAGGTACGTGGGCACGCTGGTCCTCCCTTTCAGGGTGACGCTACCTCCACCCGGGGGGACGGGAATCCCCTGAATCAGTGAGATTCCGGATTCGTCTGAAATGCGATCCGGACGGCGAGATGGGTTCTCACCGGTGCCCGGATGTGTTAGACCCGATTCAGGGGGGTGGAAGGTGGATCCGAGGCCGGTCGGGCGGGATGCCGAGATCGCTGAGATCTGGGCCTTCCTTTCGGCTACGGCCGGAGCACCCGCGGCGCTGGTGATCACGGGCGATGCCGGGATCGGCAAGACGGTGGTGTGGCAGCATGTTCTCCAGGCCGCTGCCCGGTCATACAGGGTGCTGTCGTGTCGGCCGGCTCCGGCTGAGCGACCGCTTGCCTTCTCCGCGCTTGACGACCTGTTCGGTGACGTCGCCGATGAAGTCCTTCCGCAGCTGGCCGGACCGCGCAGACGGGCCGTTGAGGCCGCGCTGCTGCGTGACGTGACCACGGGACACTTCCCAGCCGATCTTCTCGGGGCCAACCCTGCGCTGCCTGAGCCGCGGGTGCTGGCACGAGGGATCCTGGATGGGCTGCGGATCCTTTCGGGAGGTGGACCGCTCATGGTCGCCGTGGACGACGCGCAATGGCTGGACCGCCCCTCCGCGAGGGTAATGGGGTTCTGCTTCCGCCGCCTGCAGCACGAGCCTGCCTCCCTCTTGCTGACCTTTCGCACCGACGGTATGGTCCCTCTCGGCCTGGATCGCGCCCTGCAGCCGGATCGGCTCGGCCGAGTGCGGCTAGGCCCGCTGAGCCTGGGCGCTGTCGGCGAGATCTTGCGGTCCCGGCTGGGAGCTGTGCTGCCGAGGTACGCCCTGACCCGGCTGTATGACGCATGCGGCGGGAACCCCTTCTACGCCCTCGAATACGCTCGTATGCTCCTTGATCACCCGCAGATGTCCCTGACAAACGAGCCCATTCCCCTTCCACGAAGCCTCGGCGGTCTCGTGCGGCACCGACTGCGTCAGCTGACGCCGGAGGTCCGGAGGGTAGGCCGACTGGTCGCTGCCTCCTCCAACCCGCGTGAACGGCTAATCCGCGCGGCGTGTGACGAGGGGGAGTCCTGGGCAACGATCGACCGTGCCATCGACATTGACCTCATCGAGCGTGACGGTGAGTTGTTGCGGTTCACCCATCCTCTCCTGCAGTCGGTCCTTTACGGCGAGATGCCATTGAATGAGCGCAGGCAAGTGCACCGGTCGCTGGGGGCAGTAGCCGAGGATATCGAGGAACGCGCCTGGCATCTGGCCCTGGGGACGGACCGGCCCAGCGAGGAGATCGCTGGGATGCTCGACGGTGCGGCCAGGCATGCGGCTTCGAGGGGCGCACCGGAGGCCGCCGCGAGATTGGAGGAACAGGCCACGCGGCTGACACCTGCCGGCCATGCCGATGCGGCCCGCGAACGGACGGTGCACGCGGCCGACTACCACTTCCGCGCGGGAGACATCACTCGCAGCCGAGAACTGATCGACTCTGTCCTCGCTGCCTGCCCGGCCGGCCCCATGCGCGCGCCGCTGCTGATCCGGCTGGCCACGATCCACTACCGCCAGAACGGCTGGCCTCTCGCCGAGCAGACGTTCCGCGAGGCAGCGCAGGACGCACCCGAAAACCCCGGCCTGTGCGCGCACGCCCAGCAGGAACTCGCGTTTGCCCGGGCGGTGGCCGGGGACCTTCCCGCCGCCCTCGACTGGGCGAAGGTATCGCTGCGCTCGGCCCAGCACGCGGCCGACCCCGGCCTGGTGGCGCACTCGCTGGCCCGCATCGCCGCCTGCGAGTTCCTCCTCGGCAACGGAGTCCGGTCCGATCTGCTTGAGCAGGCCGAAGCGCTCGGCACCTCAGCGGATGAAGAGCCGACCGGACGGCTGCCGCTGTTCAGCGCGTCCCTCTGCAGAGGACTCGTCCTTAAATGGTGCGACCGGCTGGGTGAGGCGCGGCTGCGGCTAGACCAGCAATACCGGCGGGCGCTGGACCGCGGAGACGAAGCATCGCTGCCCTTCCTGCTCTACCACTTCAGCGAGCTGGAATGCTGGGCCGGGAACTGGGATGCCGCCGAGGAATACGCCCTGGAGGGCTGCCGGATAGCCGATGAGAGCTGCCAGCAGACGATGAAGCCCGCCACGTTGTACTCCCTGGCGCTCGTCCGCGCCCATCGGGGCACGATAGTGCAGGCCCGGGAACTTGCAGGCCAGGCGCTCGCGCTGTGCGAACAGACGGGGAACGTTCCGATCACATCCCTTGCGCTTTCCGTTCTTGGGTTCGTTGCGCTCTCGCTGGATGAATATCAGGCCGTGCATTCCCACCTGGGCCAGCTCGCCGCAGCGACTGCTGCCACCGGTCTCGGCGAACCGAGCGTGGTGAAGTTCCTCCCCGACGAGATCGAGGCGCTGGCCGCGCTCGGCGAGGTCGATCGCGCGCGGTCATTCACGCGGCAACTGGAGGCGCAGGGAACGTCGCTCGGGCGCCCGTGGGCGCTGGCGACTGGCGCCCGCTGCCGCGCCCACCTCGCCGCCATCGACGGCGACCTCCAGGAGGCTCTAGCCGCCTGTGAGCAGGCGATCTCGCAACATGAGCGGCTCACGATGCCATTCGAACTGGGACGGACCCTGCTTATCAAGGGCACCATCGAGCGGCGGGCTAGGCGCAAATCGGCGGCCCGCGACTCATTGGTCAGGGCTCTTACCATCTTCGAACACCTGGGCGCGCCGTTGTGGGCAGGCAAGGCCCGCCGGGAGCTGTCCAAGATCGCCGTGCGCAGTCCCGTCGACGGGCTCACCGAGACCGAGCATCGCGTTGCCGACCTGGTCACGCAGGGCCGCACCAACCGGGAAGTCGCTTCCGCGATGTTCGTCACAGAGAATACTGTGCAGACCCACGTCCGGCACATCTTCCAAAAGCTCGGTGTCAGATCCCGAACCGAACTGGCGGCACGGCTCTCCCCCGCCCCGGCACGCACCGCGGCCGCCGCGAGGTCTCCGGCCGGATCAGACCAACCCTGAGCCGGTAGCCCGACGGCCTCTGTCCCTGGAAAGTGCGGCTGAATATCACTGATTCGGGGGATTCCTCACTCCGCGTGGAGTACTACCGTAAGCCTGAATTATCAGCACTGCGTGAGGGCTGCGAGACGCAGCGAGTCTGGTCTGCTCGTAGCGCTGAATCCTGCGGTGAGTTTTTCCACCATATCGGACGATCAAAGCGGAACGTTCGGTAATGCTGCCGCCGGCGGCCTTTGGAGCACCGTTTTACCCAGAGTAGAAGGACCCGAAATGACAGAGGTACTACCGGAAGCTCCCGGGCTGGGACATGGTGCCCAGATGTCCGGGCCACCGTCCCAGCCAGCCCATGGCGGTCCGACGCTGCCCCCGACTGCTCATTTCCCGCCGCACCCGGGAACCCATCACGCAGACGGCGGGATGGAGCAACGAGGACGCGAGAAGCTGCACTGGCCCAAGGAGGTGTGGGATCGCCTCGACCATGCGGTCCGCAAGGAGCTCGAACGCACACGGGTGGCATCCAAATTCCTCCCCGTAGAGAGAGTAGCTCCGCGTACGCAGACAGTCGCAGCCGACACCATCACCGTCACGTCCTCTTCCGCGGGCGTCGTCGCGATGGCCACCGTGGCCACGGGCGCGGCCCCGCCTATCAGCGTCAGATGGAACCCGCCCTCCGCGCCGCCCGTGGTGTCCAATTCGTACACCATCGACGAAGGCGCGGTCGTCCGGCTGATCGAGCTGTCGACAGACTTCATCCTTACCCCCACCCAGGTCGAGCATGAGACGCACGTCCGGCACGACCAGCACGGCCCCAGCCACCACGACGAGCACGGAGCCGGCCAGCCCGGCCCGGGGGCTCACGGGGAGCACGGCCATCCAGGTGGCGAGCACCGCCATCACGGCTTCAGCACGGCGGTCACCCTCGCGACGCGAGCCGCAAATGTCCTGGCCCAAGCCGACGACATGCTGATGTTCCAGGGACTGGCCGCGTTCTCGACCCAGTTCTACAACAACTTCATCCGCTGGCGGCCAAGCGGCCAGCCATCCGACTACGGGCTGCTCGACGTCGTCCCCCTCCTGTCGACGGGATCGACCGTGCCCGCACTGCCTGCCGCGCAGGTCATCCCGGTGCAGCTGAAAACCGCGGGCACGCCGAGTGTTTACGGGGAGAATACCTTCGAAGCGGTGACGGCCGCGTACGCGACGCTGATGGGCAACGGGCAGTACGGACCATTCGCGCTGACCCTGCACAACGTGCCCTACGCCGACTCCTTCGCGCCGCTGCCCTCCACCCTGATCATGCCCGCCGACCGGATCGCCCCGCTCATGACTGCGGGGTTCCGTGACTCCGGCACTCTCGATGAGCCGGGTGTGACGGCGGCCACGCTGGCCTCCGCCGCGGCCGCGAATCCGCCGGTCGGGACCACCGCACCCGTCGCCGCCGCGAATGCCGCTGCCGTCTTCGCACTCAACTACGGCGCCACCCTCGGGGTGGCGGCCGCGACCGCCGCGACCGCCGCGACGGCGAACGGCGAGGGCAACGCCGCCACCGCGCAGCAGGACGGGCAGAACGCCGCCTTCACGGCGGCGAGCGCCATCCCCAATTTCCCCGGCATGCCCGCCGCGGCGAATGCCATTCAGGTCGCAAAATCCGGGTTGCCCTCCTACTACGGCTCGCTCGTCTCCCTGGGCGGGAACTCGATGGACCGCGTGATGGGAGTCGACGCGACGGTCGCATTCATGCAAGAGACGCCCGACGGTAATTTCGCCTTCCGAGTATTCGAGCGCATCGCCCTCAGGCTCAAGGACATATCGGCGGTATGCCGACTCGAATTCCAGTGACCCGGCCCCGGCCCCGGGCCCGGCCACCGGGCGTCGGGCCATGACCGTGGACGCGGCCGCGGCCGGTGCCGCGCTGACGGGGCCATCCCGGCAGAACCCGGTCGACGCGGCCGTTTCCTCGCCGCAGCCCGACAGCTGGCTTGCCCAACCCGAGGTGCTCTACGCCGCAACCGCACAGATAGCCGCCAACCCAACGGTGTCGCAGCGGCTGGACGAACGCCTGCGCGATGAGACCCGCCGTCTCATCGGGACGCTCGGGCCTGACCTGGACGGCGCGACGGTGGCGGCGCTGTCCGGCGTGCACTGGCACGACGTCGCGGACCGGTCCGTGGCCCAGGTGACCGACGCCGTGCTCGCCCGGGTGGCGGCGGATCCCCGGCTGGCGCAGCAGGCGAACGCGGCCCGCGCGCGCCTCGCCGGGGCGCCATCGGCCACCGTGGCGAGCACGCTGCACCTGGACCTGCCACTGATCGACAACCCGGCCATGTATGCGGACGTGACCCATGGCCTGGTCGTCGAGCTGGCCCACCTGGCCGGCCTCGGCGACGTGGCTACCCAGGCCGTGACCCAGCACAGCGCGGCACTGGTCAACAGCAGCGCCGCCACACTTGATGCGCTCGTCGCGCAGGGAAGGCTCACCAGGCAGGAACAAGCATCGCTGACGACGAACCTGGAACTGGCCAAGCTCACCCACGACAACCTGGTGCTCATCCGCGCCCTGCTGGCCGCGGGCGTCACCTCTCCGGTGACTCTGGTCGGCTGGACCGCCGACCAGTGGCACCAGCTCCTCGCCGGGCAGCAGGTCCCGGTCCCGCCGGGCGAAACCCCTGACTCCTACACCCAGGTGATCCTCCACAACCTGGAGACCACCTATCCCGCCCACGCTCTCGCGGCTCATGGCGGCGACGACTACCTGGCTACGCTGCTCGCCAGGAACCCCGGCCTGGACGTCCGTACGGCCGACCTGGCGGGAGGCGCGTCCGCACAGCTGGACTGGTCCGGCATTCCCGCCCAGGCCCGGGACCGAGTTGAGCAAGAACTGCGGTCCTACCAGCGCCTGATCCCCCTGGCTGACTCGACCGCGGACCGGCTAGCCCTCAAGCGCGCCGGATACGACTCCGCGCTGGCCATCGCCGACCAGCCCGAGGAGGAGTTCGTCCGCACCTCAGGCCTGGACGAAGGCCGGGCTCGCGTGACCTACGCCCGGGCGCACAGCGCGGCGGCGTCAGTCGCGCACCACTTCGCCGGCGTCCACCACCTGCTCAAGAACGGCTTCACCAACTTGCCCACGGGCAACGCCGCGCCGCTCGCCGACGAACTGCGCCAGGTCGAGGGGATGAACGAGCTCTTCGGGTCGCAGGACTTCTGCGACTGTGACGACAGCCACTCGGTGCTCAGCCCCGCGGCCTATTTCGTGGACCTGATGTACTTCCTGGAAAAACACGTCTCCCAGCCGGTGTTCTCCGGGCCCGGCCACGCAGACCACCCGCTGCATCTCAAGCGCCGCCGCCCTGACCTATGGCGACTTCAGCTCACCCCGGAGAACACCAACTCGCTCCTCCCGTACCTCACCATCGTGAACGAGGTCCTGGAAACCTACCTCGACCAGGCAGGGCACGCTGATATCTACAGCATCCTGAGCGACCCCTCGGTCAAGGTGTCCTTCCGGGTTCCGTTCAGCCTGCCCTTCGCCGAACTCGGCCTTTACCTCGGCCACTTCGGTGTCACCCCGGCCGATATCTACCGCACCCTCGGCCTTCCGGCCGCCCAGATTCACCGCGCCCAGCTCGGGCTGGCTCCCGCGGAAGCCGGCGTCATCACCTCGCCGGATCCGGCCGGCGTCCTCGCGCGGCTGGGACACCAAGGCGAGCTCGGCGACTACCTTGTCCAGGACTTCCTTCGCGTCACCGGCCTCGACCGCGGCCAGCTTGACGCCCTGCTGGCCTCCCGTTTCCACCCCGACCTGGGCGCCGTCACGGTGACCAGCCGGGCGGACCCAGGCGAGCTGCAGAACCTCCCGCAGATTCTCGCCAACCTCACGCGCGCACGCCTGGACTTCATCCACCGCTTCATCCGGCTGTGGCGCTGCACGTCGTGGCAGATCACGGAGCTCGACCTCGTTCTGGCCGCCGGGCAGGAGGCCAAGCTCACCGGCGGCGATCTCGATGACCGAACGATCGAATTCCTCGCGCGGCTGACCGCCCTGCAGGCGCCCTTGCGCCTGCAGCCCGAGGAACTCTGCGCGCTCATCGCCGACATGCCGGTATCGGCGGCATATCCGCGGCCCCCAGCGCCTGCACAGCAGCGTCTGTATGAGCGCGTGTTCGACCTCCCCATGCTCTTCGCGCCCGCGGACTCAGCCAACGGCGACTCCCCCGCGCGCCTCGTGCTCAGCGCGCCGCCGTCGGCTTTTCAGTTCCACCACACCACGTTCAACACCACCGACCCCGACGACGCCAGGACCGACCCGAAGGCCCACCTGCTGCTGAGCGCGCTCAGCATCGGCGAGACGGAACTGGAGGCGCTGCTGAGCCTGCTGGCCGGGGAACTCGCTTTCGACACGCACGGGGACACGCAGATCGACCGGCACCGGCTGTCCCTGATGTACCGGCACGCCCGGCTGGCGAGCGCGCTGAAACTGTCCATCGCCGACCTCGCCGGGGCACTGAGCCTGCTCTCCGACCCCGCCGAGCAGGCCGTGACGACGCTGGACCAGATCGAGCAACTGGTCGCCTTCATCACCTGGCAGCGTGCCTCCGGGTTCTCTGTCGCCGAGCTCCGGTTCATCCTGTCAGGCGCCGCAGACGGGCCTGTCACGTTCACCACTACCGCCGAGAGCACCGCCCAGCTGGTCCAGCAGGTCCAGGCCGTCCAGGCGGCCGACCCGCGCGACGCCCTCCGCGCCCGGCTGGCCACCACCTTCAACGTGCCTCCGGCCCGCCTGGCGAACCTGCTCGCCTGGGTCCCCGCCGACATCAACGGCCCGGCGGTCCGTACCGCCCTTGCCGCTGTTATCGCGCCTGATGGGACTCCGGCAGCACCCGGCGACGTGGTCCCGCTCACCGACCTGGCCCAGCAGCTGGAGCGAGTGATCCTGCTGTTCAGCAAGCTGAAACTCGACGACAGCAACGTGGACTACCTCACCAGCCACCGGGAGGCCCTGGGCATCGCCAACCCCCTGGCGCTGACCACCGGCGACCTGCAGGCTATCGCCCTTTACAGCACCATGATCACCGGGGACAGTGCGGCTCCGGCCGCCATCCAGGCCATGCTCACCGCCCCAGCCGCGGGCCCGGCCTCAGGAGCACAGCCGAGCCCAACCGCAGGCACGCCGCCGAGCCCAACCGCAGGCACGCCGCCAGGCGCTGCCGCCGACCGGCGCGTGGCCGACCTCTGGCACGTCGGTCACGTGCTGCCTAGCTCGCTGCGCAAGGTCCTGCCTGCTCCCCAGACGCCCATCGAGGGACTGCGGCACCTGCGTGACGCCTCCGTCCTGTGCGCCAAGCTCGGCGTCAGCGCCTACGCGCTGGCCGCGCTGGGCAAGGACGGCTCCTTCGGGGAACTCAGCCACGCCCGGGACATCGCGCTCGGCGCCGTCACCGCCAAATACACCGACGCGGCCCAGCGCAAGCAGGTCCTGCAGCCGCTTCAGGACCGGGTCAACGTGCTGAAAAGGGACGCCCTCTGCTACTACATGATGGGATGGGGCGCCGCGCTCAACTTCCGTTCGCACAGCGACTTGTACGACTTCTTCCTGCTCGATCCCGACATGGGGAGCTGCTTCCAGACCTCTCGGGTGGTCTCGGCCCTGTCCACCTTGCAGCTGTATGCCGAACGATGCCGGCAGGGCCTCGAGCAAACCCGCCCGGACGCGCCCAAGCACATCGTGCGTGTGTCCGTCCCCCCCGGCGCCATCCCCGCCGACCAGTGGGAGTGGCGGAAGAACTTCCGGGTCTGGCAGGCCAACCGCAAGGTGTTCCTCTACCCGGAGTCTTATCTCGATCCGGATCTGCTCGATATCAAGACCCCGCTCTTCGAGGACCTGGAAGACGACCTGCTCCAGCAGAAGATCACCATGGACTCGGCCAGCGACGCTTACCTGAGGTACATCACCCAGTTCGCCGAACTCGCTCACCTGCGCATCGCGGGCAGCTGCTACCACGCCGAGACGGGCACCTACTACTTCTTCGGCTGCACCCACCAGGATCCCCCCGTCTACTACTGGCGCAGCTGGGACCGGACTACGTGGTCCCCGTGGCACAAGATCGAACTCGCCATCGACGCACGCACGGTGTCCGCGGAATTCCACCTGGGCCGCCTCTACCTGTTCTGGGTGGACACCAAATGCAAGGACAAGACGTCGATCAAGGACGGGAACTCACAGCTCGAGTACTACGAGGTGACGATCTCGCTGCAGTACTCGGCCCTCCAGCCCAACGGCAAGTGGCTGCCAGCGCAGAAGCTGGACTCGCTGAGGCCCCGGCAGACGGCGCCGGGGGTCTGGAACAACCGGCTGTATCCCCCGGCCGACATCCTCACGATTATGAACGAACTCGTGGATCTGATCCGCGCGGGCGTGCAGCTCAGCGGCACCGACCTGACCACGCTCATTCTCGAGCAGATGGAGGGCACGAAGACCTACCGGCGGGTTTACCCCGAACGGGCAGGAGACTTGATGGTGCTCCGCTACATCAACGGCTACCTGCCCGCACCGGCCATCACCGACCGCGAGCTGGACCTTTTCCATAACAAGCTCCGCTCCAGCGGCCACGCCATCCCCGGCCTGTCCGCCGCGCCCGCGGTACTGCTCTTCCCGGAGGGCCAGACGGCCAGGCTAGGCGTCACCACGGCCGCCTACCACAGCGAGCCGGAATTCGACCTCGCCCTGGAGCAGCTTCCGCTGACGATCCTGAAGGCCAGGCCAGCGGTCCCGCCGCACATCTACATCACCGAGAAGTTCCCCCATCACCCTCCCGTCACCGATGAAGCGCGCGCTGACCACGTCCTCAACCTGGTGCACAACCGCTATCCCGAGTCCATTCTGACGTTCAACGGGCAGCACTACCTCATTCACGAGATCCCCATCGCCCGGGCCCACGCGGCGTCCGCGCCACATGCCGGCCATCACCCGGCAGTCGGCCACCCCGCCGCGGCTCCCGCGCACCACCCGGCCAGCCACGGCGGCGCTCATCCGGCTAGCCACAGCGGTGGGCATCCGCCTGCCCACCACCCGGCTGCCGGCAGCCACCATGGCCGCGCCGCCCACGCAGCCACGGCTCATCATGCCGCCCACGCCACGTCGATTGCCCACTCGGCCCAGGCCCACACCACCTCGGTCCGCCGCGAGCTGGTCAGGCTATCCACGTCGACCGCGGATGACCTCGGCGAGATCCTCATGGGCGACGGGCTGGACCGCCTCTTCAGCCTGGAGACTCAGCAGATACGAGAAAAGCCGGTCGGGTTCAAGATCACGACCGCGGCGGAGCTGCAGTACCCTGCCGACAACCCGCACCATCTCGACTTCACCGGCGCCATGGGCGCCTACTACCGTGAGATTTACTTCTACATCCCGTGGCTGATCGCCCGGGCGCTGCGAGCCGACGGAAAGCATCAGGACGCGCTGTCGTGGTATCGGCGGATCTGCGACTTCACCGCCGACGCGTCTCCGCACGACACACGGCCGGCTGACCGGCCCTGGCGGTACGTCGAGTTCCGCGACCTGACCGTGCCCAAGCTCAAGGCCATGCTCACCGACCAGGCGGCTATCGCCGCCTACGAGGCCGACCCGTTCAACCCGCACGCCATCGCCCGGCTGCGGCCCAGCGCCTACCAGCGGGCCATGGTAATGGAGATCATCGGCACCTACCATGACCTGGGCGATTCGCTGTTCGCCCAGGACACCATGGAATCGGTCAACGAGGCCAGCCTGTACTACAGCCGCGCGGCCGAGATGCTCGGGCCACGGCCCGCGCGGCTCGGCAAATGCCATACCGTGGCCGACGCCGACCTCACCTACGAGAAGCTCGGCCCGGCGGTCGGGAAGGGTTCCGAGCTGCTCCTGATGCTGGAGAACTGGGCCTCCGCCAACCACGCCGTTCCGATCCGCCTGCACGCTCCGGCCATTCACCCCGGCACTGCACCAGGCACAGTTGCACCGCAAAGACCGCTGCCAGCCCCGGCGCAGCCGACGGTTCCCCAGCCTGCTCTTGCCTCCTATCGGTCGGCCGCCGCGAGCCACGCCCAGGGGACCGCGCTCGCGACAGCCGTAAAGAGCGGAGGGGTCGCCGTTCCCCGCAGGCACGCGCCTGCCGTTCCCGCCGTCCTGCACAGCACCCTGGCCTTCTGCATCCCGCCCAACGACGCGCTCCTCAGCCTGTATGACCAGGTGGAGGACCGCCTGTTCAAGATCCGCAACTGCATGAACATCAGCGGCGTCCGCCGCGAGCTCGCGCTTTTCGCCCCGCCTATCGACGTCATGGCCCTGGTCCGGGCCCGGGCCGCCGGGCTCAGCCTGGATGAGGCGATGGCCGCCCTTGAAGCGCCGGTCCCGCCCTACCGGTTCACTCATCTCCTCGACCGAGCCCGCCAGGCGGCTCAAACCGTCCAGTCATTCGGCAGCACACTGCTGTCCGCGCTAGAGAAGAAGGATGCCGAGGACCTCACCTTGCTCCGCTCACTGCATGAGCGGAACGTGCTGCGCATGACAAAAAAGGTCAAGACCGACCAGCTTCGGGAGGCGCAGTACCAACTCCAGGCGCTCACCGAAACCGAAGCCAACGTGCAGAACCGCATTGACTACTACGGTGGACTCATCGAGTCGGGTCACACGGCATGGGAGATCACTGAAGAGGTAAGCCGTCATGCCGCAACGGCGTTCCGTCTTATCGAAGTACCATTCCACCTCGTCTCAGCCATATTTTATCTCATACCGCAATTCGGCAGCCCTTTCGCGATGAAATACGGCGGTAAGGAGGCTGGCGATGCGGGCCGGGCATGGGCCGAGTGGATGGGGTCCATGGCCTCCATCCTGGAGGCGGTTTCCGCATCAGCTGGCCTGGAGGCCGGATGGCAGCGGCGTGATCAGGAGTGGCATCAGCAGCTTCTTCTCGCCCGGCAGGAACTCAAGCAGGCGGAGCAGCAACGGCTCGCCGCCGCCGTACGAGTGACGGTCGCCGAACAGGAACTCGACATCCACCAAACCACCATGGACCAGACCGACGAGCTTGATCATTTCTACAAGAACAAGTTCACGAGCCTTGGCCTGTACAACTACCTGGCGACCACCCTTACCCGGCTGCACCGGGAAGCCTACAACACCGCCGACCGGCTGGCCCGAATGGCCCAGCGTGCCTACGCCTTCGAACGCGACGACGACACCACGTTCATCGCACCGGGCAACTGGCAGGCCGACAAGAACGGCTTGCTGGCTGGCGAACGCCTGGCCCTCCAGCTCCAGCAGCTCGAAGCCGCCTACCTCGCGGGCAACACCCGGCAGCTCGAGATGACCCAGTCCTTCTCGCTGGCCTTGGTCGATCCCTCCGCGCTGCTGAAGTTGCGTGAAACTGGCAGCTGCGAGTTCACCATCCCGGAGATCCTGTTTGATCTCGCCTACCCGGGCCAGTACAAACGGGTCATCAAGGCGGTCCGCATCAGCATCCCGTCTATCGTCGGGCCTCACACATCCGTCAGCGCCAAGCTCACCCTTACGAGCAGCAAGGTACGCAACCAGGCCACCAGCGACCCCGGCGATCTTGTTGCGGTGCCGCCGTCCCTGACGCCGAGCATCGCCACCAGCACGGCGGTCAATGACGCCGGCGTCTTCGAGCTGAACTTCCGCGACGAACGCTACCTGCCGTTCGAGGGCGCCGGCGCGATCAGCACCTGGCGACTCGAGCTCCCCGCCCAGCTGCGCATGTTCGATTACGCCACGATTCCCGACATCATCCTTCACCTCAGTTACACAGCGCGCGACGATGACGCCTTCCGCGCGACCGTCGAGAACGCGATCGTGGACAGCCTGACGGCTTATGCGTCCACCGCGGGAATGCACCGGCTATTTAGCCTCCGCCACGACTTCCCGGACGCCTTCTACCAACTTCTCCACCCTCCCGGCACAACCCAGGAAACACATGTCACGCTCGGTCGGCAGCACTTCCCCTTCTTCTTGTCCAGCCGCACCCTGACCGTCGCCGGGGCCAGCATCTTCATCCAGCCGCGGGGGCCAGACCCGGCCGACACGGCAGGCCTGACGATCTCCCTGAACAACAGCCAGGCCAGCACGTGGACCACGCCGGCCAATACCAAGCTGCGGTCGGCCGACGTTTCCGCTAGCGGTCCGGCCCTTACCGATTGGGCGGCCAAGGTGACATCGGGGCGCGTAGACCCTGCTGCCGTCGCTGACGTGCTGCTGCTGTTCAAGTACACGGTCACATGACCGCGGGGGAAGGCATGGCGGCCACGCATTTCCGCCTTACCGGATCGTCTGGCGTTACTCCATAGAGGTTCGTTTCATGGTCCAGAGGCAGGAGGCTCCGGGCCGCAGCGGGCAGGCCAGCCCGGGCGGCCCGGCCCCGCTGCCTTCCGTGTCGTTGCCCAAAGGCGGCGGGGCGATCCGCGGCATTGGGGAGAAGTTCTCCGTCAACCCGTCGACCGGAACTGGCTCGCTGTCGGTGCCGCTTGCCTCGACGCCGGGCCGGTCCGGCTTTGGCCCCCAGCTGAGCCTGTCCTATGACTCGGGCGCCGGCAACGGCGTCTTCGGTTTCGGGTGGCATCTCGGCCTGCCCTCCATTACCCGAAAGACGGACAAGGGACTGCCGCGCTATCTCGACCACGACGAGTCGGACGTCTTCCTGATCTCCGGGGCAGAGGATCTCGTTCCGATCCTCGATAGTTCGGGACAGCGGTGCCAGCTACGCCGCACCGTTCACGGCATCACTTACTCGATCTACCTCTACCGGCCGCGCATCGAAGGCCTTTTCGCCCGGATCGAGCGCTGGGCGCGCGAGGACGACGGACTAAGCCACTGGCGCACGATTACCCGCGACAACGTCACAACCATCTTCGGGTACGACGAAAGCTGCCGGATAGCCGATCCGCAGAACCCGCGCCGGGTCTTCTCGTACCTGATCCAGCTGACCTTCGACGACCAGGGGAACGCGACCCAGTACTCATACGTGGCGGACGACTCACGAGGGGTTGACCGCACGGCGCCTCATGAAGCGAATCGCGGCGACGATGCGCGCGGGACTCAGCGGTACCTGAAAACCATCAGGTACGGCAACGTCGAGCCGTACTTCGCCGACTGGTCCGCCGAGGGGACGGCCACGCCGCTGCCCGCCGACTGGCATTTCCGCATAGTGCTCGACTACGGCGACCATCGCGGCGATAGGCCGTCACCGGAGCCTGACGCCATATGGCCCGTACGCCCCGATCCGTTCTCGTCCTACCGGGCCGGTTTCGAGTTGCGCACGTACCGCCGATGCCACCGTCTCCTGCTTTTTCACAACTTTCCCGGCGAGGCGGTGGGTGCCGATTGCCTCGTTCAGTCAAGTGAACTCCGTTACTGCGACGAGACGACTCCGCCGGACCCGCATAGCCCGGTCTACAGTTTCCTGGAGGCAGTTACCCAGGTCGGGTACCGGCGCCAAGGCGATGGCTACCTCCGGCAGGCCATGCCGCCAATGGAATTCGGCTACAGCCAGCCGGAAATCCAGCCGGAAGTACTCACGCTCACCGACGAGGTCAGCCTGGCCAACCTTCCCGAAGGACTGGACGGGACGCGTTTCCGCTGGGTGGACTTCCACGGCGAAGGCCTATCGGGGGTACTGACCGCGCAAAACGGCAGCTGGGGATTCAAGCGGAATCTCAGTCCTCTCGCCGAGATCATGTCGCCTGATGGCCGCCGGTGCACCCAGGCCCGCCTGGGGGCTCTCGAACAGATCAACGAGATGCCGGCCTCGACTGACCTCAGCAGACAGCAGCTCACGGACCTTTCCGGCGACGGACGGCTAGACCTGGCCATCTTCGATGACCCGGCACCCGGCTTCTTCGCGCGTGCCGCCGACTCCAGCTGGGAACCGTTCCGGCCATTCGCGAGCCTGCCCACGGTCAACTGGTCCGAGCCGAATCTGCGGCACGTCGACGTCACAGGCGACGGCATCGCCGATGTGCTCATCACCGGCGATGACGAGCACACGTTCTACCCCTCAATGGGAAAGCTCGGGTTCGGCACGGCCGAGCGCGTCTACGTCCCGCAAGATGAGGACCGGGGGCCTCGGGTGGTGTTCGCCGACGGTACGCAGACGGTATCGCTGGCGGATATGACAGGCGACGGACTCAGCGACATCGTCCGGGTAAGAGCGGGAGAGGTATGTTACTGGCCGAATCTTGGCTATGGGCGCTTCGGCCCGAAGGTAACAATGGACCGGGCGCCGAGCTTCGATGACCAGGAACCATTCGACGCGCGCCGAGTCCGATGGGCAGATATCGACGGCTCCAGCACCAGTGATTTGCTGTACCTCGGCCACGACGACGTACAGGTTTACTTCAACCGATCCGGGAATTCGTGGGCCGAGCCACGCAGGCTTGCCGCCTCGAGCCTAGACAACCTCACCTCGGTGCAGGTCCTTGACCTGCTCGGGAACGGCACCTCCTGCCTGGTATGGTCAACGTCCCTACCCGGGCAATCAGCGGCGCCGTTGCGGTATATCGACCTGATGGGGCCGGTAAAGCCGCATCTGCTGATCCGCCTGCGGAACAACCTGGGTGCTGAAACGCGCCTAGCTTACGCACCGTCGACCCGGTTTTATCTACGGGACCGGCAAGAAGGCAAGCCGTGGATCACCAACCTGCCGTTCCCGGTTCAGGTGGTCGAGCACGTCGAGACATACGACTGGATAGGCCGCAGCAGATTCGTCACCCGCTATGCGTATCACCACGGTTATTTCGACGGCGACGAACGCGAGTTCCGCGGCTTCGGAATGGTCGAGCATTTCGATACCGAAATGCATCGCGAAGACACCCTGTTCCCCGAGGTCACCGCGGCCCAAGAGGATGAAGCGTCATACGTGCCACCGGTGCTGACGCGGACGTGGTTTCATACTGGCGCGTTCATCGGACCCGGCCTCGTGTCACGCCAGCACGCCCATGAGTACTGGGAGGAACCGGCGCGGCGCGACAGTCGCGCCGCGGCGGCCTCCGCATCCGCGTCATCACTCCTGCCTGACTCGGTGGTGGAGGGAGGGCTGACCCCTGATGAGACGCGAGAGGCCTATCGCGCGCTGAAGGGTTCCACGTTGAGAACCGAGGTGTACGCCCAGGACGGCACGGAGCGCGCGGCGAATCCCTACACGGTAACTGAGCAGAGCTTCACGGTGAGCAGGGTCCAGCCCATGGGCCCGAATCGGCATGCCGTCTTCCTGGTCCACTCCCGCGAGTCACTGACGTACCACTATGAGCGTCAGCCCGACGATCCGCGGCTCGCCCATACCCTCACCCTCGAAGTGGACGAGTTCGCTAACGTACGGCGCTCGGTGTCTGTCACCTACGGGCGGCGCCCCGGCTATGTCCAGCCAGAACCCGGCCTGACGGCGGATTTCCGCGCCATGCTCGCGCATGATCAGGCGCGCCTGCATATCGGAGCAACCGAGAACACCTACACCGATCCGGTCCACCGGCCGGGCGAATCCGCGTTCATCGATGGGTATCGCGCCCGCCTGCCTGCCGAGACGGTAACAGCGGAGCTTACCGGCATCACTCCCAGGACGAACCGATTCAGCTTCGAGGAGATCGAGGAGCAGTGGGCTGCCTTGTGGGGCGGTGCACACGACGTCGCCTACGAGGATGTGCCGGCATCCGACATCGAAGGCGGAAACGCACCGCTATCGCCGGCCCGGCGGGTTGTCCAGCAAGGCCGAACGGTGTACCGATCAGACGATCTGAGCGCACTTCTAGCGCCCGGTGCCTTGCAGTCGCGGGCCCTGCCAGGTGAGACCTACGTCCTCGCATTGACACCAGGCCTGATCGGCCGCGTGCTCGGGGGACGCGTCACCGATCCGGTCCTGACTGAAGGCGGCTATGTCCGGCTGCCTGGTAGCAGCGCCTGGTGGCGGCCCTCTGGCCGAACCTTCTTCTCGGCAGGTGACACCGATTCCGCCGCGCAGGAGCTAGAGGCGGCACGCGCCCATTTCTTCCAGCCGCGGCGTCTCGTGGACCCGTTCGGCGCGGTTAGCCGTGTGAGCTACGACGCCTACGATCTTCTGCCCGTTGAGGCGACCGACGCCGTCGGCAACGTGACCGCCGCCGCGAACGACTACCGCGTCATGCACCCGTACCGCTCTACCGATGCCAACGGCAATCACGCCGAGGTCGCATTTGACTGCCTCGGCGACGTCACCGGGACGGCGGTCAGCGGCAAGGCCGGCGAAGGGGACTCGCTCGCCGGCTTTCGCGCCGACCTGTCGGAGGACGAGGTGGCGAGCGCTCGTGCCCGCCCGCTGGCGAACCCGCTCGCGCTGCTCGGCACCGCGACATCTCGCATCATCCACGATCGGCTCGCCTACCTGCGCACCCGTGACCTGGCCTCACCCGATGCGCCGATGGTTTACTCCATTGCCCGCGAGACGCACCAATCCGATCTCGGCGCTGATCAGGTACCGCGTCTGCACCACGTGTTCGCCTACTACGACGGCGTCGGACGCGAAGCCCAGCACAAGGCGCAGGCCGAGCCAGGGCCGGTGCCGGGGCTGGGCTCAGAAGTTTCGCCACGATGGATCGGCAGCGGCTGGACGATCTACAACAACAAGGGCAAGCCGGTCCGCAAGTATGAGCCCTTCTTCACGGACACGCACCTGTTCGAATTCGGCCGCCGGGCCGGCGTCAGCTCCGTGGTCTTCTACGACCCTGTCGAGCGGGTTGTCGCCACCCTGCACCCGGACAGCACGTTCGAGAAGACGGTGTTCGGCGCCTGGCAGGAACAGACGTGGGATGCCAACGACACCGTCCTGATTGCCGATCCCCGCCGTGACGCCGACGTCGGCGACGTGTTCAGGCGGCTACTCGGGCCCGCGGGCGACGCCTTCACGTCCTGGCACGACCGGAGGATCGGCGGCACCTGGGGCAGTACCGCACAGGAACAGGCCGCCAGCCAGGATGCCGCGCAGAAGGCCGCCGCCCATGCGAACACACCCACGGTGGCGCACTATGACTCCCTTGGCCGGACCTGCGTGAGCGTGACCGACAACGGCAGCACCGACGGCGCGATGGGACGTTTCGCGACCCGGACCGCCATGGACACTCAGAACAAGCCGCTCGCGGTCATCGACGCCCGGGGGCGGCACGCCATGGAGTACTGCGTGCGTGAACCGGCCGGCGACGGCAGTTTCCGTTACGCCGCGGGCTACGACCTGGCCGGCGAGCCGCTCTATCACAACAATATCGACAGCGGTGAGCGGCGCTTGCTGGCCAATGTGCTCGGTCACCATATGCGCGCCTGGGATGCTCGCGGGCAGGCATTCCGCTTGCGCTATGACGCGGTGCAACGGGTCACCCATCACTACGTCACGTCGCCGGAGGGCGTGGAGACGCTCCTGGAACACACCGTGTACGGGGAACTGCACCCCGACGCGACGCGCAATCTCAAGGGTCAGCTCTTCCGCCTGTACGACGGCGCGGGTGTCAGCAGCCATGAGCGCTATGACTTCAAAGGCAACCTGCTGGAGAGCGTCAGGCAATTCGCACGGCACCAGCCAGCAGCGGGTCCCGGCGCACATCCACCAACGGTCGACTGGACGGCGATCACCAGCCTCCCCCACGAAACGGCCATGGACGTGGCTGCGATGGACGCCGTGGCCGCGCCGCTATTGATCCCAGCCGACCGCTTCACCTCCACGACCCGCTACGACGCCATGAACCGCCCCATCCAGCTCGTCTTGCCTCACGCAAGCGATGCTCCGCCATCGGTGATCCAGCCGACCTACAACGAGGCGAACCTACTGGCGACCGTGCAGGCCTGGATACGCCGCCCCGATGCGCCAGCCGGCGTCCTGGATCCGGCGACGGCCGACATGCCGGCCGTGACAGGGATCCAGTACAACGCGCACGGGCAGCGGATGTCGATCACCTACGGCAACGGGTCGGTGACGAGCCAGTCGTTCGATGACCTGACATTGCGCCTGACCACGCTGATCACCACGCGCCCGCACGATGACCCGAGCGCACGGGTCGTCCAGTCGCTGCACTACACCTACGACCCGCACGGCAATATCACGCGTCTGCGCGACGACGCCGACCTCCACAACGTGGTGTTCTTCCGCAACCAGCGCGTGGACACGACGGCCGACTACACCTACGACGCCATCTACCGGCTCATCAAGGCCACCGGCCGCGAGCACCTGGGACAGACCGGCAACGGGCCGAGCCCGCCGCCGCAGGTGACCGACGACGACAGTCCCCGCACTCACGCCGGCCCGGGCGTTCGCCTGCTCGGCCCTGGCGACGGCCAGGCCATGGGGCGCTATACGGAAAGCTACCGCTACGATCCGGTCGGCAATCTCGAGCAGATGATCCACCGCGTGGCAGGAGGAGGCTGGACCCGTTACTACGCGCACGGGGCGGCTAGCCGGATCAGCCCTGCCGAATCCGGCAACCGGCTGACCGCGACGAGCATGCCTGGCGACGTACCCCAAGGGCCATACCACGCAACGTACGATCACGATGCGAACGGCAACATGACCCGGATGCCGCATCTGCCGGTCATGCTGTGGGACGAGCGAGATCGCGTGGTGGCGACCGCACGCCAGGCGACCAGCGCAGGCGCACCGAAGACCACGTACTACAGCTACGAGGCAGCCGGCGAGCGGCTCCGCAAGGTGACCTACCGGCAGGCAGGCATCGGTGAGGTGCCGACCCGAGAAAGCGAACGCCTCTACCTGGGTGCCATCGAGATCTACCGTGAGTACGACGCCGACGGCACGCTTGCCCTCGAACGCGAAACGCTCCACGCACTGCTGGATCACCGCCGCGTCCTCACCGTAGAGACGCGAACTGCGGATGCCCGCCAAGCCGACCCTGCCCCCGCCCGGCTGCTCCGCTACCAGTACGCCAACGTGGTCGGGTCGGCCGTCCTGGAACTCGACGATCAGGGCGGCGTCCTCACCTATGAGGAGTACTTCCCCTACGGCTCAACCGCATACCAGGCCGTCCGCGCGCAGACTGACCTGCCGAAGCGCTACCGGTACACCGGGGAAGAAAGGGATGAGGAGAGCGATCTCTACTATCACGGGCAGCGGTACTACGCCCCGTGGCTCGCCCGCTGGACGGCTTGCGATCCGGCTGGCCTGGAAGAGGGCCCGAACCTCTACATGTATGTCCACGGCAACCCCGTGGCCATCACCGATCCGACCGGGATGTGGAGCTGGCGTCAGGCCGCCGTGATCGCCGCGGTGGTGGTGGTCGGGACGGTCGTGACCGTCGCGACGGCCGGGGTAGCCGGACCGCTGATCGTAGGCGCGGTAGCCAGCATCGGCTTGAGCGGCGCCGCGGCCACGGTCGCCACCGGAGTGGTGGTCGGCGCAATCGCCGGCGCCGCGGGCGGAGCCGCCGGGGAGCTGACCCGCCAGGTGGGCATGGGTGAGCAGATCAGCGGCGCGAAGATCGGCAAAGCCGCACTTGTGGGCGCCGCATTCGGCGCCGTGACTGGCGGCGTCGGCGCCTACGCGTCAACGGCACGCGGTGCCGCCCAGTTGACCCGCGCATCCACGGCCGTACGCGCGTCAAGCGTAGGGCGCGCGGGCGCGGCCATCTCCCGGACGGTCAGCGCCGGAGCCCGAGCCGTAGCTCGTGTACCCGGCGTACGGCAGGTAGCGGTGGCAGCGAAGGGCCTAGCCCAGCGGGGTGCACAAGGATTGCAAGCGGTGGAGCGGACATCCGAGAACGTAGGTGTCCGGCTCGGGCAGGGGGCCTTCTCACAGGGATCGCGCGGCCTGCAGGCCGTGGAGCGGTTCAATCAAGCCAGAAGCTTCGCGGGCGCCTTCAAGCCCAATGTGCCTCGCGGCCAAGGAGCCCAGAGCGCTGTACCCCCAGCTGCGGCAGCTCCCGCGGCGGAAGCTACCTTTGGTGGCGAAACGATCCATAGGATAATTGCGAGAAGTGAAGCAGCCGGGGGACATCTCGTGGAGAAACACCTCGGCGAGAGTGTGGCCGATCTCGCCGCACGGCTAGTACGTGAACCACGTATAGCGGCTGCATCAACCTTTAACACCTTTGCAGAGGCCGAGTCAGCCGTCGGCGGGGCGCTTCACGCCCATGCGGCTCGGATCGCGAATTGGATTGCAGGCGGTGCCCCCGGCCGTATAGCATTGAACGCACCTTTCGCAGGCGGATCGGTCCTGGTGAGAGGGGCGGCTACGGCCACTGCTGGCACTGGAGCGCGGGTCGTCCTGCAAGGTAGTGGCCGTGGGGCATGGCACATCCTGACAGGATTTCCAACACCATGACAGCACCTGGCGACTTCGAAGACCTCAAGAACTTCTTCTCCAGTTATTTCCATGAAGACTGGCCAGAGGAGGCTCAGGATCCGGCGCAGATTATTTCTCTCTACCTAGCAGAAGGATGGAATGCCGAGGACCTTCTTAACCTGGCAGGAGAGATCCGACGATTCGCGGACAGCCACCCTGACGATAAAGAGCTTGAGCATGCACTTTTCTCAGAACTGGGTAGCTATTACTCTCCGAGCGCTGACAAGATTTCGGCGCGGACGTGGCTTCTGGATGTTGCTTCGACTCTAGAAGAAGCAGCCGAATGCAGAGGATAATAGGACACTAGACTTGCTGGTGCTGCAATCTGTGCGCATGATGGAGGAACTGACCGGGCCAGCGTCCGCGAATGACGCGAGCGATTCGATCGCCGGCGCCAGTGCTGGATCACGCGGCGCCTCAGGCTCGGGGAACATCCCCTCGGCGAGGAGCATGCCCTGCGCCGGTCCACCCTGGCCGCCACGCGGCCGCTCAGCAGCTCCCCGGACAGCCGGCATCCGGCCATTTTCAAGATCTTTATACCGAACGGTCCATGGTGGCTGCCCGCGGCCCCGGCGCTTCAGAACGTCGGCGACCAGATGCCGCCGGGGTCGTCGTTCACGGCGACCATCCCCAACTCAGCGCGCAATTCGAGACCACGAGCGG
>Ga0187806_1000050_pt1 | contig 25774 bp, 27 predicted proteins | sample NC_wetland_sal_i_7_FD_132470 | JGI IMG/M metagenome (GOLD analysis project Ga0187806, IMG submission 132470) | Wetland sediment microbial communities from Neuse River Estuary, North Carolina, USA - ASW_1 | ecosystem: Environmental > Aquatic > Freshwater > Wetlands > Sediment | place: USA: North... | reverse complement strand
GTCGGCCGGACGCGCCAGATGGTCGATGCCGGCGCCGGCACCCAGCCCGGGGACCCCGCCAAGGCCGCGACCGCGATCCTCACCGCACTTGATGCCCCCGATACCCCGCTGCGCCTGCCGTTGGGGGACGACGCCGTCGATGCCATCCTCGGCCACCTCGACAGCACCCGCGCCGACATCCGCACCTGGGAAAAGCTCGCCCGTGACACCCGGCTCGCCGGCTAGTCCGTTCCGCCAGCCACCGCAGCGCCGAGCGAAAGGCTCGCTATGTCCATGTTGCTCCTTGGTGTGTCCCTTCAGCCGCGCTGGCCGCTTGAGGATGGAACCGCGGTGCTCCGCGCTGCCAGCCATGCCGAAGACCTGGGCTTCGACCATGTCGCCGTGGGAAACCGCCTGCTCGACAGCGGTTCCGGCCTGGACGCCGACCCGCTCGTGCTGCTCGCGGCGGTCGCAGCCGCGACGGGGCGGCTGAGTCTGCTCACTTCCGTGCTCGTGGCGCCTTACCCCTCACCCTCAACAGAGCACTGGCCGACAAGGGGGGTCTACGCCGGCCATGTCGCGATCGGCACATGGATCGCCGGCACGCCAGGCGCCCCGAAGGCACCCCACTCAAGGAACCCGACGACACCGCACGCCTCTACTGGGACCTCCAGACCGTTCGCGAGCCCGCTGAACACCTCATCTCCGCCTAAGTGCTCGGCGTAACCCGTGCTGAACTCCTGCGATTCGGGGGTCGAGGCCGGTCAGTTCGGGCTGGAGTGATGCTCGACGATGAGTCTGAGGATGCGGATGAGCTCCGCCCGGTCGGCCTCTGACAGGGGGGCGAGGAACTCTGCCTCCGCGCTCGCTATCAGGGCGTCGAGGTCTTTGAGGTGGCGGCGGCCTTCGTCGGTGAGGGTGATGGCGTTGCGGCGGCGGTCGGCCGGGTCGGGGGCTCGTACGACGAGTCCCCGCGCGGTGAGCTCGTTGATGGTCGCCACGAGGTCGCTGCGGTAGATTCCGGTCCGGTCGCTGAGTCCCGACTGGCTGTCCGGGCCGAACTCCTGCAGTGCCGCGAGAGTGGCGTAGTGCCACTTGCGCGCGTCCAGGGTCGCCAGCCTCTCTCCCACCTGCCGCTGCGCGTAGCCCGCCGCGAGGTTGAGCAAGCGGCTGGGCAGTCCCCGTAGCCGCTCGGGTACCTTCGCCTCGTCATGGCCGTGCCAGGCTTCCATGCGCCCGATCCTACGTCTTGCGTTAGTCGCACTAACAATATAGTTTCGTTAGTGTCACTAACGTTAGGCACCGTGTCCGCTGGCCCGACGAGCTGCCCGGCGTCGGTCCACGATCACGCCCGACCAGATCCTGGCTGACGTCTCGATCTACCGGTTCACCGCAACCGCCGGCTCCTCGGCCCGCCTTGCCAGCGAATCCGCTCGCGCGAAGGTGCCCTGCCCAGTGCCGGCCGGGGTGGTCGTCCTGCCACTGGAGGTCCCCGACCTGCTGGCCGTCGACATCCGCGACTTCTTCCACAAGCTCCAGGTGGCCTAGAACCCACTAGTAGATGACGTAGCCGACCGGGACCACTCCGGTGTCCTCGCGCAGCACCGAGATCACGCCGGTCTTCGCCGGGTTGCGGAAGGTGATGACCTTCAGCCCCTTGGTCCCGTCGACCAGGATCTTCTGCGTGTACCAGCTGGTGTCGTAGATCGCTATCCTGAGCACCGGCGCCTGCTGGTTCACCAGGGTGTTGTCGCACCCGAAGGCGATCTGGTGCGCGGTCCCCGGCGCCACGGGAATCGCCGTCACGGCGTTGCTGCCGGTGTTGATCTGGCCTGACTGCAATTCCGCCTCCGTGATGCCGGTCGGGCTTGTGGTGGTGAAGAAGTTGTCCTGCAGCTCGGACTGGTCGAGGTTCCGGCCGAGCGCGCTGTCGGTCCACTGGGTGCCGTCGGCCTCGGTGCTCAGCTGGCCGCAGCTTCCCGGGCCGCAGATGTGCTCGCCGGCGCCGTAGTGCGCGGTCCACAGCCGGACGCCCGCCCGGCCGATGTTCGCCTGGCTGAGCACGGGCAGGATGCTGTCCTGCATAGTCGAGACGCTCGCGTAGACGCAGGGCCGCTGGATGCCGCGCTGCTTCTGCCGCGTGTACCAGCCGGGGACGTCGCCGGGGACGGCCGCGTACTGCTCGACGTCGAGCGCGTCCGCGTTGACGCTGGCGGACAGCGAGATGCTCAGGTGCTCCGCCTTGGGAAACGCCGAGACGATGTAGGAGTAGTTGGGCTGGTCGCCAATCCCCCCGTCGACGTACGCCGCGTAGGCCTGCGCACCGGACGGAAACTGGTCGTTGTAGATCGTGTCGTACATTGTGATGCTGGTCACGACATGACGGTAATGCCTCAGGCACGCAGTAGGGGAGCGAAAAGGTCGCCGTGGCCGGCCACCCGGGCGAGTGTGTCCGGGGCGGTGAAGAAGAGGTCGTCCGGTTTCCGGCAGGCGGCCACCTCATCCCACGTGACCGGAGTCGACACGGTCGGGTGGGTCCTGGCGCGCAGCGAGTACGGGGCGATGGTGGTCTTGGAACCGTTGTTCTGGCTCCAGTCGATGAGCACCTTGCCCTCGCGCAGCGTCTTCGTCATCCGCGACACCACCAGTCCGGGGTGGTCGCGCTCCATCCGCTCGGCGAACGCCTTCGCCCGCGCGCTGGCCTGCTCGGCGGTCAGCCCGCTGATCGGGGCGTAGAGCTGCAGGCCCTTGCCGCCCGAAGTCTTGGGCAGGGCGTGCAGGCCGTCGTCCTCGAGCAGCGGGCGCAGTTCTTCGGCCACCCGGCAGCAGTCCACGACCGTGGCGGGCAGCCCGGGGTCGAGGTCGAAGACCAGCAGGTCGGGTTTCCTGGCGGGGAACCGCCACATCGGGACGTGCAGCTCGATGCCGGCCAGGTTGGCCGCCCAGATCAGCGTGGCCAGGTCGTCGATGACCAGGTAGCTGGTCGTGGTCCCCGGGGTGCGGGCGCGCGAGCTGCGCGACTCCACCTCCTCGGTGCGGACCCAGTCCGGGCGGTGGGCGGGCGCGTTCTTGGCGAAGAACGACTCGGCGCCGACGCCCTCCGGGTACCGCTTGAGCGTCATCGGCCGGCCGGCGATGTGCGGCAGCAGCACCGGGGAGACGCGCTGGTAGTAGTCGAGCACCTCGGCCTTGGTGAACCCGTCCGCCGGATACAGCACCTTCGCCAGGTTGCTGAGCGTCAGGGTGCGGCCGTCGATCTGGACCGGGATCTTGTCCACTACGTCTCCCTGACGACGTCGGCGGGGTCCTTGTCGTCGCGCAGCCCCTGGTACACGGGGGCGCGCATGCGCCCGGCACTGGTCCACCGGTCGAACGCCACGTCGACCACCAGCCTGGGCTCCACCCAGACGGCCTGCCTGGCGTCCTCGGCCGGAACCGGCCCGTCGAACGGGCTGTCCGCGCGGCGCAGCGGGGCGAGCTTGCTGCCGAGCATGCGCAGCGTGGCGTCGGAGAACCCGGTGCCGACGTGCCCGCAGTAGATCAGCCCCTCGTCGCTGTGCACGCCCACGAGCAGCGAGCCGAACTGCCCGGTCCTGTTGCCCTTCCCCGGCTTCCAGCCCGCCACGACGACCTCCTGGCGGAGCTGGTTCTTGATCTTCAGCCAGCTTCCCGTCCGGGCGCCTGGCTCGTACCTGGAGTCGAGCCGCTTGGCCACCACGCCCTCGAGACCGTTCGCCTTGGAGGCGGCAAGAACGTCGCCCACATCCTCACCGGGGAAATTGGGCGGGGTGAGCCAGCCGCTTCCGTTCGGGATAATTTCTTCGAGCAGCGCACGACGCTCGGAGTAGGGGAGCGCGGTGAGCGGGCGCCCGTCCAGTTGCAGCACGTCGAACGCGAGATAGGTGACGGGCGTTTGCTGCGCCAGGCGCACGGCCTGCGCGGGCGATGAGACGTGCATGCGCGGCTGGAGCGCCTCGAAGTCGGGCCGGCCGTCGGTGAACACGACGATCTCACCGTCGAGCAGCACCTGCTTGCGGCCGGTCGCGTGGGCGAGCCCGGCCAGTTCCGGGTAGGTGGCGGTGATGTCCTTGCCCGTCCGTGAGCCGAGCCGGAGCCTGCCGTTCTCGATGAACGCGAGCGCCCGGACGCCGTCCCACTTCATCTCCACCGCCCAGTTGCGCACGTCGCGTACGGGGGGCGAGCCCGACGTGGCGAGCATCGGGGTCAGCGTGGCCGGCAGCGGCAGCCGCTCCCGGTGGATCATCCAGTTCTTGCCGCCGGTCGCGAACAGCACGTAGCCGCCGCTGACGCGCTGGCCGTGCAGGGTGACCTTGACCTCCCGGTCGGTCCACTTGAGCGCCTCGTACGTGCCGTGGTCCCAGACCGTGACGCTGCCGGCGCCATACTCGCCGCGCGGGATGTCGCCGTGGAAGGTCGCGTACTCGAGCGGGTGGTCCTCGGTGTGCACGGCCAGGTGGTTGACCGCGGGGTCGTCGGGGACGCCCTTCGGCAGCGCCCAGGACACGAGCACGCCGTCGCGTTCCAGCCGGAAGTCCCAGTGCAGCCGGCGCGCGTGGTGCTCCTGCACGACGAAGATCCCCGCTTGCCCGGCTGTCCCGTCGGCGGCTGCCGCCGCCTCGGGGACAGGCTCGGGCGTGCGCGACGGGTCGCGCTTACCGCGGTATTCCGTCAGCCGGTCCACGCCTGGTGGGGTACCCAGGCGCGGCGGGTTCTACCGGCTTTGCCGCCCTACCAGCGGTGGTGGGTCGCGTAGGAGGAGTTCTGGATGATCTCGGTGTCCTCGGGCGGCGTGTAGACCGACTGGACGGCGACCCGGCCGGGGCCGGTGAGGCGCACCCAGATGTTCCGGTAGCTCCAGCGCGGGTGCCAGAACGCGAAGCCCAGGTTCCGCGGGTACTCCAGGTGCAGGTGCACCCGCACCGAGACGTCCCGGTAGAGCAGCGAGCTTGGCTGCACCAGCAGCGACTGGCCGGGCTGCAGGTCGCGGATGAACGTGTTGCCGGGGGAGTGCAGCAGCAGCAGGCCCGGCCGGTCGGCGGCGGTGAAGATGTCGCCGTACTGGCCCATCGGGTAGTGGGTCTCCTGGTCGTCCCCGGTGCCCGTGACGTACCAGATGTGGGTCTGGTCCCAGTCGTAGCGGATGTTTCCCGTCGCGCACAGGAAGCGGTGCTCGCGCACCCACATCTGCTGGCCGTGCTGCAGCGGCAGCGCGATGACCTCGCCCGCGTGGTTGTCCGACAGCGCCAGGTGCCCGGGGCCGTGCGCCTCGAGCATGATCAGCGGCATGCCCGCCATCACGCGCTTCCAGCCGCCGCGCATCGACATCGTGCCGAGGCGGGTGGCCGGGTCGGTCCACAGCAGCACGTGGTGCGAGAAGTAGACCATCTCCTGCTGCGCGAGGGTGAAGTCGGCGACCGGGACCGTGGTGCCCTCGATCTGGCAGTGCGACTGCCCGAACTGGATCTTCGCCATGTCCCTGACCGGCGGCTGCTCGATCCAGCCCGAGTCGCTGACGACGGACCTGATGTCGACGGGGGCGCCGCACAGCGGGCACGTCGGGGAGTTCGGGTCGCTTGGCTGCCGGCAGTAGCGGCAGACGTACTGGTTCATCGACTCGGCCCGCTATTCCGAGGAGTGGTGGTGGACGTACATGGACTGGATGCCGACCCGCCCGGGGCCGCTCATCTCGGCCAGGTACATGTTGTGGTGCCCCATGAACCCGGTCTTGAGCGGCATCTGCACGGCGTTCATCTGCACGGTGGAGTCCTTGTACAGGAAGCCGCCCGGCTCCACCAGGATCTTCTCGCCCGGGCGGAGGGTGCGCTCGAGGACGTTGCCGTTGCCGTGCAGCAGCAGCAGCCCCGGGTACTGGGCGGTGACGAACCGGTCCATGAACATGCCGCTGCCGCCGTGCAGCACGTTGGCGAGCCCCTTGATGCGGACGAACGAGTACTGGATGCTGTGCGAGGCGAGCAGGAAGGCGTGCTCGCGGACGTCGAGCTCCATGCCCGGGTGCAGCGGCAGCACCACCAGCTCACCGGGGGCGTCGCGGGAGAACGCGACCCTGCCCGGGCCGTTCGCCACGGTGACGATGTGCGGCATGCCGCCGATCGTGCGCTTCATCCCGCCCTGCGTCTTCAGCGAGGAGAGCGGCACAGTTTCGTCTTTCCACAGCAGCACATGGTGCTCGAAGTAAACGCCGTCCTGGGGGGAGAGGCTGATTTCCGCGACGGGGACCAGTTCGCCCTCGACCTGGCATGTGCTCGCGGAGAAGCGGAACTCGGTCATGTCCCGCAGTCGGGGGGCTTCGCGCCATCCGGAATCGCTGACCTTGTCACGGACGTCGAGTGGTGCCCCGCATGTCATACACGTGGTGGTTCCTGGCTGATTTTGTGCCTTGCACCACCCGCACTGGATTGCTTCCACGCGCAGAACATAGCAGTTCAGATGTGCTTTCCGCTGGACATGTCAGGGCAAGTTTTTGGCGGTACAGTTGCGCCTATGGCACTGTTCTCGCGGGAATTCATCGCGGTACCAGACGACCGCAAGGGCCAGATCGTGTTCAAGTGGCCCGACATCACGATCCGCCGTTTTACGCACGCGATCGTGAACGCCGATGAAGTGGCGATGTTCGTCAACACCGGCCAGGTCGTGCAGACCATGGGACCGGGCCGGCACGAGATCAACGCCGACGAGCTGCCCGGCCTCGGCGCCGTCATCGACTTCGCGACCGGCGGCAACGCCTACCGGGCCGAGCTGTACTTCGTCGGCACCCGCGAGTACACCGGGTTCAGGTTCGGCGGGCGGATCGACGACGTCCAGGACCCGCGCAGCGGGCTGATCGTGACGCTGCGGGTGTTCGGCGACTATGCGCTGCGGGTCATGGACCCGGCCCGGCTGATCACCAACCTGACAGCCACGGTCGACGTGACCGACAACGAGCGGATCGCCGGGTGGGTGAGCGACCAGGTCCTCAAGGTGCTGCGCACCAACGTCACCACCCAGGTCGTCGCCCAGGGCTGGCCGATCCTCGGCCTGTCCGTGCACTCCCCGGAGATCGAGGAGGCCGCGATCACCTCGGCCAACGGCCAGCTCGAGGCCTACGGGGTCGCGCTGACCCGGATGGGCAACTTCGACATCAACCTGTCGCCCGAGGACGCGACCCAGCTCAAGCAGCTCGCCAAGGACACGTCGTACTCCCAGCTCGCCGGCGGTTTCCAGCGGTACGCGGCCGGCGAGATGGCGCTCGGCGCCGGGCAGGGCATGGCCCAGGGCGGCGGCGGTTCCACTGAGGGGGCGTTCCTGGCGGCCGGGTTCGGGCTTGGCGGGCAGCTCGCGGGGCTTGGTCAGCAGCAGGCCGCTCCGCCTGCGCCTGCGCCTGCGCCTGCTCCCGCGGCTCCGGCTGCTCCGGCTGCTGCGGCTGCTCCCGCCGCTGCGACCGGGTCGGCGTGCGCCTCGTGCTCGACGGTCAATCCGGGCGGCGCGAAGTTCTGCATGGGCTGCGGCCAGGCGCTCGCGCCGGCCGTGCGGCACTGCACCCAGTGCGGCACCGAGCTGCCCGGCGGCGCTCGCTTCTGCGCGAACTGCGGCACCGCGGCCGGCTAGCCGGGTAGCCGGCTAGCGGCCGCGGTGCGCGGTTTGTGGCTTGGGTTACTGCTTGTTACGCGCCGCCTGCGATCGCGGGCGCCGCGCCGTTGGCTATCTGGCCTGCCAGGGAGCCATAGTTGGGTGCGTTGTAGTTGTACACGCCGCCGTCGGAGCGCAGGATCCGGTACCCGCCGGTGGCGGGGTCGGCGGACAGAGCGACCGCCGTGCGGCTGCCGAGCTTCCCGGCGGCCGACCCGTACGACGGCGCCCCGAAGTTGTGCACGCCGCCGTCCGACGTGAGGACCCAGTAGCCGCCCTGCGGGCTGGCCGCGATCGCGGTGGCCGCGCCGTTGGCTATCTGGCCTGCCAGGGAGCCGTAATTGGGTGCGTTGTAGTTGTACACGCCGCCGTCGGAGCGCAGGATCCGGTACCCGCCGGTGGCGGCGTCCGCGGCCAGCCCGACCGCCGTGCGGCTGCCGAGGGTGCCCTTCGGCGAGCCGTAGGTGGGCGCGCCGAAGCCGTACACCCCGCCGTCGGAGGTCAGGATCAGGTAACCGCCGTGGCTTGCCGCGATCGCCGTCACCTGGACGCCCGCGGCGAGATGGCCTGCCAGGGAGCCGTAGTTGGGTGCGTGGTAGGTGTACACGCCACCGTCAGAGCGCAGGACCCAGTAGCCGCCAGTGTCGGGATCGACGGCCAGGGCGACCGCCGTGCGGCCGCTGCCGAGGCTTCCCGCCGGCGAGCCGTACCACGGCGCCCCGAAGTTGTGCACGCCGCCGTTGGAGGTGAGCACCTGGTAGCCGTTTCCGGTGCTGCCGGCCAGGTTCACGAACGTGTAGCCGTGGCTACGGAAGTAGTTGATGATCGTGGGCAGCGCCTTCACGGTCGCCGGGTCGCCCGATGGCGCGTTGTGCATCAGGATCACCGGGTGCGTCTGGGTGCCCCCTTCGGATTCGGCCAGGCTGATGATCCGGTTGACCCAGGTGGAGGAGGACGATCCCTCGGCCTCCCAGTCCTCGGTGTCCACTGACCACAGCCAGACCTTCATCCCGCGCTGCTGCGCGAGGGTGAGCGTGGTCGAGTTGTAGTTCCCGTACGGCGGCCGGAACGCGCACGGCCCCCAGCCGATCAGGCTCTGCTGCTCGGCGGTCGCCTCGTTCATCTCTGTGGCCTGCGACGACGAGGACAGGGTGGTCATGTCGGGGTGGTTCCAGGTGTGGTTGCCGACCAGGTAGCCGTCCATCGCCTCGGTGCGGACCAGCGACGGGTACGCGGCCTCGTTCTGCCCGATGTTGAAGAACGTGGCGGTGACGCCGTATTGGCGGAGCACCGAGATAATGCCCTGCGTGCTAGGGCCGGGGCCGTCGTCGAAGGTCAGCGCCACGGTCTTCGAACTGCCGAACGACGGCGCGTAGAAGTTCGCCCCGTACGGCGCCGCCACGCACCCCGCCGAGACCCCGGACGAACTCGCGGGGGCCTGGGGGGCGGCGGCGATAGCTCCGCTCGGCAGCCGAGCCGGGGGTCCTGGCGGACCTTCGCTGTTGTGGGTGGGTACCGGCGGGCTGGACCCTGGGGAACCCTGGGCGGCCGCCGGGGTCGCGGTGACGAACGCGCTGATCGCGGCCGCCGCCCCGAGTACGGCGACCGCGCGAAATAGCCTCGATGCGGACATGTCCGCACCTCCTTGCTCAGGTATTAACAAGGACCGGGATAGCCGGTCTGGCTAGTGTCCGGTAGAGGCGTAAGACGGCCCATATATGGGCTTATATCACGTGTTTTTATCTCATGGTGTTATGGCAGGGTGAGGTCGCCACGGCGTTCGGCCAGCAGGAGAAGGGCGTAGGCGGCCAGGGTCGAATCGTCGACGATCTGCCGGTCACGGACCATCGTCTCGAATTGCTCGCGAGGCACCCACTCGTGCCTGATGCCGTATTCCTCCGGCTCGGGGTCAGCTTCTCCCGGCGTCAACCCGGTGGCGAGAAAGTAATCGCCGTACTGGGTTGTCATGCCGTGGCCGGAGGTGAGCTGGCCAAGGTAGATGAGGTGCCCGGCGCGCAGCCCCGTCTCCTGGGCCAGCTCCAGCCGGGCGAGCTCTTCGGGCGTGCCGGTCTCGCCGTGCGGGAAGCCGCCCTGCGGGAACGACCAGCTGCGCCGGCCGACGGGATAGCGGTACTCCTCGACGAGGTGGAAGCCGCCGCGTTCGGCCGGGATGACCAGAGCGAAGTCGCGCCGCTCTATGACGGCGTAGGTGCCCCGTGACCCGTCGCCGCGCTCGATGTCGTCTCTGCGGACCCGGATCCAGTCGTCTGTGTAGACGACGCTGCTGGCGATGGTCCTGATTTCTGGCTCGGCTGCCGGGTCATTGCGCACCGAATCATTGTGCCCTCGCCGCCTGACCAGCGGGTTACGGCCAGCCGAAGGAAGGCCGCAGCGCCGAGCGCCCCGGCCAGCGGCAGCGTGACCAGCGCGGGAAGCTGGTAGCGCCAGGAGAACTCGTACAGGTCGGCGCCGCCCAGCGCCGCGACAGCGAGGCCGGTGGCCAGCAGGCAGGCGGCCGCCAGGGCGGGGTGGCGGCGGCGGGCGAAGCAACCGTACGTTCCGGAGATGAGGAAGGCGAGCAGCAGCGGGCCGGGTGTGAACCCGCCGTGCAGCTGGTACGCGCGCAGCGCGGCTGCCAGTGTCGCGGTCACGCGTGGCGTTTCTGGTCCGAGGACCGCGCGGTCGGCTGCTCGGTAGACGGGATATCGCCGCTGGAACTGCCAGCGCGCGACCGGCGGGTCACCCTGGGCCGCGTCCCTGGTCAGCGCGAACACCTTGACTGCGTCGCCGGCGATGCCGGCGACGAGCCGCAGCGGCTGCTGGGTGAGCACGGCCTCGTCGAACCCCTGTGTGGCGGTGCCCCGGCTAACGCCGGTCGGCGGCCGGTAGCTGAAGACCGCCGACGACGGGTCGGTGGCCAGCCCGTCGACGCCCAGCCTTGCCGCCTCCGCCGGCGCCGGGCACAGCGGGCGCTCATCCGGTTGTAGCCGGAGCGTCGCGCAGTCGGCCGCGTGCGCGACCCGGCCGTACAGGTACGCGTCGTTCATATCCGACAGCCGGAAGCCGGTACCGAGCACGCCGGCGGAGAACGCCATATAGCCCACGACTGGCACGGCGAACATCACCAGGACGAGGGTGGCCCGCAGTGTGCGGCGCTGCCAGCCGTCGCGCGGCCCGGGCCGCCAGCCAGGTGCCGTTAGCACGTACGCGAGCAACGGCAGCACGAGGAACTCACCGACCTGGCGCACCGTTGCCGACAAGCCGAGCAGCGCGGCGCCGCAGAGCAGCCGGACCAGGTGCGCCCGCGCGCCGCGCGGCCACAGGAGCAGGGTCATCGCCGCCACGGCGAGTGCCTCGAACAGCACGTCGGGCATGATCGTCTGCTCGGCCTGGACCTGGTACGCGTCGAGCAGAACGGGCGCGGCGGCGAGCGCCGCCAGCCAGCGGCCCGCGCCATGCCGGATCGCCAGCGCGTACAGGCACGCCGCCATCGCCAGGCCCAGCGCGTGCTGGATGATCGCCACCCCGGCCAGCCCGCCGCCGGCTTGCAGCGCCGGGCGCAGCAGCAGGTAGGTGTACCCGAGCGGGTCGAGGCCGCCCTGGTCGCCACCCAGGTAGCGGGGTGTGTCGATGTAGACGAGGGCGGGCCGGTAGGCGATCGCGGCAGCAACACGCAGCGTCACCCCGGCCGCGAACGCCACGGTGAACGGCCAGTGCCGCCGCGCCGTCGCCCACCCGATCACCAGGGCATCGTAAATCCCGCCAGTCGCGGGGACCATCAATCCGGCCCGCTGCGGCAACCATGAGCTGTGGTTGGCGGAGGATAGCAGGCGGAGCGCCGGGTTTGCTCTGATTATCCACAGGGGGCGGACAAAACGGACACGTTTTCCACAGGTTGCTTTCTGGCTGTTCCGTTCGCGGGGGCTCGTTCGCAGGGTGAGAGGCATGGAAAGTGGTGTCATTACCCGGGCACAGCTCACCCGTTCCGGGCTGGACGCTTGGACGGCGGACAACAGGCTGCGGTATGGACGATGGCAGCGGCTCCAGCGGGGCGTCTACGCTCCTTTCACCGGCGATCCGGCACGGGAAATCGTGATCAGGGCAGCACTGTTGCGCGCTGGCCCCAGTGCCACGCTCAGTCACTGGTCCGCCGCCGAAAGGCACGGCCTGCTCGACAAGCCGAGCCCGAGAATCCATATCACGGTCCTGGCGGCCCGCAATCCGGTTAGATCAGGCAAGATTCCAGGTGTCGTTATCCACCGGTCGACGTCAATCTGGCGCACTAGGCACCCGGCAATGTCACCGCCTTGCACCCGAGTCGAGGACACAGTCCTCGACCTGATCCAGGCAGCGGCTACCTTCGAAGACGCCTACGAGTGGATCTGTCGCGCCATAGGCCGCAAGCGCACTACCGCCGATCGGATTCGCGAAGCGCTGGATGCCCGGCCGAAGTTCCGGTGGCGCAGGGACATAGGACTCGCTCTTGGCGAAGCGGGCGAGGGCACGCTTTCGCTGCTCGAGCTGCGATACGTCCGCGGGGTGGAGCGCCCGCACGGCCTGCCCGCCGCACGGCGCCAGGCCCGCATCAGGACCCAAAGTGGCAGCCGCTACCTGGATAACCTCTACGAGGATTACTCCCTTTGCGTCGAACTTGACGGAACCGCCGCCCACCCAGCGGACGAGCAATGGCGAGACAAACGTCGTGACCGCGCGAATCTCGCCGTCGCGCAAATCGTCACCATGCACATCGGTTTCCTTGACCTCCGTGACCAAGAACACCGATGTGCGACGGCCGCTGAAGTCGCGAAAATCCTCAGCGACCGCAGTTCCATGCCTGTCGGCCGCCCCTGCACCCGTAGCGCGTGCCCCGTAGGCCGTGCCGCTTCATGATCGTGGGTACTTTTCAGTGATTATCACTGAAAAGTACCCACGATCATGAGTCATCCGCCCGGGAGGGGATGTTGGTGGGGTGACAGCACTGGCGCGGCGCTTCTGGTACTCGGGCCGCAGGCGGCCCTGCGCTCCGAGTGGGCTTGCCATGGGATGACATCGGGTTCTGTAGTCACGGGCTGAGGTAGTCGGCTGAGGCGGTCTCGGAGCTGCGGCTTTCCGGCGCTTCCCACCCCGGGTGGCCGACAGCGGAGGGATTGTCGGTGGGGGTGCCTAAAGTCGGGGAATGGACTACCGGACCTGCCGGACGTGCCGGGGCCCGGTGCAGGCTGGGTTCGCCCGGTGTTATCAGTGCGACGTGGCCCACGGGCGTTACGGCGCCCTGCTCGCGGACGTCGTCGCGCCCGTCGCGTACGCGGTCAAGGGCGGGCGACTGGCTGCGGACCTGTGGCGGTACAAGTCCGGCCAGGCTGGGGCGGCGGAAGCGGGCGCGCGCCTGGAGTCGATGCTGGCCGGCTTCCTGCGCGACCACGGCAGCGGGGTGTGGCGGTCCGCGGGCATGACCGGCGGTCCCGGGCTCGCCGCCGTGGTGCCAAGCGGGCAGGGCCGACCGGGAACGCATCCGCTGGCCGGCATCGTGTTGTCGTGCGTGGATCTCCCGGTCGTCCCGTTGTCCGCCGCGCTTGGGGCCGCAGCGCACGCCCGTGGCCTTGGTGACGGCATGGCCGCCGACTGGGTGACAGTTTCCGCCTCGGTCGCGGGCGCGGACGTGCTGCTCGTGGATGACACCTGGGTATCGGGCGGCAGCGCTCAATCGGCCGCGGTGGCGCTGAAGGCGGCCGGAGCTCGGCGGGTCGCGCTCGTCGTGCTCGGGCGGCACCTGGACCCGGCGGATCCGCGGTCGGCCGAATTGCTGCGCGCGCTACGGGCCAAAACACAGCCGCTGGCCGACTAGCCGGCGGCGCGGCGGCCGCGGCGCTACGAGTCGTGCACGATGACGCCGCGGATGATCTCGCCGTCGTCCAGGTCCTGGTAGCCCTGGTTGATTTCGTCGAGCCGGTAGCGGCGGGTGATGAGCTCGTCGAGCTTCAGCTGGCCGCCCTGGTAGAGCCGGAGCAGCCGGGGGATGTCGTACAGCGGGTTGCACATGCCGAACACGTGGCCCTGGATCCGCCGCTGCCAGCCGACCACGCCGCCGTTGGCGGCCAGCTGGATCTGCTTCTCCGCGCTGCGCCCCACCGAGGTGATCGTGACCTGGCCGCCCTTGCCGACGATCGCGGCGGCCTGGTCGACCACCTCGGAAGACAGCACCCCGATGGTGATGATCGCGTGGTCGGCGAGCTGGCCCCAGGTCATCTCGACCACGGCCTCCTGCGCCTCGGCGGCCGAGGCGAACGCGTGCGTGGCGCCGAACTCCAGCGCTTTCGACCGCTTGAACGCCACCGGATCCACCACGACCACGTGAGCCGCGCCCGCGTAACGCGCGCCCTGGATCGCGTTGCTGCCCACGCCCCCGGCGCCGAAGATCACCACCGTCTGCCCGGCCCGCACGCCCGCCGCGTACACGGCGGTACCCCAGCCGGTCGGCACTCCGCACCCGGTCAGCGCCGCCACCTCGAACGGGATGTACGGGTCGATGGGGACACAGGAGTTCTGCGACACCACCGCCCGCTGAGAGAACGTGCCCAGCATGCAGAACCCGCCCAGGTCCGCCCCGCTGTCGTCATGGAACCTGAACGTCCCGTCGGCCAGCATCCCGGTCATCATCTGCGCGCCCCAGTCGCACAGGTTCTGCCGGCCGGTGGAGCAGTACCGGCAGGTCCCGCAGGCGGGGATGAAGGAACACACGACATGGTCCCCGGCACGCACCCGGGTCACGCCCGGCCCGACGGCCTCGATCACCCCCGCGCCCTCGTGGCCGCCGACCATCGGCAGCCGCCCGGTGCTGTCGCCGGTCTGCAGGTGCTCGTCGGAATGGCACAAGCCCGACGCCTTGAAGGCGATCCGGACCTCGCCCTGCCTGGGCTCGTCAAGCTCGAGTTCGCTGATCTCCCACGGCTTGCCCGGTTCCCTGATGATCGCTGCCCTGGTACGCATACTTCCAGTGCTATACCTGCGGCTTGACCGCGACAAGCCGCTCGACCCACCCCAATCGCGACCGCGCGCTGTGGCTGACCACGAACCCCTGGGCCTCGACCAGCGGGAGCGGCCGCCTGGTCTGGTAGTCGCCGTTCGTCCGCCGGGTCGCCTGCTCGAGCAGCTTCTGCGCCGCGAGTACCCACCAGCGGTCGCTGGCCACGTGGTCCATCAGCACAAGACGGCCGTCCGGCCTGAGCACCCGGTACATCTCGCTTATCGCGAACGTACGCGTGGCGCCTCCCCTCAACTACACGACTTCCCCGGGTCAAGCTAACCGTCAGGCATCATGACAGCGCAGGCCTTGATGCTATGATGCCGCTATGCGTACGACGGTGACCTTGGATCCCGACGTCGAGGCGAGGCTGCGCGAGGTCGCGCGGGAGCGCGGAGTGTCGTTCAAGGAGGCCTTGAACAGCGCTATACGTGCTGGGCTCATGGCCGCCCGGAGCACGCGGGAGTACCACACGCCGTCGCGGTCGCTTGGCCTGCGCGCGGGGGTCAACCTCGACAAGGCGCTCCAGATGGCGGCCGATCTTGAAGACGCAGAGATCGTCCATGACCTCGAGCGTGGCAGGTGAAGCTGCCCGACGCCAATGTCCTGCTATACGCGCTTGACGACACGTCAGCGCGTCACGTGGGTGCCAAGGCATGGCTGGATGGCGCTTTGTCGGGGAATGAAGAGGTGGGGTTCGCCTGGGTGGTCCTGCTCGCCGTGCTGCGGCTAAGCACCAAGCCCGCCGTGTTCGCTCATCCGCTCCGCCCGGACGAAGCGTTCGGCATCATCGACGAATGGCTGGCGCAGCCCTGCTCGCTGATCGCGCACCCGACCGTGCGGCACTTCGACCTCCTTCGCGGGCTTGTCTCAGCCGCAGGCACCGCTGGGAACCTGACAACGGACGCCCACCTTGCCGCGCTCTCCGTGGAGTACGGCGCTGCGATCTGCTCTTATGACGCCGACTTTTCCAGGTTCCCGGGGGTCACGCTGGTCCGTCCAGACCATGACTTGTGAGTCGCAGTTCCGGCTGGCCGGTAAATGGATTGCCCTCGGACATCATCGAAGGCTACGGTCGCCGCGTGGGTTGTTTCATGGTGATGGTCCGCCGTGTCCGCGGCCGCGGGGTCGCGCCGGACGTGGGGCTGGTACCGGCTCGACGATGACTGGGCCGCCCGCGTCGTGGCGGCAGCCCGGATACGGCCGGGTGAGCTGGTGCTCGACATCGGGGCTGGCGAGGGCGCGCTGACCGCGCATCTGGTGCGCGCGGGGGCACGGGTGATCGCGGTCGAGCTCAACGCGGGACGGGTACGCGTGCTGCGGCAGCGCTTTCCCGGCGTGCGAGTGGTCCACGCGGACGCGGCGGAACTGCGGTTGCCAGGCCGGCCGTTCCGGGTCGTGGCCAATCCGCCCTTCTCGATGACGTCGGAGCTGCTCCGCCTGCTGCTGGCGCGGGACAGCAAGCTGACCGCTGCCGACCTGGTGCTGCAGCGGGCCGTGGTGCGCAAGTACGTCAACGGCGGCACTGCCGCCAGGCGGTTCACGCCGGCCGCCGGGCTCACGCTCCCGCGGCGCGCCTTCCGCCCGCAGCCGCGAGTCGACTGCGCCGTCCTGACCTTGCGCCGCTGACCGCTGCCACGCCAGCAGCCAGGACTTGTTCCCTAGTCTGGGGCTCACCCGGATCACGCAACTGTCGGTAGGCCGGCAACGTGCCGATCGACAGGGGGACCACGAAGTGCCGCCCCTTAGGGCGGCGGGAGTGGCGGTGGAGCTGGGCGGCCGGCCGTACGCTGAACGCATGGCGGTCAAGACTCCTGAGTCGCATGTCGCGCTGGTGCGGCGGGCGCGGAAGATCAACCGGGTGCTGGCGGAGACGTACCCCGAAGTGCGCACCGAACTGGACTTCGAAAACCCCTTTCAGCTGCTCGTGGCCACCGTGCTGTCCGCGCAGACGACCGACAAGCGGGTGAACCTGACCACGCCCCTGCTGTTCGCCAAGTACCCGACGCCGGAGGACCTGGCCGCGGCCAACCCGGAGGACGTGGAGGAGATCCTGAAGCCCACCGGCTTCTTCCGGGCGAAGACGAAATCGGTGATGGGGCTGTCCGCGGCACTTCGGGACCGGTTCGGCGGCGAGGTGCCGCGGACCATCGAGGAGATGGTCACGCTGCCCGGCGTGGGCCGCAAGACGGCAAATGTGGTCCTCGGCAACGCGTACGGCACCCCCGGCATCACGGTGGACACGCACTTCGGGCGGCTGGCCCGGCGGTTCGGGTGGACGAAGAGCGACGACCCGGTCAAGGTGGAGGCGGAGGTCGGCGCGCTCTTCCCGCCCTCGGAGTGGGTGGCGCTGTCGCACCGGCTGATCTGGCACGGCCGCCGGATCTGTCACTCCCGCAAGCCGGCCTGCGGCGCGTGCACGGTCGCGGACTGGTGCCCGTCGTACGGGCTCGGGCCGACGGACCCGGTTGCCGCGGCGAAGCTCGTCAAGACCGGCCCGTTCTCGTGAGTGACGAAGCGCCCGAGTGGCTGCGGGACCTCGCCGCGACGGCGGCCGGCATGGACGTGCCGCGCGTCGTGCGGCCCCCGGAATCAGGGGGCAGGCGTTCCGCTGTGCTCGTCCTGTTCGGCGACGGCCCGGAAGGGCCCGACCTGCTGCTCATCCAGCGCAGTGAGGGCCTGCGGCAGCACCCGGGCCAGCCCGCCTTCCCCGGCGGCGCGATCGAGGACTCCGATGACGGGCCGGTCGCCGCCGCGCTCCGCGAGGCGGCCGAGGAGACCGGCCTCGACCCCGCGGGCATCGACGTGCTCGGCACGCTCCCCGAGCTGTTCATCGCGCGGAGCCAGTTCCGCGTCGTGCCCGTGCTCGCCTGGTGGCGGGAGCCCTGCGCGGTGCGGCCGATGGACATCGGGGAGGTGGCCGCGGTCGAGCGGATCCCGGTGACCGACCTGGCCGACCCGGCCCACCGGGTCACGTTCCGGCACCCGAGCGGGCGCACCGGGCCCGCGTTCCGCATCGGCTCGATGCTGATCTGGGGCTTCACCGCGCTGCTCGTGGACCGGCTGCTCGCCCTCGGCGGCTGGGAACGCCCGTGGGACGCCCGCAACGTCCGCGAGCTGCCCGGCGGCGCCGCCTGATGACGGGCGAGGGGGTCCCGGGCCGGGACAGGGATCCGGCCGGGCGGCCGCGGAACGCGCGCCCCCGCGACGAGCTTGGCAGGCCGCTGCCCCGGACCGCCGCCCGGGACGTGCCCCGCGTCCCGGATGACCTCGCGGTCACGCCTGCCGAGGCGGTGGCGCTTGGCGGCACGATGCTGGCCGAAGGCCGGCCGTTCCACGCGCACGAGGTCTTCGAGGCCGTGTGGAAGTCGCAGCCCGGCGCCGACCGCGAGCTGTGGCGGGGCCTGGCCCAGATCGCCGTCGGACTCACCCACGCACGGCGGGGCAACGCCCGCGGCGCGGTGACCCTGCTGCGCCGCGGCGCCGTGGCTGTCCGCGGCCACGCCCACGAGGCTGCTTGTGTTGACGGCATCGACCCTGGTTTCGTCGCCGCGACCGCAGAGGACCTGGCGGCCAGGATCGAGCGAGACGGCTTGGCCGCCGTGCCCCCGGCCGACCTCACGCTCGCGCTTACGGGAGCATGAGGTGGACGTCGCCGAACTCGTGCCATAGGTACCCGTGCGACACCGCGGCTTCGTAGCACGCGGTGAGCAGGCCCGGGTCGTGGAAGGCGGCGAGCATGCGCAGATGTGAAGAGCGCGGCTCGTGCATGCCGGTGAGCAGGCCGTCCACGACCCGCAGGCCGGTGTCTTCGGTTACCACCAGGGATGTCCAGCCGGCCTGGGGCCCGCGGGCCGCGGATTCCAGGGCGCGGACGACGGTGGTGCCGACCGCGATGACCCGGCCGCCGGATCGCCGCGTCAGGCCGACCAGGCGGGCGGTCGCCGGCGGCACGTCGTACTGCTCGGGATACGGGTCCTCGTCCGCCTCCAGTGACGAAACGCCGCAGTGCAGCGTGATCGGCGCGATCGTCACCCCGCGCGCGGCGAGTTCCGTCACCACGCCGGGACTGAACGGCCGGGCGGCGCTCGGCATCTCCGCGCTTCCCGGGTGGCGGCCGAACACCGTCTGGTAAGCCTCGAGTGGCCACGACCGCGCCGCGTACGAGTACCTGATCGGCTCGCCGTACCGCAGCAGGTACGGCAGCACGGCCGCCGACAGCCGGGCGTGCCATAGCCGGGACGTGGCGCGGCCGGTGAGCGTGAGTGCCGCGCCGCCGGGCAACGTGATGGTCCGGGGCGGGGGCACGGGACCGTTCGGAATGCTGGATTTGCCATCCGGAATCCGAGGCTCTACCAGCCAGGAGCCGTCCGGCAGGGCGCTGCAGAAATGGACCACGAGGCCAGGGCCGCCCGGCACCGCCGCCGGCAGGGTCCTGGACGTGTTGACCACCAGCAGGTCGCCGGGAAACAGCAGCGCCGGCAGGCCGGTGAACCGGTGGTGCGCCACCGTCCCGGTCGCGGCCCGGCTGACCAGCATGCGGACTCCGTCCCGCGGCAGGCCGCGAGCCTCCGGCGGCCCCTGCGCCTCGAGCTCGGCGGGCAGCGTGAAATCGAGGGTCGCGGTCATGCCGGGACCAGTTCGGCCGCCAGGTAACGTCCGCTTGGCAGCCGCTCCTGCGCCAGGCGCACGAGGCCGGGGACTACCGACGACGGCAAGGGGCGGTCCGAGATGTCCTCGCCGGGGAACGCCGCCTGGTGCATGTCCGTGCGGAGGTCGCCGGGATCGACCCACCAGACCCTCACTGCGGGCTCCTCGGCGGCGAGCACGTTCGAGGCCTGCTCGAGCGCCGCCTTCACCGCGCCATACCCGCCCCAGCCTGAGTATGGTTCGACCGCGGCGTCCGAGGTGATGTTGAGCACCGCGCCGCCGCGCTCGCGCAGCGCCGGCAGGAAGAGCTGGATCAGCGCGACCGGCGCGAGCACGTTCGTCTCGAACGCCGTGCGGAACTCGCCGAGCGGGTAATCCGCCAGGGCGGGCAGCGGCGCGGCGCCGAGCGTGCTCGCGTTGTTCACGAGCAGGTCGAGCCGGCCGGCGGCCTGGTGAAGAGCGGACCGGTGCGCGTGGTCCGTGACGTCTCCCGGCACCGCGGTGACATCGGCGCCGGGCTCGGCGGCCCGGATCGCGGACGCGGCGAGGCCCAGCGCCGCGGCGTCCCTGGCGTCGATGACGAGCGAGTAACCCGCCGCCGCCAAGCCGTCGGCAAGCGCCCGGCCCAGTCCGCGGGAAGCGCCTGTGATCAGTGCTTTCTTCATGGTTTCGACGCTAGGCGGCAAGGCGGCTGGCGCGCATCGGCCGGCGGACCCGGCCGGTGCCGGCCGATGGTCTTACGACCAGTGGCCGATCCCGGTGCGCGCCCGCCGGGATACGGTCGGAAGCGTGGGCAGTTACCTCGCGGAACTTCGCGCGGTCAGCCAGGCCGTGCTGGCGGTGAGCAGCACGCTGTCGACGCGTGACGCGCTCGCGGTGATCGTGCGATCCGCGCGCACGCTGGTGGGCGCGCGGTACGCGGCGCTCGGCGTGCCCGACGACCGGGGCTCGTTCGCCGAGTTCGTGGTCGCCGGGATGACCCAGGCCGACCAGCGCGCGATAGGCCCGCTGCCACGGCAGCACGGGATGCTGGCCGCGCTGCTGAAGGCCGGGGAGCCGCAGCGGCTGACGGACATCAGGGCGGACCCGAGGTTCGAGGGCTGGCCCGCCGCGCATCCCGTGCTGACCGGGTTCCTCGGCGTGCCCGTCCGCCACGGCGCGGACGTCCTCGGCATCATCTTCGTGGCGAACAAGCGATCAGGCGAGTTCACCGCCAGGGACGAGGAACTGCTCACGCTCTTCGCCGCGCACGCCGCGATCGCGCTGTGGAACGCGCGACTGTACGAACGCAGCCGCGAGGCGTCGGTGCTCGAGGAGCGGGCCCGGCTGGCGCGTGAACTGCACGACGCGGTATCCCAGCGGCTGTTCTCCATCAGGGCGCACGCCACGGCCGCCGAGACACTGGTCGCCAGGGATCCCGCGCGGGCGTCCGCCGAACTGGCCGCGATCGGGGTTCTCGGCGCGCAAGCACACGCGGAACTGCGCGCGGTCATCGACGGCCTCGCGCCGCCCGAGCTTGACGGGCTCGCCGAGTCGCTGCGCCGCTACGCGCTGCTCGCCGGACGGGCGCACGGCGTGGAGATCCGGCTCTCAGCGGCCGACCTGCCGGAACTCGAGCCGCGGGTGCAGGCGGCGGCGTTCCGGGTCGGCCAGGAGGCGCTGAACAACGCGCTGCGGCACGCGGCCGCCACGGAGATCTCCGTGCGGCTGGCGCGCACCCCGCGCCGGTTCATCCTGGAGGTGTCCGACGACGGGACCGGGTTCGATCCCGACTTCGTGCCCGGCGGACTCGGGCTGGCGTCGATGCGGGAACGGGCGGCCGCGGTCGGCGGGATGCTCCGGATCATCTCGGCGCCCGGCGCGGGAACCATGGTCAGGCTGGCGGTGCCGGCGTGATCAGCGTGCTCATCGTGGACGATCATCCAGTGGTGCGGCAGGGGCTGCGCGCGCTGCTCGAGGTGCAAGATGACATGTCAGTGGTCGGTGAGGCCGGTGATGGTCCTGCCGCGGTGTCTCTCGCCACGTCGCTGCGGCCGGACATCGTGCTGCTCGACCTGAAACTGCCGGGCATGGACGGCATCGCCGTCCTGCAACCGCTCCGCGCGGCAGGCCTCCGGGTGCTCGTGCTGACCAGCGCGACCGATCCCGGCACGGCCTCGCGCGCGGTGCGGGCCGGCGCCGCGGGCGTTGTGTACAAGGACGTCGACCCGGCCGCCCTGGTCCGCGCCATCCGCTCGGTGCACGACGGGCACGTGCTGCTCGCCCCGGAGGCCGTCAGCGCGCTGGCCCGCGGGTCCCGGGCGGACACGCTGACCGCGCGGGAGCGGGAGGTGCTCGCAGGGATCGCGGACGGCAGGTCCAACAGGGAGATCGCGCGGTCGCTGCGGGTCTCGGAGAAGACGGTGAAGGCCCACGTGAGCGCGGTGCTGGCCAAGCTGGGCGTGCAGGACAGGACCCAGGCGGCGGTCTACGCGGTGCGCCAAACACGGGATGGCCGTCGCGGACTCTTAAGGTAGTCTTCACGCCGAGTGATGACGCGTCGGTTACGCCAGACACCGGATACCGTGGACCCGTGCGCGGTGATCTGCTTGACCTAGCCCTCCTCGTGATAGCCGCCGCGTTCGCGGTCTCCGGGTACCGGCAGGGCTTCATCGTCGGCTCGCTGAGCTTCGTCGGTTTCGTCGGCGGGGCGGTGCTCGGCGCGGAGTTCGGCCCGGCGATCGCGCGTGCCATCGTCGGCGGGCAGAACCAGCAGGACGTGGTCGCGGTCATCTTGCTGGTCAGCGCGGCGATCATCGGGCAGTTCATCGCGTCGTCGATCGGCGCCGCGATGCGGCAGACCATGACCAGCCGATCGTCGACGACCATCGACGCGATCGGCGGGTCGGCGGTCAGCGTGCTGTCGATGCTGCTGATCGCCTGGGCGATCGGGTCGGTGCTGATCTCCTCGCCGTTCACCGTCGTCGATCAGCAGGTCAACAACTCGGCGGTGCTCGGCACCATGGACAAGGTCATGCCGACGCCGGCCAAGACCATGTTCTCCGAGTTCAGGCGGATGCTCGCCAGCGGCCCGTTCCCGCAGGTGTTCAGCGATATCGGCGCGGCCCGGCTGTTCCCCGTGCAGGCGCCGAACGCCGCCGTGCTGAACAGCCCCGGGTACCTGGCGGCGAGGACCCGTGTCGTCAAGGTGGAGGGCACCGCGCCGAGCTGCGACCGGAGCATCGAGGGGTCCGGGTTCGTGTACGCCCCCGACCACGTGCTGACGAACGCGCACGTGGTGGCCGGCGTGACACAGGGGCCGGTGGTGAACACGCCTGACGGCGCCAGCTACCGCGCGTCGGTCGTCTTCTACGACCCGCAGGTCGACATCGCGGTGCTCTACGTGCCGGGCCTGAACCTGACCCCGCTGCAGTTCGCCGGGGCGGCGAACGACGGCGCGGACTCGGTCGTCGCGGGGTATCCGCTCGACCATCCGTTCACCGCGGTGGCCGCGCGGATCGGCGACACGCAGAGCGCGGTGGGCCCGGACATCTACCAGACCGGGACCGTCACCAGGCAGATCTACGAGATCAGGGGCACGGTCGAGCCGGGCAACTCCGGCGGTCCGCTGCTCAGCCCGTCCGGCACCGTCTACGGCGTGGTCTTCGCCGCGGCCGTCGGCGATCCGCAAACCGGGTTCGCGCTCACCTCCGCGGAGGTGGCCAGCGACGCGAACGCCGGCGCGGCGCAGACCGTCCCGGTCTCGACCCAGGGGTGCGACTAGCCCCGGTCAGACTAGCCCAGTCAGCGGTCCGGTTCCGGGTCGGCCAGCCAGCCGATCAGTTCGGCGTCGAAGAGTTCCGGACGCTCCTCGTGCGGGTAGTGGCCGGCGCCCTCGATGAGCTTCCACCGGTACGGCGCCTCGACGTACCGGCCCGCGCCGCGCGCGGTGTGCGGCGGCACGCACGGGTCCACGGCGCCGTGCAGGTGGAGGGTCGGCGCGGCGATCGGCGAGCGCATGTGGCGGGCATAGCGAAGGCCGTCGGGCCGGAACGCGCTGCGCACGAACCACCGGTGGTACTCCAGCGCGGTGTGCGCCACGGGCGGGATGCGCATGGCCCGCTCGTAGACCCGCGCGGTCTCCTCGTCGGGCCAGCCCGGTGCCGACCACGACGACAGCAGCGACCCCACCATCTCGGCGCCGTCGCGCACCAGCTGGCGCTCGGGGAACAGCGGCAGCTGGAAGGCCAGCGGGTAGCCGCCGCGCCCGCGCCCGTCGCCGCGCAGCGAGCCGGCCCCGCGCAGCGCCCTGGAAATCCGCAGCGGGCTCGCGGGCAGCGCCTTGCGCAGCTGGAGCGGGTGGGCCATGGACACGACCGCGAGCCGCCGCACCGATTTCGGGAAATAGGCGGCGAGCGACCACGCGGTCAGCCCGCCCCAGTCGTGCCCGACGACGATCGCGTTCGCCTCGCCGAGGGCGCGGATCAGCCCGGCGGCGTCCGCGGCGGCGGTGATCAGGTCATAACCCCGCGGCGGTTTGTCGCTGCCGCCGTAGCCGCGCAGGTCCGTCGCGACCGCCCGGTACCCGGCCGCCGCCAGCGACTCGAGCTGGCGGCGCCACGTCCACCAGAATTCGGGAAACCCGTGCAAGAGCAGGACGAGCGGCCCGTCCCCGTTGCTCGCCACATGAAAGCGTGTCCCGTTCGCGCTGACCGAACGGTGCGTCCACGGCCCGCTGATCGCGATGGCTTGTTCGTATGGCATGCCAGGCGCCCCCGGTAACCGGCGGGCGGGAATCTCAGCCGCAGCCTCCCCGCCGCCCACCGCCGTGTTCTGCGGGTTCGCCACCGCGGGACCCTGCCCGTCCGGGCTCGACTCGCCGCGGCGGAGCATGCCCAGGTCGTCGACGACGGTCTTCCTCGTCATGCGCATGCCCGTGACCTTCTTCACGAAGAACCGCGCGACGATGACGGCGATGAGCGCGAGCACCAGGAACGTGAGCCCCGCGAAGGCGAAGGCGCCGGCCAGGCCGCCCCACGCCCCGGCCCAGTGCAGGAAGTACGCGTAGGCGAAGCACAGCAGCATGATGCCGGGAAAGACGATGATCAGGCCGAGCACGGCAAGCCCCGACCCGGTCGCCAAGCGCACCCCGTCTATCTTCAGCTCGCGCTTGGCCAGCGCGATCTCGTACCTGACGAGCGCGGATACGTCCTTGGCGGCGAGCGCGACCAGCTCACCGAGTGACTGCTGGTCGCTAGCGTCCTCCGGTTTCCCGCTGCGAGCCATGGCGTGCTCTCCCTCCGTACCGACACGCCCTAGGAGCGGACAGGCGTCCCGTCTTGTCTGCCAAGTGAACCAAGGCTATCGCTCGCCGCGGAGGACCTCGCCAACATCCCCTCGGTGGAGAAAGCCTGACATGCGAACGGCGCCCCTCGCGGGGGGCGCCGTCGCCGTAAGCACGTCAGCCCGGCTACCATGCGTGCGCCTAATCAATTGTCAGGCAGGCCTTACTGGCCTGGCCGAACACGCCTCCCGCGGCTGGTCGCGCGTGGGTACCTGGCTGCCGTGCCCGGACGTTCCACCAGTCCGTAGCACCTTTCTACGACGAAACCCGGTCGCGGGGAAGTGCTGGACGTGATCAATTCGTGATCTCGATCAGTGGCCGCGTTTACATTCCGTTAACTTACGGAGTCGTATCGCCTGGTCCGTGCCGCTAGCAATCTGCTTGAACGACTGTTCACGATGAGCCATATATGTTGTAATTCGGTTGCACGGATCCTGAAACGCCGTCCCAAGGCTGTGCGGAGCCGCATTTTGCGGATAAGCTTTCCTGTAGGACGGAGCCGGCTCACCCCCCCAGGGCCGGACCGTGCGCGGCCCCCGCTCTCCCCCCCGGCGGGGGCCGCCCCTTATTCCTGCTCGCTGCCTTCGGCAGCTTCGCATTGGGCCGCAGTATCTGCCCGGGGGGATGACCCCCCGGAACCCCCACTGTGGGGGACACCCCCACACCCCCGGCTGGCGCGGGCTTCGCGTCTGGGGCCCCCACGCCCCCCGGTGCCCGGTGCGGCAATCGCGCTTCGGGTCCCGTGACCCTGGGCGCGGGTCATCGCGGGTCTAGGCCCCCACACCCCGGGCGGTCAGCTTGCGTCCGCGAGGAGGATGTCCAGGAGGGTTACCGCGCCTGGCTTCGACAACGGGTTGTTGCCGTTGCCGCATTTGGGGGATTGGACGCAGGAGGGGCAGCCGGTTTCGCAGGGGCAGGACGATATGGCGTCTCGTGTGGCGCGGAGCCAATCGGCGGCTACCGCGAAGGCGCGTTCGGCGAAGCCTGCGCCGCCCTCGTGGCCGTCGTAAACGAAGACCGTGAGCTGGCCCGTGGCGGGGTGCCATTCGGTGGACAGGCCGCCGACATCCCAGCGGTCGCAGGTCGCGAACAGCGGCAGCATGCCGATGCTCGCGTGTTCCGCGGCGTGCGCCGCCCCGCCGAGATTGGTGCCG
>Ga0187806_1000049_pt1 | contig 25840 bp, 18 predicted proteins | sample NC_wetland_sal_i_7_FD_132470 | JGI IMG/M metagenome (GOLD analysis project Ga0187806, IMG submission 132470) | Wetland sediment microbial communities from Neuse River Estuary, North Carolina, USA - ASW_1 | ecosystem: Environmental > Aquatic > Freshwater > Wetlands > Sediment | place: USA: North... | reverse complement strand
TGTTCCTGTTCCAGGTCATAGCCGGCTTCGTCCTGGCCCTCGCCATCGTGGTCGCGCCGCTCGCCCCGGTGACCCGCCGCCGCGCGGTCGACGCGGCGGTCGCCGCCGCCGGCGCCGGCTTCGCCGTCGCCACTCTCGGCGGTTACCTGCTCTCCGTCTGGGTCGGCCTCTTCGGCTTCCGCGAGATCCGCACCACCGCGGGCACGGTATCCGGCATCCTCGAGGTCGCCGCCTTCGCCGCGCTCGCCACCGTCGCCGTGCTCAGCGCCGGCCTGGCGCTAACCGACCGCGCTCCGGCCAGCCTGCGGGCCCGCGACACCGTCCCCGCACACGCTGCCCCGGCGGCCGACCCGCTTGCCTCGGGGGCCGGGTCGTCCGCCGCGGGCAGCGGGGGACCGGGCCGCACTGCGGCTCTGCGCAGGTGGTCCCTCGCCGCGGTCGCCGGAGCGACGCTGGCCGCCATCGCGGTCTTCGGCGCCTCGGTGGCGACCGCGAGCGGCGGCCAGCCGGTGCCGTCGGCCGGCGGCAGCGCGCTGCTGCGCACCACCTCGATCGGCGGCGTGTCCGTGCTAACCAACGCCAGCGGCCGCACGCTGTACTGGTTCGCCCCGGACACGCCGTCCCGTTCGGCCTGCTACGGAGAGTGCGCTGCCTACTGGCCCCCGGTCACCGGCTCGCCAGAGGCCGGGCCAGGGGTTGCCCTCAGCAAGCTCGGCACCATCCGGCGGACGGACGGCAGCCTCCAGGTGACCTACGACGGCCACCCCCTCTACACCTACATCGGCGACACCGGACCCGGCCAGGCCAGCGGCAACGACATCGACCTCAACGGCGGCCTGTGGCACGAGGTGCCCGCCGCCGGCTAGCCGTACGGCTAGCCGGCCAGCCCTAGTTCGCTGACCGCCGCGGTCAGCGTGGCGCCGAGCGGTGCGTCGATCGTGGCGGCGGCGAGGGCGTCCCCGCGCGTTTCGCCCTGGTTGACGATCACCACGGGGATGCCGAGCGAGGCCGCGTGCCGCACATACCGGAAACCGGACATGACGGTCAGCGAGGACCCGAGGACCACGAGCGCCGTCGCCGCGGCGACCAGGTCGTAGCACGCGGCGACCCGCGGCTTCGGCACGTTCTCGCCGAAGAACACCACGTCCGGCTTCAGCACCCCGCCGCACTCCAGGCAGCCGACGACGGTGAAGCCGCCGGTCTCCTCGAGCGCCACGTCCCCGTCCGGGTTGACCGCCGCGTCGGCCGCTGAGTTCCGTCCCACCCCCCCATTCCCCCCCGGGCCCGGCCACGCCGGGTTCGCGGCCCGCAGCCGCTCGTCGAGCGCCACGCGCGAGGTCCGCCGCCAGCACGACAGGCACACGACCCGGTGCAGGCTGCCGTGCAGCTCGGTCACGGCGCTCGCGCCGGCCGCCTGGTGCAGCCCGTCCACGTTCTGGGTGATGATCCCGCGCAGCAGCGAGTGCCGCTCGAGCTCCGCGACCGCCCGGTGCCCCGCGTTCGGCGCCGCCCCGGAGATGTGCCGCCAGCCCAGGTGGCTGCGCGCCCAGTACCGCTGCCGGGCCGGCTCGCTGCCGGTGAACGCCTGGTAGGTCATCGGCTGGCCGCGCCGCGCCCGCCCGCTGGGCCCCCGGTAATCCGGAATGCCGGACTCGGTCGACAGCCCCGCGCCGCTCAGTATGACAACGCCGCCGCGCTGAAAAACCTCAGCCAGCTCAGCGGATCCCATACCTCAATTTTGCCAAAAGCTGAGCCCGCCCCAATCCATACGGCGCCAGGCTGTGGCAGGGTCAGGTGACGCCGGCCAGCATGACGAGTCATTATGGGTGGGTGTGCACCGTAATCCTGAGCTTCGAGCCCGGGGAACGGGTTCCGCTGCTGCTGCTCGGCGTCAGGGACGAGTTCACGGACCGGTCGTGGCTGCCGCCCGCGCGGCACTGGCCCGGCTCACCGTTGCTCGGCGGGCTTGATGAGCAGGCCGGCGGCACCTGGCTGGCCGTGCACCCCGACGTCCCCCGCGTTTCGTGCCTGCTCAACGGGCGGGGCAGGCAGGCAGTGCCCCCCCGGCCAACCGGCCCCGACCGACCTCCCGGTCCGGCTCACCGCCGCAGCAGGGGAGAGCTGCCGCTGCGCGCCGCGGCCGACGGCGCCGGGGTGCTGAAGGAACTGGCCGACGACCCGCAAGCCCTCGCCGCCTACGACCCGTTCCACTTGCTGTGCGCGGAAACCGGCACGGTGCGGCTGCTGAGCTGGGACGGCGACCACCCAGCGTCCCGCGAGCTCGAGCCGGGCACGCACCTGCTGACGAACGTCGGGCACGCGTACCCCGGTACCCCCGGCGCCCCGGTCACCGAGCCGAAGGCCCGTCACTTCGGGCCGAAGTTCGCGGCTTCCCGCCCGCCCGGCGACCCGGCGCTGCCGGCCGCGCGGGCGTGGGGGGACTGGCTGACCTACACCGCCGGCGACGGCCTGGACCCGGGCGACCCGCGCGCGATCATCGCCCGCCGTGACCTGCCGGACGGCCGGGTGTGGGGAACGACCTCGCTGAGCCTGCTGGCGCTCGCCCCGGATGGCGTGCGCTACGACTTCCGCGCGCATCCAGGTGCGATTACGGATTGGTATCCAGTCATTGTCGCTGCGTAACCAGAGCGGCCAGGCTAGGGTCGGTAGGCAGCACGTGCCTTCCACCCAGGCCGGGAGCCGCTATGCGTAAGGCATGGACCGCCGGGCTGGCCGCCTGCGCGGTGGCCCTCGGGGTCGCCGCGGTCGCGGCCGTGGCGTCCACCGTGCCCGCGCCCGCCGTCCCCGGCGCGCCAGGAACGCGGGCCGGCGGTCAGCCGCCGCGGCCGGTGACTCACCCGGGGACCGTGCGGCTCGACGTCCCGCAGCGGCAGCAGCCGTTCACCACCGCCCAGTGCGAGCGGGCGTATGGCATCGCGTGCTACGAGCCTGGCCAGCTGCGGGCCGCCTACGATCTCCCGCCGCTCTACCGCAAGGGCGTCACCGGCAAGGGACAGACGATCGTCATCGTGGACTCGTTCGGGTCGCCGACGATCAGGCAGGACCTGGCTGTCTTCGACAAGCAGTTCGGCTACCCGGCGCCGCCCCGCTTCACGATCATCGCGCCGGCCGGCAAGATCCCGCCGTACAACGCCGGCAAGAACGACATGGCGGGCTGGGCGGGTGAGACGACGCTGGACGTGGAGTACGCGCACGCCCTCGCCCCGGGCGCGAACATCCTGCTGGTCGAGACCCCGGTCGCGGAGACGGAGGGGACTACGGGCTTCCCGCAGATCGTCGCCGCCGAGGAGTACGTGATCAACCACCATCTCGGCGACGTGATCAGCCAGAGCTTCAGCGCCACCGAGCAGACGTTCGCCAGCTACGCGCAGGTCGCGCCGCTGCGTGCCGCCTATGTCGACGCGTACGATCACCACGTGACTGTGCTCGCCGCCTCGGGCGACAGCGGCGCCACCGACTTCGGGCTCGACGAGCACACGTTCTACACGCGCCCGGTGACGTCATGGCCGGACAGCGATCCGCTGGTGACCGCGGTCGGCGGCACGCAGCTGAAGCTGACCGGCGGCAAGTACACCTCGGTCGCCTGGAACGACACCTATGACAACGCGGCGACCAGGTACTTTTCCCTGGCCAACAACCCGGTCCCGTTCGCTAGCGGCGGCGGGCTGTCGGAGTTCTTCGCCCGCCCGGCCTACCAGAACGGCGTCCGGTCCGTGACGGGCGCCCGGCGCGGCGTGCCCGACATCGCGATGAGCGCCGCCTGCGACGGCGCGGTGAACGTATACAGCACGTTCCCTGGCCAGAAGGCCGGATGGTCGCTGATCTGCGGCACCAGTGAGGCCACCCCGGAGTTCGCGGCGATCGTCGCGCTCGCCGACCAGGTGGCCGGGCACCCGCTCGGCCTGATCAACCCCACGCTGTACGCGCTCGCCGCCAGGCACGCCCCCGGGATCGTCGACGTGACCTCGGGCGGCAACACCGTGTCGTTCTACCAGGGCACGCCGGCCGCGCTGCACACCGTGACCGGGTATCCGGCCAGGCCGGGGTACAACCTGGTGACCGGGGTCGGCACGGTCAACGCCGCCTCGTTCGTCTACGAGCTCGCCGGCGTCCCGGGTCACTGACCGGCGGCTACGCCAGCCGCCTGAGCAGGTCCGCGAGCCCCTTGGGGTACACAGCCTGCTCTGTCTCCTCGAGCTCGGCGAGCCCCCACCAGCGCGCCTCGTGGATGCCGTCGCTGACGTGCATCGCCGCCACCTCGCCCAGCGGCCGCTCGTCCGACTCCACCCGCCCGACGAAGAAGTGGTCGTGCTGGCGGACAAGCTGGCGCAGCCCGCCCACCCACGACCATTGCACGGTCTCCTCCCGGTGCACCTCCGCGGGCGCCACGGTGACGTCAGCCCAGCCGGTCTCCTCGGCCAGTTCCCGGCACGCCGCCACGTAGAAGTCCTCGCCGGCCTCGACGCCGCCGCCGGGGGTGGCCCAGTGCGCCCCCTTGGGCGGCGGGTCGTCGTACCGGAACAACAGCACCCGGCCGGCCGGGTCGATGGGGATCACCCGGCCGGCCAGCCGTACCGGAAGCTCGGTCTCGTCCACCGCGCCATTGTCCTCCCAGGGCGCGCGCCGCCCCGGACCGGTAGCCTGTCGCGCGTGCTTGAACGTGTCACGGTCACCGGGTACGTGACCCCGCTGCGCGAGGGCGGCAGCCTGCCCGCCCTCGTCGAGGCGGACAATCTCGGCACGCACGTGCTGAAGTTCCGCGGCGCGGGGCACGGCGCGCTCGCGCTGGTCGCGGAGATCATCGCCGGGCAGCTGGCCCGCCGGCTCGGGCTGCGCGCCCCCGAACTCGCCCTCGCCTGGCTGGATCCGAGGATCGCGGCGAGCGAGCCTGACCAGGAGATCCACGAGCCGAGGACGGACGTGGCGGCCGTCCGCGCTGCCCTGGCCGCGTTCGAGCGGGCGTGCAGCGAGGGCCCGCTCGCTGACCGCCCGCTGGGCGAGCGATTCCGCTGGCTGACCGCCCCCCGTTCGGCGGTCGTTCAGCCCGGCCCGGTCCACGCCGGCATCACCGCCGACCCCGCCGCCGAGCTCAACCGCCTCTTCACCACCTTGGTGCGCACCTGACACGCCGGCGCTCACGCTGGCGGCCCCCTACTCCACTTCACATCACTTTTCGTCCGTAGAACCGGACAAAGCGGACGCGAAACCGACAAAAAGTGATGTAAAGACGAAAAGTGATGCGAAGTCGAAGGCGGGCTCCAGTCGCAAAAACACCAGTGATCTTGTCCAGTCACCGCTGACCACCTTCCCGCGCGGTTGAATGAGCTGGTGCGGCGTGCGGGGCAAGATCATCGGGCGGCCCTGGCAGGATTGCGCCTGCGGGCGCTGCTCGCCGGGTACCCGGAGCTAGCCGCGGTGCTCGCCGCGGCGGTCATCGGCCTGTCCGCGCAGCGGCCGCTCGCGTGGCTGGCCGCCAGGCAGGGCATCAACGTGCTTCTCGCGGTCCTCGTCTTCGCCACCGCGGTGACCATCGAGCCCGCCGCGCTGCGCAGCGCGGCGCGGGCGTGGCGTTCGCTGCTCGCCGCGCTGCTCGTGGGCGTCACCGTGCTGCCGGCGCTGTCCTGGGCGGTCTCCCGCATGGTGCCCGCCGGGGCGCTGCGTGACGGCGTCCTCGCGGTTGGCCTGGCGCCGTGCGAGATCGCCTCGGTCGCGACCACCGCGATGGCGGGCGGCGAGGCCGCCCTCGCGGCGGGGGTGCTGATCGGCTCCACCGTCGCCGCGCTCGCCGTGGCCGGCCCGATCCTGGCGCTCGAGGTCGGTCACGCTGGATCCGCCGCGACCGGGATCGTCGTCAACCTGGCCCTCGTGGTCGCGCTCCCGCTCGCCGCCGGGATCGCCCTGCGCGATCGGGTGCGGGCGACAGCGCGCGCCGAACGGGCTGCCTCGCGCACCGCCGTCTTCGCGGTTGCCGCCCTGGTCGCGCTCATCGCCGCCGAGGTCCACCTGTCGGCGAGTTACGCCTCCGTCGCGGCCGCGCTCGCCGTGTTCCTGCTCGGCTCGGCCCTGGTGGGCTGGCTGCTCGGGACGCGCGCCCCCCGGCGGCTGGCCGCCGCCCTGCTGCTGACCACGTCGATGCGGGACTTCGCGATCGCCGCGGCCATGGCCACGGCGGCCTTCGGCCCGCCCGCCGCTGCCCCGCTCGGCCTCTACGGCATCCTCGTCCTGATCTGGGGCACCGCCGCGGCCGGCGTGCTGCGCCGACGGGACCTCGGGGCCACGAGCCCGGTTCCTACGAGCACGGCGCCCGGTACGGCACGCCGGGCACGTAGGCGGACCACTCGGCCCGGCTGAGCGGCTGGCCCAGGCTGGCGCAGACCTGCGCCCGCGCCGCCGCCGGGTTCACGTCCCACAGGTGGACGGCGCCGTCGTCGCTGGAGGCGGCGAGCTGCCCGCCGGCCGGGGCGAAGGCGATGGAGTACACGTGCCCGGCCGGCCCGGTGAGGGTCGCGATCAGCGACGGGCTGGCCGGAGTGGCGACCCGCCACAGCCAGACGCTGCCGTCGGTTGCGCCGGCCGCGAGCGTCGCGCCGTCCGGGCTGAACGCCAGCGCCCACACGTATCCGGCCGGGCCGGTCAGCGGCGCCCTGACCTCGACGGGGTGTGCCGGGTTCGCGACGTTCCACAGCCGGATCGTCTTGTCCGCGCTGCCGACCGCGAGCAGCCTGCCGTTCGGGCTGAACGCCAGCCCGATGGCGTAGCTGGCGAACCCGCCGAGGGGTTTGCCGAGCTGGACCGGGCGTGCGGGGTTGCCGACATTCCACAGCCGGGTCAGGTTGTCGGTGCTTGCCGCGGCGAGGGTCTTGCCGTCCGGCGCGAATGCGACCGTGAACACAAAGCTGCCGCCCGAGTCGTCGACCGAGCTCAGCTGGCGGGGATGCGCCGGGTCGGTGACCGACCACAGCCGCACGGTGCCGTCGTCCCCGCCGGTGGCGAGCAGGCTGCCATCGGGGCTGAACGCGACGGTTTCCGCGTTGCCGGTCGCGGTCACCGGGAACGGCGTGCCGAGCGGTTGCAGGGTCCTGGCGTCGAGCAGCCCGACGGTGCGGTCGCTGTAGGCGGCGGCGAGGATTTTGCCGTTGGGGGAGAAGGCGAGCCCGTTGACGACCATGCCGGCGGCGAGCGGGTGCACCGCGATCTGCTGGCGGCTGGCCGCGCTCCACAGCTCCACGTCCTGGCCGCCGACGGCGAGCGTCGAGCCATGAGGGCTGTAGAGAACCGAGGTCGATTTGTTCGCCGCGGGCAGCACCGGCGAGGGCAGCGACCACAGGTCCACCCTGCCGTCCGCGCTCCCCGACGCGATTCGCTGCTGGCCGTCCCACGCCACCGAGGTGACCGGCTGCGGGCGCGGCAGCGTCGCGGTGACGGCGCGGGTCGCGAGGCTCCAGATCAGCACGCCGGCGTCCGAGGTGCCGGCCGCGACGGAGGTCCCGTCCGGGCTGAACGCTACCGCGTTGACCCAGTCCGTGGCCCCCGTCAGCGTGCCGTCGGTGGTCGCCGTGGCCAGGACGGGGTCAAGCGTCCACAGCCACACCTTGTCGTCTTGGCTCGCGGCGGCCAGTGTCTTGCCATCCGGGCTGAACGCCACCCCGCTGACGATGTCCGCCGGCCCGGTCAGCGGCATGCCGTAATACGGGAACGGCTGCGCCAGGTTGGCGACGTTCCACAGCCAGACGGTCTTGTCGGCGCTGGCGGCGGCGAGGGTCTTGCCGTCGGGACTGAACGCGACCGACTCAGCGTAGCCGGACGGGCCGGTCAGTGGCTGACCGAGCGGGACGGCGTGCGCGGGGCTGCTCACGTTCCATAGCCGGACGGTCTTGTCGGCGCTGGCGGCGGCGAGGGTCTTGCCGTCGGGGCTGAAGGCGACCGAGTAGATCGTATTGGTGGGTCCGGTCAGCGGCTGGCCCAGCGGGACGGGGTGGGCCGGGTCGGAAACGTTCCACAGGTGCACGACCTGCCCCGCGCCGGCCGCGGCGAGCACCGTCCCGTCCGGGCTGAACACGGCCGTGTACAGCGGCTGCTGCGTGTCCGCCTTCACGAGCGTGGCGAGCGGCGATGGATGGCCGGGTACGGCCACGTTCCACAGCCGCAGCGTCCCGTCGGCGCCGGCCGCCGCGAGTAGCCGGTGGTCCGGGCTGACGCTGACCGCCTGCACGACGCCTGGCGAGTCCACGATGCGGGACGCCGACGGCGTGCCGGTCGTCTCGAGCAGGGCGGCGGTCGCCTGCGGGGTGTGCGCGATGTCGTAGCCGGCGACGCTGAGCTGCGCGGCGAGCGTGGGATCCTGCGCGCGGACCTGGCCCGCCTCGATCGCCGTCTCGCGCGAGTTCGCGTTCTGGGTCATGGCGACGGCCGCGTCGCGGGCGGCGGCCGCCGCCTGCCGCTGGGTGAAGGCGTACCCGGTCAGTACGGCGATCGCGAGCACGAGGACGGCGAGCACCGCGACGGTGCCCTGCAGCCACCGGGTGCGGCGCCGCTGCGCGCGGCGGACGGCGGTGTCTTCGGCGATCGAGGCGGCCACGAACTCGGCGGCCAGCGCGGGCAGCGAGGCGCGGTTGTCCTCGTCGGCCACGTAGTCCCTGGCCAGCGCGAGCTGGCTGCCGCGCCACAGCGCGGCGTTCTCCCGGCCGGTGCCCGCCCACGCCCGCGCGCCCTGGGTGATCCGCCTGCGGGCGCGCAGGCCGTCCATGCCGCCTTCGATCCACGACCGCAGCCGTGGCCATGCGGTCAGCAGCGCGTCGTGCGTGATCTGCGCGGTCCCCGCGTCCAGGGTGATCATCCGCTCGTCGACGAACGTGGCGAGCACGCGGTCCGCGTCGCCGCGCGCCGCGCCGCCCCAGTCGCGCAGCTCGCCGAGCTCCACGGTGGCCCGGCTCGGCGGCAGGTCGTCGGCCACGTGCACCAGGTGGAGGAACAGCCGCCGGGCGAGCCGCCGCTGGTTCGCCGACAGGCTGCCGTAGGCGCGCTCGGCCGTTTGCGTCAGGGCGTCCCTGATCCCGCCGCTTGCCAGGTAGTCGGAGATCGCCAGCGTGCTGCCGTGGCTGCGCTCCCACGTGGCCAGCATGGCGTGCGACAACAGCGGCAGCGCACCCGGCTCGTAGGCGCCATCCGGGTCCGCGCCGCCCGGCGTCGCGTCCTGCGGCGCCAGGTCCGACAGCAGCAGCCCCACCAGTCCCTCTTCCACGGTCACCCGGGCCAGCCGGGCGGGCTCGATCACCGCACGGCGCAGCTGATCGGCTGTCATCGGGCCGAGCACCACCTGCCGGGACTGCAGCGCGCTCGCCAGCCCCGGGTAGCGGATCGCCTGGTCGTAGAAGTCGGCGCGCAGCGCCAGGATCACCGTCGCGATGCCGGCCAGCCCGCAGAGCTCGGCGATGTACTCGCGCCGCTGCGCTTCGTCGGGACAGCGGGTGAAGACGGCCTCGAACTGGTCCACGATGACCGCCGGGCGCGCGCCCTCGGCGCCGTCTGGGCCGACGCCGAGCTCGGCGAGCCCGGCCTTGAGGTCGGCGACTGGCGTGGCCGTCGGCTCAAGCACGGTCACCGGCCCGGCAATGCCCGGGGCCACCGCGGCCAGCTCGCTGAGGCGGGGCAGCAGCCCGGCGCGCAGCAGCGAGGATTTACCGGAACCCGATGGGCCGACGAGCACGAGCGGCAGCGCGGACGACTCGGCGGCGAGGCTGGCGAGCAGTTCGGTGACGTCTTCCCGGCCGAAGAACCAGCGCGCGTCCTCTTGCTCGAACCTCGCCAGGCCACGGTACGGGGTTCCCGTCCTCCTGCCGGGCGGCCGCCGGGCCCGCTGCAACGCGGCCTCCCACCCCGCGACCCGGGCCGGGTCGGTCTCCCCGCACACCTCGAGGATCCGGGCTAGCTGCTTACGGTCGGCGGGCAGGTGGCGTCCGGAGAAGTAGTCACCGGCAGTGCTGACCGGGATCCCGGAGGCCCGGGCGACGTCGCGGACCCGCAGCCCGGCGCGCTCCTTCAGCTCTGTCAGCCCCCGGCCGAAGGCGGCCTGCGTGTCGATCTGTTCTGGCGCAGCCGGATCGTCTGGCATCTGGTGTCCCCCCAAGGTGAAGCCTTCCCCTTCTCAATGAGACCCGCCGTGGGCCGCCAAGTTCACCCAATACGTGACATCGATGCCAATTTGCGACATAGCCGATCATGCATGGCTTGTCCGGCCTTGTCCGGGCATGGGCGACCGAGGACTACGAGAGGCTACCGAACAGGCACAATGGCCATGCTGGGGCGGGGTGCCAGGGGGCGGCGGCTGAGGCCGGCGATCGGCCTCAGCCGCCGGTGAACTCCGCCACCGCGTGCTCGAACGCGTCGAGCGCCCGCTCCACCGGCCCGCGCCGCGCCGAGGGCAGCCAGTGCACCGCCCGGTCGAACCCCGCAGCCGCGTACGCCTCGAGCACATTCGGGTCGGCGGGAACTCCCATGACCATCAGCCCCACCGGCCGGTCCGCCCGGGCCCGCAGTTCCTTCGCCCGGTCCAGGATCCCGTCCGGCCCGTGGTTGGGAAACCAGGCGTCACCGAACGCGAGTACCCGGTCGAGCACGCCGGGCCCGTCCCCGCCGACCAGGACCGGCGGGTGCGGCCGCTGCGCCGGCTTGGGCCACGACCAGATCCGGTCGAACGACACGTGTGATCCCGCGTAGCTTGCCTCGTCCGAGGTCCAGATCGCCTTCATCGCCTCGATCCGCTCGCGCATGACCGCCATCCTGACCCGCGGGTCGGTGCCGTGGTTGGCCATCTCCTCCCGGTTCCACCCCGCGCCGACGCCGAACTCGAACCGCCCGCCGGACAGGAAATCGACCGAGGCGACCTCCTTGGCGGTGGTGATCGGGTCCCGCTCGATCACCAGGCACACGCCCGACCCGACGCGCAGCCGCGACGTCGCGGTCACCGCGGCTGTCACCGCCACGAACAGGTCGAACGTGTGCGAGTACCGGCGCGGCAGTTCCCGGCCGCCGGGCCAGGGTGACTGCCGGCTCGCCGGGATGTGCGTGTGCTCGGGAAAGAACAGCGACTCGTGCCCGCGCTGCTCGGCCAGCCGCGCCACCTCGGCGGGGGCGATCGCGTCGTGCGTCGGAAAGATGGCTACACCCAAGTCCATGATCAAAACCCTATTCGCCCGAACGGAAGGTGGCGGCTGCCCCCCGTCTTGTTTAACCGCTCAGGGGCGGGCCATGCTGATAGCCAGCGACCTCAGCAGCGAGGGGGGACAGGTCATGGCGGAAAAGAGCTACACGTCAGCGGTCAGCGACACGCCCTTGCTCGGCGACACGATCGGGGAGAACCTGGACCGAACCGTGCGCCGGTTCCCGGAGCGCCCCGCGCTGGTGGACGTGCCGGCCGGCCGCCGGTGGAGTTACGCCGAACTCGCCGCGGAGGTCGACGCGCTCGCGCTTGGCCTGCTGGCCGCGGGCATCGGCAAGGGGGACCGGGTCGGCATCTGGGCGCCGAACCGCGCGGAGTGGGTCTTCACCCAGTACGCCACCGCGAAGATCGGCGCCATCCTGGTCAACATCAACCCCGCCTACCGGACAAACGAGCTCGAGTACGTGCTCAACCAGTCGGGCACGCGGCTGCTCGTCGCCGCGCAGCGGCTGAAGACCTCCGACTACGCCGCGATGATCGACGAGGTCTGGCCGCGCTGCGCCGCCCTCGAGCAGGTGGTCCTCCTCGAGACCGCCGAGTGGGACGCGCTGTTCGCGACGCGGCGCGGCGCGGACCGCGCCGCGCTTGATGCCATCGAGCTGGGCGCCGACGACCCGATCAACATCCAGTACACCTCCGGGACCACCGGCTTCCCGAAGGGCGCCACGCTGTCCCATCACAACATCCTGAACAACGGGTACTTCGTCGGCGAGCTGTGCCACTACACGCACGAGGACAAAATCTGCATCCCGGTGCCGTTCTACCACTGCTTCGGCATGGTGATGGGGAACCTGGCGGCGACCAGCCATGGCGCGGCGATGGTGATCCCGGCGCCGTCCTTCGACCCGGCTCTCACCCTGGAAGCGGTCCAGGCGGAGCGGTGCACGTCGCTGTACGGGGTGCCGACGATGTTCATCGCCGAGCTCGCCGTGCCCGGCTTCGACCGCTTCGACCTGTCCAGCCTGCGCACCGGCATCATGGCCGGCTCGCCATGCCCTGTTGAGGTGATGAAGCAGGTCATCGACCGGATGGGCATGTCGGAGGTATCGATCTGCTACGGCATGACGGAGACCTCGCCGGTGTCGACGCAAACCCGGGTGGACGACTCGATCGAGCGCCGGGTGGCGACCGTCGGCCGGGCGGGGCCGCACATCGAGGTCAAGGTCGTCGACCCGGCGACGGGCCTCACCGTCCCGCGCGGCGCACCCGGGGAACTGTGCACCAGGGGTTACTCGGTGATGCTCGGCTACTGGCGCGAGCCCGACAAGACCGCCGAGGTCATCGACGCCGCCCAGTGGATGCACACCGGCGACCTCGCGGTGATGGACGACGCCGGCTACCTGTCGATCACGGGCCGGATCAAGGACATGGTGATCCGCGGCGGCGAGAACATCTACCCGCGCGAGGTCGAGGAGTTTCTCTACACGCACCCGGACATCCTGGACGCCCAGGTGATCGGCGTCCCGGACGCCAAGTACGGCGAGGAACTGATGGCCTGGATCCGGATGCGCCCCGGCGCCGCCCCGCTCACCGCCGAAGCGCTCCGCGATTTCTGCCACGGCAAGCTCGCGCGCTACAAGATCCCCCGCTACGTGTACATCACCGGCGAGTTCCCGATGACGGTCACCGGCAAGGTCCGCAAGGTAGAAATGCGCGAAAGATCGGTGGAAATCCTCGGACTCCAGCCGGATCCCTAGGCCGGACCGCCGCGCTCGAACAGCGCAACCACGGGCAAAATGTCAGCCCCCGGTCATACGATGAGCCGCATGGCCGGGGGCACCTCGTTCGACGACATCGCATGGCTGCGCGCCAACAGCCCTGCCTGGCGGCTGCTCCGTGCGGATAGCGCCCCCTTGGTACTCAGCTTCCTGCATCGGGTGTTCGTAGAAGAGAACGTGCGCTCCATCGCCGCGACGGAACTAGCCGATCGCCTCGATGACGAGCTCTACGCTCTGAATGAGCGGACGCCGGAGAGCTTTCCCAGGGCGGCGAAAGCATACCTGGACGACTGGGCCAGCCCGGAGCACGGCTGGCTGCGCAAGTATTACCCAGATGGGAGCGACGAGGCACATTTCGACGCGACTCCTGCGGTGGAGAAGGCCCTGCAATGGGTGCGCGTGCTTGGCGAGCGCGAGTTCGTCGGCACCGAGTCCCGGCTCAACACGATCTTCGACTTGCTCCGCCAGATCGTGTTCGGTACCGAGGCCGACCCGCAGGCCCGCATCGAAGAACTCAAACGCCAGCAGCGGAAGCTCGGCGACGAGATAGCCCGTATCGAGGCAGGCGGCCTCAGCCTGCTCGAGCCCAGCGGCGTTCGTGACCGTTACCAGCAGTTCGCCGCGACCGCCCGGGAGCTGCTCAGCGACTTCCGCGAAGTGGAGGAGAACTTCCGCAAGCTCGACCGTCAGCTGCGGGAGAAGATCACGGGCTGGCAGGACGGCAAGGGTGAGCTGCTCGATGACGTCCTTGGCAGCCGCGAGTCGATCGCCGGCTCCGACCAGGGCCGGTCCTTCCAGGCGTTCCACGACTTCCTGCTCTCCCAAGCCCGGCAGGAGGAGCTGTCTGAGCTTCTCGCCAAGGTCCATGAGCTCCCCGACGTCACAGCCGAGCGCGACCCGAGGCTGAAGCATGTTCACTACGACTGGCTCGACGCCGCCAGGAGTACCCAGGCGACGGTAAGGCAGCTCAGCGAGCAGCTCAGAAGGTTCCTCGACGACCAGGTGTGGTTCGAGAACCGCCGCGTGATCGACCTGCTGCGGGACATCGAGGGCCGCGCGCTGAAGCTCAGGGACGAGCGCACGGCGGACCTCACCATGGAGATCGACGACGACGCCCCCGCGATCAGGCTGCCGATGGAGCGGCCCCTTTACGCGCCGATCAGCAAACCCCGCATCGACAGCGGCGACATCCGCCCCGCCACCGACGCTGACGAGACCGACCCGGCCGCACTGTTCGAGCAGGTCTACGTCGATCCCGGACCGCTGAGGGCTAATGTCCGCGCCGCGCTCCGCCGGGAAAGCCAGGTCGGCCTTGCCGATCTGGTCAGCGCCACGCCGCTCACCCACGGTGTCGCCGAACTCGTCGCCTACCTGTCTCTGCGCGACGACACGTTTACGGTCGTCTACGACGAAGCTCGCACCGAGCAGGTCAGCTGGACCGGCATGGACGGCCGGGACCGGACGGCCACGCTGCCGAGGGTCACCTTCGCCCGAGCCCGCGCCATGGGAAAAACACGATGACAGAGCCGAACCTGTCCACCGCCATCGTTCAGCTGATGAAAGGCGTCGTCTACCGGGACACCCACGACAAGGCCTGGCACCACCTGCTCCAGCTCCAGCCGCAGGTCAGGGATTACGTCGATGTCCTCGGCATGCAGGTCGTGATCGACGAGGCGGAGGGGTACGCCTTCCTCCGCCAGCGCCCAGTCGATGAAGACGACGACAGGCAGCTCCCGAGGCTGATCCCGCGCCGCTCGCTGTCCTTCCATGTCAGCCTCCTGCTGGCACTGCTAAGAAAGAAGCTCGCCGAGTTCGACGCCCAGGGCGGCGACACGAAGCTCATGCTCACCCGCACGCAGATCGCCGAGATGATCCGCGTCTTCCTGCCTGCCACCAGCAATGATGCCCGCATGACCGACCAGATCGACGCGAACATCAACAAGGTGGTCGACCTGGGCTTCCTGCGCCCCGCCAAGAGCGCGGAGCCCGTCTACGAGGTCCGCCGCATTCTCAAGGCCTTCGTTGACGCCCAGTGGCTCGCCGACTTCGACACCAAGCTCGCCGAGTACGCCGCCACGCTTGTCGGCACGGTGCCAGCCACCACCGGGCCAGCCACCACCGGAGACGACGAATGACAGACCAACAGCAGCTGCCGAACCCCGGCTTTCGCCTGGCCCGTCTCGAGCTGCGTAACTGGGGAACGTTCGACAGCCTCGTCTGGACCCTGCGCGCCAACGGCAGGAACACCCTGGTCACCGGCGACATCGGCTCAGGCAAGTCAACGATCGTGGACGCGATCACCACGCTGCTGCTGCCAGCCAACCGCATCTCCTACAACAAGGCGGCAGGCGCGGAGACCAGGGAGCGCTCGCTGCGCTCCTACGTGCTCGGCCACTACAAGTCCGAGCGGAACGAGGCGACCGGCGCCACCGTCCCGGTCGCGCTGCGCGACGCGACGAAGTTCAGCGTCATCCTCGGCGTCTTCACCAACGAGGGGTACGGCGAGACGGTCACCATCGCCCAGGTGTTCTGGATGCGCAACGGTGACACGTCCGGCCAGCCCGACCGGCTTTACGTTACCGCCGATAGTGCCCTGTCGATCAGCCCCCACTTCAGCGACTTCGGCACCGAGATGGTCCAGCTGCGCAAACGCTTGCGGGCACACCCCGGCGTCCGGATCCACGACGCATTCCCCGAGTACGGCAGGGACTTCCGCCGCCGCCTCGGCATCGAGTCCGAACAGGCCATGGAGCTCTTCCACCAGACCGTCTCCATGAAGTCGGTCGGCAACCTCACGCAGTTCGTCCGCGAGCACATGCTCGAGCCGTTCGACGCCGCCAAGGCCACTAGGGACATCGTCGACCACTTCGAGGACCTCACCAGGGCACACGAGGCGGTGCTGCGCGCCCACGCCCAGCTCGGCGCGCTTACCCCGCTGCTGGCGGACTGCGACGCCCACGACAAGGTTGCCGCCGAGATCGCGGCCCTGAGCGCCCAGCGCGAGGCGCTGCGCTACTACTTCGCCGATCACAAGCTGCGGCTGGTCGAGGGGTTGCTGTCCGATCTTGATACCGAACGGACCCGGCTGACTGTCGAAGCCAGACAGCTCGCGGAACGGCTCGAGGGCCTCCGGGCGCGGGAAATGAGCCTGCATGTCGAACGGGCCGGGCACGGTGGCGACCGTCTCGCGCAGATCGAGCAGCGGGTCACCGAGCTGGAGAAAACCCGGGCGACACGCACCACCCGCGCGGCGAGTTTCGCGGAGTCACTCAGGAAGGCCGGCTTGGACCCGGTGACGACCGCCGAGCAGTTCGCGACCCGGCGCGGACAGATCGCCGCCGCCCGCGGCGCGGCTCAGCAGTCCATAGCCGCCAGCCAGAACAAGCTGACCGAGGCCGCCGTCGCCAAGCGCAAGCTCGACGAAGAGGGCGCCGAGGTCAATGCCGAGCTGCGCAGTCTCCAGGCGCGCAAGAACAACATCCCCACCCGTGACCTGGAGGTCCGGACGAGGCTCTGTCGCGAGCTGCGGCTGACGGAAGAGTCGCTGCCGTTCGCCGGCGAGCTGATCGCGGTCCGCGAGGACGCGGCCGACTGGGAGGGCGCCGCGGAACGCCTGCTGCACGGGTTCGCGCTGTCAGTCCTCGTCCCCGACCGGCACTACGCCGCCGTCTCGGACTGGATCAACGACCACCACCTCAGCGGCCGCATCGTCTACTACCGGGTTCCGCAGGCAGCCGGGACCATACCGCCGCCAGACCTCCGCGGAACTACGCTGGCGGCCAGACTGGAGGTCAAGGACTCGCCGTTCGCGCCCTGGCTGGAGCGAGAGCTCGCACATCGCGCGGACCTCGAATGCGTCGAGACGATGGCCGAGTTCCGCCGGATGCCGAAGGCGATCACCAAGGCCGGCCAGGTGAAGGGCTCCGGCGGCAGACACGAGAAGGACGACCGGTTCCGGATCGACGACCGCGGCAGATACGTGCTCGGCTGGTCCAACGAGCGGAAGATCGAGACCCTGATCAGCCGGGCCACGACCCTGGCGGCGCTGATCGCGAGGGCCGGCCAGGAGTGCGCGGACTACGACGCGGCCGTCAAGGCCGCCGTCGCCCACGGTCAGGTCCTCGCGAGCCTGGACGCGACGACCGAGTTTGCCGAGATCGACTACCAGTCGGTCGTCAACGAGATCGCGGACCTGCGCGCGGAACACCACAGGCTCACGGCGGCGTCCGCCAAGCTTGCCCGGCTCGACGCGGACCTGAAGACCGTGGCGGAGCGGATCACCGGCGCCGAAGGCGAGCTGGCCGAGGTGAACACCAGGCTCGGCAGGACCGGCCAGTCCATCTCCGACGCGGAAGCGGAGCAGCGCGCGGCCGGGGCGATCTTGGCCGATCCCGCGTGCGATCCGGCCCGGGGGCACTTCGGCGCGATCGCCAGCCTCCTCGCCAAGGCGGGGCACGCGCCGCCCGCCGGCCCGCCCGCCTGCGGGCCGGCCGAGACGGCCGCCGAGCGGGAGATCACCGGCCTGGCCGAGAAGCGGGCCGACCGAAGGGGCAGGCTGGTGACCAGGATCGTCACCGCGATGACCGACTTCCGGCGGCAGTACCCGGTGGAGACCAGCGAGCTGGACAGCGCCGTCGAGGCCGCCGATGGATACCGGGAGCTGCACGACCGGCTCGCCCGCGACGACCTGCCCCGCTTCAGGTCAACATTCAAGACGTACCTGAACAAGAACACGATCATGGAGATCGCCCAGTTCCAGGCCCAGCTGAACCGGCAGTCCGACCTCATCAGGGAGCGTATCGACACGATCAACCGCTCCCTGGTGGACGTTGACTACAACCCTGGCCGCTACATCAGGCTCGAACCGCAGCAGACGCCGAACACCGAGATCAGGGACTTCAGGAGCGACCTGCGCGCCTGCACCAACAACACGGTGTCGCCCGACCCTGACGACGACCAGTACTCAGAGCAGAAGTTTCTCCAGGTCAAGCTGATCATCGAGCGCTTCCGCGGCCGGGAGGGGCAGGCCGAGGCGGACCAGAAGTGGACGAAGCTCGTCACCGACGTACGGAACTGGTTCACCTTCAGCGCGTCCGAGCGGTACCGCGCCGACGACAAAGAGTACGAGCACTACGCCGACTCAGCCGGCAAGTCCGGCGGCCAGAAGGAGAAGCTGGCCTACACCATCCTCGCCGCGTCGCTGGCCTACCAGTTCAAGCTGGAGTGGGGTGCGGCCAAGTCGCGGACGTTCCAGTTCGCGGTTATCGACGAGGCGTTCGGCCGTGGCTCGGACGAGTCGACGAAGTTCGCCCTCGAGCTGTTCGGCAAGCTCGGCCTGCAGTTGCTCATCGTGACTCCGCTGCAGAAGATTCACGTGATCGAGCCATACGTGTCGGCGGTCGGCTTCGTCGACAACCCGACGAGCATGGACTCCCGGCTGCGCAACCTCACGATCGAGGAGTACCGCGCTCAGCGGGCCGCGCATGTCTTCGGTGCCCAGATCGCGGTCGCGGTGGCCTGACGTGGGGAAGGACTGGACCCGGCCCGCCGACGTGCGGGAGACCGTGCGCAAGAAGTGGCCAGTCCTGCTCGCGTCTTTCGCAGCCGGGCAGGAATGGGTACCGCTCGACGTGCCGCTGCGCGGTCCCGGACCCGCCGAGATCGGGGCACGCCTTGGAGACGTTCAGGCGTGGGCCATGGAGTGGGCCAGGGCCGCGCGCGGTCCGCTCCGCGTGCAGTACAAGCAGCTCGGCGGTCGCCTCATCGGAACCAACACGATTCCCGCTCGAGCGTGGGTTGACGGCTATGATCAGGCCTGGGACCTGCTCGGCAGCCGCGCCGAGGTTCGCTTGCTTGGCGAGCTGATCGACCGGACCAAGGCCGAGTGCCCCCGCCTGGTCCCGTGGCTGGAACGCCGCCCGGTCAAGGCCCTGCAGCTGGCGGGCGAGTGGGCTAGCCTCCTAGCGACCGTCCGCTGGATCGACGAGCGCCAGGTTGCCGGCATGTACCTGCGCCAAGTGGACGTGCCAGGTGTGGACACCAAGTTCATCGGCGCCCACAAGGGCGTGCTCGCCCAGCTCCTCGACCTGCAGCTTGACCCGGCCCAGGTCGACCCGGTGGCCCCCGACTTCGAGGGCCGTTACGGGTTCCGCCGCAAGCCGGGCTACGTGCGGTTCCGCGTCGCGGCGGCCGTGGGAGGCTATACCGAGCTGACCGTCCGCGCGGACGAGTTGACCGTCCCGCCGCCGGGAGTCACGCACGCCTACGTCGTCGAGAACGAGACCACCTACCTCGCTTTCCCGCTCCCCGCGGACGCGATCGTGATCTTCGGCGGCGGCTACGCGGTGCGGGTGCTCGAGTCGCTGGGCTGGCTGGCGAGCCTGGATCTGGTCTACTGGGGCGACCTCGACACTCACGGGCTCGCGATCCTGAACGGGCTCCGGAACTGTTTCCCGCACGTCCGCTCGATGCTGATGGACCATGCGACCCTGCTCGCCCACCAAAGCCAGTGGGTGACCGAGCCGTCCCCGACGACGGGTGGGCTCGACCTGCTGACTCCGGCCGAGCAGGACCTCTACCAGGCGCTCCGTATGAACGTGTTCGGCCTGGCGGTCCGCTTGGAGCAAGAACGCATCAGCTTCGGTGCCGTGGAGGCAGCGCTGGCGGGTGCAGGCGACTAAGCGCTCGATTGTCAGTACCGACGGTTACGCTGATCCCATCCAAATGGTTATGCCATAGGAGTGGGATAGATGTACGCTATTGATATGACTGCCAAGAGCCGCCTGTCCGTGACAGTCGACGCGGACCTGATCGCCGTGGTTCACGCTGCCGTGGCTGCCGGTGCGGCCGAGTCGATGAGCGCCTGGGTGAACGACGCGCTGCGGTTGAAACTCGATCACGACCGTCGGCTTCGTGGCCTCGGCGACTTTATCGCCGCGTACGAGGCGGAGCATGGCGAGATCACTGAGGAGGAGATGGAAGCCGCCGTGCGACGGGCCAGGGAACGGGCGATCGTGGTCCGCGGCGGCAAGGTCGTACAGAACGGCATGACTGATACTCGGCGGACGGGAACCGGGTGATGCTGGTCTTGGATGCCGGAGCGTTCATCGCCGCCGAGCGCGGGAAAGGCGACGTCGCCGCCCTCGTGAAGAATGAATTCATGTCCGGGCGCGTTCCGCTCACCAACGGCGCAGTGATCAGTCAAATATGGCGCGGCGGGACCGGACGCCGGGTACCGGTCGCCCGGCTGTTGGACAACGTGCAAGTCGTTCCCGTAGACGACGCTCTGGGGCGCCGCGCGGGCGTGCTCCTGGGCCGCACCGGCAGCGGGGACGCCATCGATGCGTCCGTGGTCTGCCTCGCCCAGGACGGCGATGACATCCTCACCTCAGACCCCGGCGACCTGCTGGACCTGGTCCGGACTGCCGGGGTGCACGTGGAGCTCATCCCGGTCTAAGGCCAGTCGCCGCGCGCTGGGGGCCGGATCGGGCCCAGGACCGCCGAAAACGAGCAGCCCGTCGTCCCGCTCGTTGCCGGTGCCCCGGACCGTCGAGGCGCCCTGGGCACCCGAGTCTGCCGGGATGACCGGGAGGGCGCCCGTGGTCCGCGCGATCAGGGCTTTCGGTGCGATCAGGGCGGTCAAGGCGGCCGAGGCATCCGGGGCAGCGGGAGTGCCGGGGTCACCACCGTGGCGCACGCGCAGCGGCGCCCCAACCCAGAGGCTTGCGCGGTCATCCCGCGTCCCGGTCCGCAGCCAGGTGCCGTACCGGGCAGTCCGGTCGGCGAGGCGCTGCGCGCTGGCGCACGCGGGCGGCTGCTCTTCGGCTGCCCCCAGTGCCTTCGCCAGCGCATGCTGGGCGGCCCACGGCAGCATGACCGTCGGCTCCTCGCGCAGCGAGTCCCCGACGAGCACGGCGCGGTTGGCCCGCCACAGCCCGCCGAGCACCTGCTGCGGCGCCAGCTCGCCGGCCGAGGTGGCGAGCAGCCAGCCCACCGAGCCGCGGCCCAGCCCCGCGAACAGCGAGCCGACTGCCTCGAACGCGACCCGGACCACCGGCACCACGAGGAAGAACGACTGCCAGGCGGCCAGCGCGATCTCCGGCGGCGGCTGGCCGCCTTCGGCGGACAGCAGGTCCATCAGCGCGCCGAGGTTGCGCTCAACCGTCTCGGCTTCGGCGGCGATCAGCGTCTTGTGCAACGCGAGGGCGGCGAGGAAGAGCTCGGTTCTGGCGCTGGCGTACTCCTCGTCCGCCCAGGCCGGTGACTTCTCGCGCCGCTCGATCAGGGCGGCGTCTTCGGTTTCCGCTTGCGCCGGGCCATCCGGTACCTGATCGCTCCAGCGCTGCCGTGCCCGCACGACGGGTTCGCGCAGCCGCGCCATGTCGACCGTCAGCTTCGCCACCGCGGACTTCGCCGCCTCGGCGGCCTGCCGGGCACTGGCGAGGTCGGCCCGCAATTCCTGCTCGTCCCGCAGCGCGGCGTCGCGCTGCTCCGTCGCCTCCGCGCAGGCCGCGCGCAGCGTCCGGTGGCTCTCAGACCACACGCGCCCCGCGAACGGCCCGCGGAGCAGCACGCTGACCAGCCAGCGCGGCAGGATTCTGGCCAGTCCGCCCGACAGGACGGCGGCCCGCCGGGGCTGGTCCCGCCGGTGCGCGGCGAGGTCGGCGAGGCTGGCCCGGCGGCGCTCCTCGGCGGCGAGCAGGCTGACCCTGACCTTTGGTTCGCGCTGGGCGAGGTCCGTGCACCGCTGATGTGCCGCTTCCAGCGCGCAGGTCGCCTCTTCCCAGGCCTGCTCGAGGAGGGAGAGGCGGGTGAGTGCGGCAGCCGCGACGGTACGTTCGGAAGATAGCTGAGAGACCTCGGCCAGCGCGGCGCGGAACCTGGCGACGGCGGCCGGCCAGTCGACCACCTCCTCCTTCCTCAGCCGCCGCAGCGCGGCAGGCATGCTCTCGCCGGCCCGGAACAGCACGTCGGTGCCGCGCACCGTGCCATGCCAGAAGCGGTCGACGAAGGCGCGGTCGCCCAGCCGGGCCGTGATCAGCGCCCACGTGCCGTCGCTGTCGGCCAGCCGCGCCGTCGAGGGGAAGTAGTCGGTCTCGGCCGCGCGGTCCCGCCACCGACCGCCGATGTCCGCGAGCCCTGTTTCCTCCTCCGGCGCCGCCAGCACGATCTCGAACCCCGTCAGCGCGGGCACCGGCGCGCTGACCGTGTGCGTCCCCCAGGAGCGTGAGCGGCCGAACGCCGCGGCGGGGGATGGCAGTTCCGCCAGCTGACCCGCCCGCTCGACCACGATCGCCGCGATGAGGTCGCTGAACACGGGTACCGTCCCCGTTCCCGGCGGCGCGTGCACGGCGGACAGCCCGGGGGAGCGGATGATCTCGTTGACCGCGAACTGCTCGCTCCGGGTGAGGGGACTGTCGGCGACCCAGCGGCCCGGCGGAATCCGGCTGGGCGAGATACCGTCCCGCACCACCAGCGGCTCTCGCCGCACGTCGATCCGCGCGCCCTGCCTGTCCTGGTCGTCCTCCGCGCTGCCGCGCAGGAACGCGGCGAGGGGGGCGCCGGTGTTTCCGGCCCGCAGTGCGCCGGCGACCTGCGCGAGATCGGTGGCGAACGAGCTGCCGAGCAGCGGCCATGGCTCGTCTCCGCCGTCGCCGGCCGGCGCCTGATAACTGCGCACCCGCAGGCCGCACGGCTCGAGCAGGGCTGTGACCCCGAGCCGTTCGGCCAGGCGGGCGGTGAAGTCCCGCAGGTCGTCGGAGGTCAGCGGCCGACCAGCCAGATCGTCGGCCGGCAGGCTGTCCGCGGCCGGCTTTTTCACGGACACTACGGCTTCCACGCCACCGGCCGCGATCTCCCCGATCGCCCGCGCGCACGCGGAGACGGTCACGTCGCCGGCCAGCACGCCGTCCGCGGTGACGGTGCAGGCGAACAGCGCTGACTGCCCCCGGACGGGCACATCGCGCGCGGCACCGTCGGGCTGGTCGTCGCCGTAGGCGATCAGCAGCGCGTCCCGGACCCGGGAGAGGTCGAAGAGCCCGCAGAACACCTGATGCCGCCACACCTTGCCCGCCGCGGGCGGCCGCTCGGCGAGCCGCGCGCCCGCTTCCCACGGCATAGGATCACCCGGGCGCACATCGGTCACGTTCTCCCTGACGCTGGCGCCTGGCAGCGGCTCCGGACTGAAGATCTCGATCGCCTGCCAGAAGCGCACGATCTGTTCGGCGTCTCTTAACATGACTCACCCCCGGCCGTCCTGACCCATCGGCGGCATCCCGTCAACACTACGCTGAGTTATGACATGATGCGTGACAGTTACCAAATTCGGGGGTGCGCCCGCGCGCGTCGCGACGTCGCGGCGTCACCGGGGACGGGGCAGTGGCGGGGTTCGGCATCGACCCGGACACGAAAATGCCTGCGGGGCGGTTCTCCCTTCGCCGGCATTGTCCGGATCAGGTTCCAGGGGTCGCCGTCGGCTTCCACGCCGCCCGGCTTCTCAGCCTTCCGTCGCCGTCCCGGTTACCCGGGGGGTTGGCCCGGACCAGCTCCCTCGATCGCCTCGCAGGTAACTGTCAATATCCCCGCTGCCGCCGGAGTGGACTAGAGCCAAGGGTCCCGGTCCGGTAGGGCCCGACGTCACCAATCAGCTCGGCGAACGGGCCCGCCCGCACAGCGATATCGTGCCGGGTGAACCTGCTGCTCGCCGACGCCGTGGGCCTCGGGAAGACCATCGAGGCGGGCCTAGTCGCGCTCGAACTGCTGCTGCGGCACCGGGTGACCTGCTGAAGATGGACTGGGGAGCGGCAGAGTTCCTGCGCGAGGCCATGGTCGGGGCGAGCCCCATGGTCTGGCTCATCCAAGTGGACGGCTTCGTCCTGGACGCCCGCCACGTGCCAGTGGAGATTCAGGCGCAGGCGTTTGAGAAGGGAATCATCCCGTACATCCCGCCACTCGGTCGCGACGGCACCGCCGCTCTCCTGAACGAGATCGGCGGTTGATCACTGCGGGTCGGCCTTCGCATCGCGCCAACGGCTTGCCCCCATGAAATATCCCGCCTGACAGCCAGTCGTTTCCAAGGTCCGAAACGGATTACCCTCGGTCTCGTGAGTCAGCGGCGGCCATTGCAAGCGCGCGTCGTGACGGCTGCCGAGGCGGCGTTCGCTAGGCAGAAATTCGTCACCCCCATCGACGTGTGTCTCGGTATCGGCTGGCTCCAGCCGCCCGACCTGGACGACTGGCGGCATGGCCGTGTGGACGACCTGGATTACTTCCTGCCGGGTCATGACGACAGGTGCGTTGCCTTTCTCGTCCACCTCGCCGAGTGGGCAACCGCCAAGGGCCTCAAGCCGGTCCAGGCTGATTACGTGTCGGCTACCAGATCCCGTCGCCCGCTGCGCTTTAGCTCACTGGACGAGCCGGTCCTTGAGAATGCCTGGCGGACGCACTGGATCTCTCCCGACCTTCCGGACAGGCAGGCCGAGCGCGTCACCCAGCGCCAGTCCGCCCTGCCCGACCTGGTCGTCATCCAGCCCCTCAAGGACTTCACCTGTGCGGAGTGCGGTGACGAGTGGGGAGACCTGCTCATCATGGATGACAAAGGGCCGGTCTGCATGAGCTGCGCGGACATGGACCACCTGGTATTCCTTTCGGCCGGTGACGCGGCGCTGACCCGGCGGGCTAAGAAGGCCAGCCGGCTGTCCGCCGTGGTCGTCCGGTGGAGTCGCGCCCGCAAGCGGTACGAACGGCAGGGCATCCTCGTGGAAGAGCCCGCACTCCAAGAGGCCGAGCGGCAGTGTCTGGCCGACTCCGACGCCCGGCTCCGCCGTCGCGAACGGGACGCCGCTCGCCGCGCGGACGAGGACGTGGAGTTCCAGCGCCGGTTCGCAACCCAGGTCGCGCTGCTGTATCCGGGTTGCCCGGCGCAGCGCGCACAAGCAATTGCCTGCCACGCGGGCCTGCGCGGCAGCGGCCGCGTCGGGCGTTCCGCCGCGGGCCGGGCCCTGGACGAGCAGGCGATCACGCTGGCAGTCGTCGCGTCGATACGGCATGAAGACACCGATTACGATGACCTGCTCATGTCGGGGGTCGGCCGCGAAGAGGCCAGGGATCGGATCAGGCCCGCCATCGCCCGGATCCTCGCCGCTTGGTCGAACGGCGCTAGGCCTGAACTCGAGCGGGCAGCGCGCTAGCGAGATCGCTTAGATCGGCTGAGCCGCCCTCGCCGGCTACGGAGGCCGGCTACGGCTGTTCCTGCGGGGAGACGATATCCGGTTGGTTTGGCTGCGCGCGCAAGCCGGGGCCTCTCAGGAAGCCTTGAACACCGTGTCGAGGTGCCACTCGAGGAACTCGCGCTGTGGCCGATCGGCCTTCCGGTCCGGCAGCGCGATCAGTTGTCCGGCCTTGGCGTAGAACTGTTCCCCGTTTCCGAACTGGTCCCGCAAGCGCGGACTGACCTGTAGCCGGTAGGACGGGTCCACGGCGAGATAGCCGAGATCGAACATCGTGTGCACATCGGAGCGGAGCAGGAGACCGTTGTCGACGCGATGCTCCCCGCCCTTGGTGACCGGGCGGATATGCGCGGCATGCAGCGCGGGCCAGATTTTTGTGCTCGTGATCGCGCACTCGCGGTGATAGGCGTTGAGCACGCGGGCTTGAAAGGCCCCCTGCCCTAGCCGGACGTTCTGGATTCGCTGCCGGAACATCGGACCGACGTGCTTCCAGGATGGATCGCCAAAATCGATCTCTACCTCACCAGTGAGCACCCGCGTCGTCAGCACATCGAAGAACGGCGCATACGGCTGCTCGGTTAGCTCAAACGACTTACCCTGCTGGATGCCGCTGGACCACAGACCCGGTGGCAATGCCATGCTGGTACCCGGTGCGA
>Ga0187806_1000048_pt1 | contig 25901 bp, 24 predicted proteins | sample NC_wetland_sal_i_7_FD_132470 | JGI IMG/M metagenome (GOLD analysis project Ga0187806, IMG submission 132470) | Wetland sediment microbial communities from Neuse River Estuary, North Carolina, USA - ASW_1 | ecosystem: Environmental > Aquatic > Freshwater > Wetlands > Sediment | place: USA: North... | reverse complement strand
GCGCGCGCTGGCGCCGCTCGTCGCCGCGGGGCAGCTGCTCGGCATCCACCTGGAGGGCCCGTTCCTGGCGCCCGCGCGCCGCGGCGCGCACGCGCCGGAGCTGCTGCGCGATCCCGACCCCGCGCTGGTTGCTGACCTGCTCGAAGCCGCGGGTAGCGCGCTCGCGATCGTCACTTTGGCACCAGAACGTGCCGGCGCTACTCCGGTCGCCGCCATGCTCCGCGCCGCGGGCGTGGTGGTCGCCTACGGGCACACGGACGCCGGGTACGAGTGCATGGCTCGCGCCCTGGCCGACGCCGGCGGGACGGGGCTGGTCACGCACCTGGGCAACGCGATGCCGCCGCTGCACCATCGCGCGGCCGGGCCGGTGGCGGCCGCGCTGGCGGCGGCGGCCGCGGACGCGGCGAGCGTGGAGCTGATCGCCGACGGCGTGCACGTGGACGCGGGCTTCACCCGCCTGGTGTTCGCCGCCGCGGCGCCCGGGCGAGTGGTGCTCGTCACCGACGCGACGGCGGCGGCGGGCATGCCGGACGGGGACTACGCGCTCGGACCGCTGCGGGTGACCCTGTCCGGCGGGGTGGCGCGGCTCGCCGGGCCCTCCGGCGCCACCGGCGGCGCGATCGCCGGCGGGACGTCCACCCTGCTGCGGGTCGTCGCGACCGCGCGGGCGGCGGGGGTTCCGCTGGCGGACGCGGCGCTGGCGGCGAGTGCGGCTCCGGCGCGGGTGCTCGGGCTGTCCGGCGCGCGGGGGGCGGTGGCTCCCGGCATGGTCGCCGACCTCGTGGTCACCGACGACGACCTGCGCCTCCGGCGCGTGCTGCGCGCCGGACGGTGGCTACAGTTATCGGCGTGACAGCGGACGAATGGGTACGACGCGCCTCCTCCTTCGGCGCGGTGGCGGCGGCTTACAACGAACTCAGGCCGGGTTACCCGCAGGACGCGGTGCGCTGGGCGCTCGCGCCCGTCCTGTCCGGCGGCGCGGGCCTGTCGGGGTTGCGGATAGTCGACCTCGGCGCGGGCACCGGCATCCTCACCGAGCAGCTGATCCGGCTCGGCGCGGACGTCACCGCGGTCGAGCCGGACGAGTCGATGCGCGCCGAGTTCCGGCGCAGGCTGCCGTCGGCGCGGCTGCTGGCCGGCTCCGCGGAAGACATCCCCGCGCCAGGCGGATCGGCCGACGCGGTGCTGTGCGGCCAGGCGATGCACTGGTTCAACATGGACCGGGCGCTGCCGGAGATCGCCCGGGTGCTCGTCCCGGGCGGCGTGCTCGCGGGGCTGTGGAACAACGACGACGACCGGGTCGAGTGGGTCGCGGGACTGCAGGCGGCGTCCGGCGGCGCGGCCAGCCCCACGCTGCTCGAGCGGCGGGCCCAGGCCGCCGCGACCCAGGCGGAGCGGTTCGAGCCGCGGTCGTTCGGGGCGGCGGAACGCGCCGAGTTCCCGAACCCCCAGCGGTGCACCACCGAGTCGCTGCTCGCCGTCCTCGGCACCCATTCCAAGTTCCTCGTCATGCCCGCCGATGAACGGGACCGGGTGCTCGCCCAGGTCGCCGGCTACCTCATGTCCCGGCCGGAGACCTCGGCCGCGGAGTTCACCATGCCGCTGGTCACCCTCGTGCTCCGCACGGTCAGGGAGACCGGCGGCTCCGCCGCCCTGTAGAGTCGCAAGCGTGGATCTTGAGGCGCTTTCGACGCGCGAACTGCACGACATGGCGGTGCGGCGGGCGCTGCACCACGCGGACGTCCGGTTCCTTTGGGAGCTGCTGCGGGCGATTCCCGTGGCAGAGGCTTCCGAGGGCCAAATCGGCGAGTCGGAAGCCGACGCGACCAAGCTGACGGAGCTGATCGCCGACGCGGTCGGGTCGGGCGAGAGCGAGATCGCCGACGACCTCCGGCCGCTGTACATCGACTACCTGACCAAGCACGCGGCGCACGGGGCGCACGGGACCTCTGATGCGCACGGTGCGGCTGACGCGCACGAGGCGCACGGGGCCTGAGCGCGCGAATGGCCCGCACAACCGCTCGTGGCGGCTGTGCGGGCCATTACGCTGCGCGGGCCTGCCGTCAGGCCTGGAGCACGCCCTCGATCTCGAGGGCGACGGTGACCTTCTCGCTGACCGCGACGCCGCCGGGGACGCCGGGGATCGGGCCGTTGAAGGACACGCCGAAGTCCGTCCGGTTGATCTCGGTGGTGGCGGAGAAGCCCGCGCGGGTGCCGCCGTAGGCGTCCGGGCCGAAGCCGCTCACCTCGAGCTTGAACGTGACCGGCTTGGTGGTGCCCCTGATCGTGAGGTCGCCGTCCAGCAGGAACTCGCCGTCCGCCGCGCGCAGGCCGGTGGAGGCGAACGTCATGGTCGGGTGCTCCTCCACGTGGAAGAAGTCCGCGCTGCGGATGTGCGCGTCGCGCTGCTCCTGGCCGGTGTTGATCGAGTTGAGGTCGACCGTCGCGGTGACGGTCGACTTCAGCGGGTCTTCGGCGGTGACGAACGTGCCCTCGAACTTGTCAAAGCGGCCGCGCACCTTGCTGACCATCATGTGCCGGACCACGAACGAGACCTCGGAGTGAACCGGGTCAACTGCCCACGTGCCGGCGATGTAGCCGGGGATCTCCACGGCAGTGGTGCTCATCGAGCCTCCTGGGGAAAGGGATGCAACTGCTACGCTGAAGTGCGTTACTTCCTAACAGTAACTATGAGAAGGTTGAAGTGTCAAGGACTGTTGCCGTCCAGGTCGAACGCGTAGTCTGGATTACATGACGGCAACAGGCAGCGAAACGGAACCGGGGTTCGCGGCAGCCTCTTGCCAGGTTCGCATGGTGCTCGACCGCATCGGCGACAAGTGGGCCATCTACGTGGTTGACCGGCTCGGCGCCGGGCCGCGCCGGTTCAGCGAACTGCACCGCGGCATCGACGGCATCACCGCGCGGATGCTTACCGTCACTCTGCGCGGGCTCGAACGCGACGGCATCCTGACCAGGACCGTGCGCGCCGCGGTGCCGCCGCGCGTCGACTACGCGCTGACCCCGCTCGGTGAGACCCTGCTCGACATCATCGGGCAGCTCGTCACCTGGGCGGACGCGCACATCGGCGAGATCGAGGCGGCGCAGGCCTGCTACGACGCGCGATCCGGTCCGACGGCCTGCCCGGACGAGTAACACCCTCCGCCTCCCTCCGGACCGCTACCCGACGGCCCGCTGCCCTACGGCGCGACCGGCTCCCCGGCCAGCCAGGCGGCGCCCCGCGCGTACAGCGCCTCGGTCTCCGGACCGCGCAGCCCGGGCATGTCCGGCTTGACCGGGTAGCCCACCTGCACCTGCAGGTACGCGAGGTGCCGGTAGCCCTCGGGGAACCGCTCGAGCAGGTCCCGGTCGAGCTCGACCGTGGCGCCGGGCTGGACTGGGTCCATGCGGTCCTTCTCGTAGATCGGCTGGCGCAGCACGATCCCCCAGCGCCCGTCCCGCTTCTCGAAGAAGTCGTAGAACCGCCCGATGCAGGCCACGTCGACGAGCACGCCGTGCACCTCGCCGCGTTGCATGATCGTCATCCGGGTCTGCGAGATCGCTCGCGTGCCCCGCACGGTCGACTGGCTGGCGCCGGTGTAGTGCAGGATGTTGACGCCCTTCTCGTAACCCTCCTGGCTGACCCGGATGAAGTCCTCCTTCGGGCCCTGGAACCAGGTGGCCATCATGTAGCCGTCGTCGTGCCACTGCTCCCGGAACCAGTCCCAGCTGGCGGAGTCCCTGGCCAGCACCCAGGACTCGACGACGGTCCTGATGGCGAGCCGGTCGGCAAGCGTCTCATCGGTCATAAGACACTTGTACCGCGACGCCGGGGGCTAGGGAACCTGTTCGGCGGCAGCCACGGCCGGGACCTCCACCGCTGGCTGCAGCGCGAAGTGGCAGGCGGCCAGGTGGTTGGCTGTTCCGTACGGCTTGAGCTCGGGCTCGACCGTGGCGCAGATCTCCTGGGCCAGCGGGCACCTGGTGCGGAACCGGCAGCCCGACGGCGGGTGGATCGCGCTGGGCAGCTCGCCGGTGATGCCCTCGTGGGTCTTGGCCCGCTCGGTCTCCGGGTCGGCGGTGGGCGCCGACTCGATCAGGCCCTTGGTGTACGGGTGCGCGGGGCGCAGGTACACGTCGTCCGCGGTGCTGATCTCCACCAGCTTGCCCAGGTACATCACGCCGATGTGGTTGGACAGGTACCGGACCACCGACAGGTCGTGCGAGATGAACAGGTACGTCAGGCCCATATCGTGCTGGAGGTCGCGCATCATGTTCAGCACCTGCGCCTGGATGGACACGTCCAGCGCGGACACCGGCTCGTCGGCCACGATCAGCTGCGGGTTGAGCATCAGCGCCCGGGCGAAGCCGAGCCGCTGGCGCTGCCCGCCGGAGAACTCGTGCGGGTACCGCTCGAGGGCCGACTCGGGCAGGCCGACCCGGCCGAGCATCTCCTTGACCCGCGCCACCTGCTCCTTGTGCGAGCCCATCCGCTGCACGATCAGCGGCTCGCGCAGGATGGCCCCGGCTCGCATCCGCGGATCCAGCGACGCGTAGGAGTCCTGGAACATGTACTGGATCTCGCGGCGCTCGCGCCGGTACTCCCGGCCGCTGCTCTTGGCCAGGTCCTTGCCGCCGAACCGGATCACCCCGGCGGTCGGCTTCTCCAGGCCGACGAGCATCTTGCCGATCGTGGTCTTGCCGCACCCGGACTCGCCGACCAGCCCGAGCGTCTCGCCGTGGCGGATGTCGAACGACACGCCCGCCACCGCGCTGACCGTGCCGACCTTCCGCCGCATCACCGCGCCCCTGGTCACCGGGAACTCCTTGACCAGGTCCTTGGCGGACAGCACGACCTCGCCGCCGGCCGGGATCGCGACGGCCGCGGTCTCGCCATCGGGCGGCGCCTCCACGGTCACCAGTTGCCCGGCCACGGTCTTCTCCCTGGCGCCGACCGGGAAGAAGCAGGCGTAGGTGTGCGCGGTCGTCTCGCCGGCCAGCGACGGATCCTCCGCCCGGCACCGGTCCTGCGCGTACCGGCAGCGCGGCGCGAACCGGCAGCCATGCGGCGGGTTGGTCAGGTCCGGCGGCGCGCCGGGGATCGAGTACAGCCGCCTGCGCGTCTCCGCGGACTTCTCCGGCAGCGCGTGGAACAGCGCCTCGGTGTACGGGTGCCGCGGGTTCTCGTAGAGCGCCTCCGTCTCGGTGGTCTCCACGATGCGTCCCGCGTACATGACCGCGACCCGGTCCGCGCGCCCGGCGATCACGCCGAGGTCGTGGGTGACCAGGATCACCGACATGCCGAGGCGCAGCCGCAGGCTGTCGATCAGCTCGAGGATCTGCTTCTGGATCGTGACGTCGAGCGCGGTGGTCGGCTCGTCGGCGATCAGCAGCTTCGGCTCACAGGCCAGCGCCATCGCGATCATGACGCGCTGCCTCATGCCGCCGGAGAACTGGTGCGGGAACTCGCCGGCCCGCTCGCGCGCCCGCGGCAGGCCGACCAGGTCGAGCACCTCGATGGCCCGTTCCCAGGCCTCCTGCTTGGTGACGTCCCGGTGCAGCAGCACGGCCTCGGCGATCTGGTCGCCCACGGTGTGCGTGGGGTTCAGCGAGGACAGCGGATCCTGGAAGATCATGCCGACCTCGTCGCCCCGGACCTTGCGCATCGCCTCGGCGTCCAGCTTGGTGAGGTCGCGTCCGCCGAGCAGGATCGACCCGCTGACGATGTGCCCGCCGCCCGGCAGCAGGTTCATGATCGACAGCGCGGTCATCGTCTTGCCGCAGCCGGACTCCCCCACCACGCCCAGGGTCTCGCCCTGCTCGACGTGCAGCGTCACGCCGTCCACCGCGCGGACCACACCGTGCTTCAGCTGGATGTGGGTGCGCAGGTCCTCTATCTGGAGTAGCGGCACTTGAGAGCTCCTCCTACCGGCGCTGCAGCCGGGTCTCGAACGCGTCGCGGAGCGCGTCGCCTATGAAGTTGATTGAGATGCAGGTCAAGATGATCGCGACGCCCGGCGGGTAGATCAGCCACCAGTAGTTGCCGCCCTGGATGTAGGTGAGCCCGCCGGACAGCATCGACCCCCAGTCGGTGGCGGGCGGCGCCACGCCGAGCGTGAGGAACCCGAGCACCGCCAGGATGAGGATCGAGTCCGCCACGGCGAACGTGCCCTGCACGATGATCGTCCCGATCGCGTTCGGCACGATGTGCCTGACCACGGAGCGCAGCGGGCGGCCGCCGATCACCCGGACCGCCTGCACGTACTCGCGGGTGCGCAGGCTGAGCGTCTCACCGCGGACCAGCCGGGCCACGCCGAACCAGTAGAAGAACGCGATGACGAAGATGATCACCGTCTTCGTCGGGTGGAAGATCACCGAGGCGATGATCAGCACCATCAGGCTGGGCAGCGACAGGCCGGCGTCCACGACCCGCATCATGACCGCGTCGACGATGCCGCCGGCGAAGCCGGAGATCGCCCCGTAGAGGGTGCCGAAGAGCACCGACACCACCGCCGCGGCGATCCCGACCTCGATCGAGGTCTGGCCGCCCACCATCAGCCGGCCGAGCTCGTCGTAGCCGAGGTCGTCGCAGCCGAGCAGGTGCGCTCCCGACGGGTGGCACAGGTAGAGCGACAGGTCGGTGCTGGTCTGGTTCGTGTTGTAGATGTACGGGCCGACGAAGCAGAACAGCAGCATGAAGATCACGAAGCCGATGCTGCCCAGCGCGAGCTTGTTCTCCGCGAACACTTCCCACGCGCGGCGCGCCATGCCGCGCGGCTTGGCGGCCTCCCCGAGCCCGATTCCGGTGGCGTCCCCGCTGAGGATCGTCACGTCGGTCATCAGTACCTCACCCTCGGGTCGAGCAGCGCGTAGCCGACGTCCGCGAGCAGGTTCCCCAGGATCGTCGCCACGGTGGCGAGCACGGTGAACCCGAGCAGCACCTGGTAATCCACGTTGAGCGCGGCCTGGTAGAACGCCAGCCCCATGCCGGGATAGTTGAAGACGACCTCGATGAGGATCGCGCCGGCGACCAGCGTGGGCAGCGAGAGGCCGAGCAGGGTGACGATACTGACCAGCGAGTTGCGGAACACGTGGCCCCAGATCACCCGGCGCTCGCTCGCGCCCTTCGCCCGGGCGGTGCGCACGTAGTCCTGCACCAGGTTGTCCAGCACCGACGAGCGCATGTACCGGCTCCACAGCGCGTACAGCAGGAACGCGTACGTGACCACTGGCAGCACGAGCGCTCGCGGCTGGCCCAGGATCGAGATGACCGAGGAGGACTGCGGCGCGAACGGCGGGAACAGGTGCACGTCGACGGAGAACCAGCTGACCAGCACGATCCCCAGGAAAAACGTGGGCGTCGCGTAGCCGAGGAAGGAGACCCCGGTCAGCACGTAGTCGCCGACCGTGTTGCGGTGGACCGCCTGGTAGACGCCGAGCGGGATGCCGAAGATGAGCGAGACGATCGTGCCGAGGAGGACGAGCACGATGGTCTTCGGCAGGGCCTGGCCGATCAGGCTGGCGACCGACTGGTTCAGGTGGTAGGAGAAGCCCAGGTTGCCGTGCAGCAGCTGATCGACCCACTTGATGTACTGCACGTAGAACGGCTGGTCGAAGCCGTACAGGTGGTTGAAGTAGTTGATCTCGAACGGCGTGGCCCGCTCGCCGAGCAGGGCCCGGACCGGACCGCCGGGGAACAGGTGGACCAGGGCCAGCGTGAAGACCGTCACGAGGAACAGGACGATGATCGCCTGCCCGATCCGCCTGATGAGGAAACCGATCACGGTTTCAGTGTCCTTTCTTGCCCCTCATGCCGCCAGACGCGGCCCCGCCCTTTTTGGGCGGGGCCGCGGCCGGGGGTTGCCCGCTGGTTACTTGGTGAAGTACCAGTACTCGGGGAGGAAATCGGCGAGCGGGTTGAAGGCGACGCCGCCCAGCTTGCTCCCGACCGCCTGGACCGCGTACGCGTTGGGCATCCAGATGAACGGGATCTGCTGCGCGGTGTAAGTCGCGTACTGCTGGAAAACCGACAGGCTGTTGCTGGTGTGGGTCTCCTGGATCAGCTTGTCCATGGTCGGGTCCGAGTAGCTGCCCGGATTGGACCCGGCGCCCGTGGCGAACAGCGGCTCGCCGGTGGGCTCGAAGCCGGGGCCGTTGTAGTTCCAGCCGCCGAAGTTGAGGATGTCCCAGGTGCACTTCGGGCCGGGCTGGCACGGGGTCGTCTCGCCGATGATCGTGTTGAACGACTGCGGCACGATGTTGATGGTGATCCCGGCCTGCGCCGCGTCCGACTTGAGCACCGCGACCTCCTGCTGGAAGGACTGGATGCCGGTCGCGTAGTCCATCGTCAGCGAGAGCTTCTCCCCCTGGGTGACGCCCGCGCCGCACTTGGCCGGGGTCTGGCAGGTCATCACGCCGCCGACCTCAGACCAGCCGTGGCTGGTCAGCAGCGCCTTGGCGCTGGTGACGCTGAACGGGTAAGGGCCCTCGCCGTTGTTGCTGTTCTGGATCGACGGGATCCACTGGCTCGGCGGCTCGTTCGGCACCGCGCCCGAGGTCGGGTAGCCATAGCCGCGGTCCACGGCCGTGATCATGCCGTTCTGGTCGACGAGCTCCTGCAGCGCCTGGCGGACGTACAGCTGCTTGAAGACGGCGCCGACCGTCGGGTTGTTGAAGTTGATCAGGTAATACTGGATGCCGTCCGCGTAGTTGGGCTGGAGCGCGAAGCCGCTGCCCAGCGGGTTGGTGCTCGGCAGCACCTGGCTGGTCGGCTTCTGCGGCAGGTCCTGCGACGGGATGTAGCCGACGTCGAGCTGACCGGTCTTCACCGCGGTGTACTCGGTCGTGTCGTCGGTGAACGGAACGAACTGCACGGAAGACAGGCTCGGCTTCGGGCTGCCCGAGTAGGCCGTGTTCGGCACGAACGTGACGTGACCGTCGGTGTTGAAGGCCGACAGCTTCCACGGGCCGTCCACGACCCCCCAGACCGGGCTGGACGCGTAGCTGTTCGCGTTCTTGGCCTGCCCGGACAGGAAGTTGTAGACCGCGACGCACTTGGCCCACTTGTCGGCGGCGGAGTCGGTGGTGCAGCCGCCGCTGCCGGGCGCGGCGCCCGCGCTGGTGACGTCCCACGCCTCAGGCATCGGGGTGATCTCGGCGAGCTGGTTGTAGGTGAACCAGATGCTGGAGACCGCGCTCTTGAGGTTGAGCACCACGGTGGTCGGGCTGGTCGCGCTGTACGAGGCGACGTTGTCCGGGAACAGGCCGGGCACGTAACCGTAGTAGTTGGCCGGCTCGGCCTTCATCATGTTGATCCAGAACACCACGTCCTGGGCGCTGACGGTCTCCCCGTTGCTCCACTTCCAGCCCTTCATGGTGATCGTGACAGTCTTGCCGTCCGCGGAGTAGGTCGGCTGGTCAGCGAGCGAGAGCGGGTAGTTCACCGCGACCGAGTTGTTCTCGCCGCCGAAGTAGTACAGCGGCCGGTACAGGAGCTCCTGGAATTGCAGGGTGTTGTACTCGTTCGCGTCGGCCGCCGGAACGTACGGGAAGATGTAGTTGGGAGTCACGCCCGCCGGCAGCGCCACCCGCGCGGTCCCGCCAGCCACCTTCGTGCCCGACGGCGACGAGGACGCCGAGGGGCTGGATGAGCTGCTTCCGCTGCTGCTGCACGCGGCTATTCCGACAGCGAGCACCGCTGCCGCGCCGGCCACCGCGAATCGCGCTAGCCGCGACCGCCGTCTGTTCCGAAACATCAATTGCGCTCCTTGGCTGTGATGTTTTGTGCGCCTCCGACTTAGCCCGGTGGGGCCTGCTCCCAGGCGCTAACTTGCCTGGAGCGTAGGTTAGGCCCGTTAAGGGCTTGAAGCCGAAGAGTCACAATTTGCTATCGATACGCCAATGATTGGATAATCACCCGGCCGGCGCGCCCGGAAGCGCTCTGGTCGGCACGCCCAGCGCCCTTGCTGCGATGGGTGCAAACTACCATAAACCCGACTGATGGTATGCAGGCCGGCCCGCCAGCTTTCCGTTCCCGAGGACCATCGGCCGGATTTTTTCCTGAATGTTACATTCGTCGATTTAATCGCGCCATAGCGGGACTCGCCGGAACGCCTATCACGTCGGCGGCTACCCGCCGTGAGTGCTGCCTTGGCTGCCCTCGTTAGTGCCGTGGTTAGCTACGTGTTAGTGCCAACGGAAGCGCCAGGCCGCGAGCGCGCAGCCGCCGACCGCCCAGACCGTCAGGACCAGAAGGTCGCTCAGCGGGGCGTGCTCGACGGGCGTGTACCCCTGCTGCAGGATCTGCGCGAGCGCGCGGACCGGGAGCAGCCCGACCGCGGCCGACAGCCAGCGTGGCACGCTGAACGTCGGATCGAAGATGCCCGACATGATTGCCACCGGCAGGTAGCTCGCGTTGGCGATCGGCGACGCCGACTCGGCGCTGCGCGCCATCGAGCTCAGGATGAGGCCGAGCGAGCCGAAGCACACCACACCGAGCGCGAGCCCGCCGGCGATCTCCGCCAGCCCGCTGGCGCGCGGCACGGCACCGAACGCCAGCCAGCCAATCACTGCCGTGCACGCGGTGACCGCGACCGTGGTGGCGGCCGTGCTGCCAAGCACGCCAGACAGATAGGCCCCCGCCGGGAGCGGCGTCGTCCTGATCCGCTTCAGCACCCCGTCATGGCGCAGCGTGGCGAGCTTGGCGCCGAGGTTCACGTAGGCGGCCACGATCACGCCGAACGCGAGAATCGACGGCACGAAGATCATTTGCGCCTTCACGTGGGTGCCCGGCAGGTGGCCGCCGGCGGTCGTCGAGCCGATCAGCAGCAGCAGCGCCAGCGGAAGCGCGAAGGTGAACAGTGCGTACTCGGCGCTGCGCCAGAACGAGCGCTGCTCGAGCAGCGCCTGCCGGACGGCGAGGCGGACGTGTCTGGTCAGCGGGTCCCTCCGTTGACGAGCCGGAGGTAGGCGTCCTCCAGCGTGGGCGTTTCGACCGTGAGGTCGTCCAGGTCGCCGAGGTCGTTCGCCGCGGCCCAGGCGAGCAACTCGCGCAGCGCGACCGCAGCGTTCGGCACCCGGCAGCGGGCGACATCGCCGCGAACTTCGACGTCGAGGCAGCCGGGCGGCGCGACGTCACCGCGGCACAGCCGCCGCGGCGCGGTGAACGAGATCGTCGTCGGCACCCCCGCATGCCTGGCGACCTGACGGACCGACCCGGCTGTCTGGATGCGGCCATCCTGGAGGATCGCCACCCGGTCGGCCAGTTGCTCCGCCTCGTCCAGGTAGTGGGTCGTCAGCACGATCGTCTTGCCCAGTGAGCGCAGGTTCTCGATCGCCGCCCAGCACCGGCGGCGCGACTCCGGGTCGAACCCCGTCGTCGGCTCGTCGAGGAACACCAGGTCGGGGTCGCCCGCCAGGGCGAGCGCGAAGTCGAGCCGGCGGCGCTGCCCGCCGGACAGCCGCCGCACCTGGCAGTCGCGGTCGGCCGTCAGCTCGACGAGCGCCAGCAGTTCGGCCAGCGGGCGCGGCGCCGCGTAGTAGGCGCGCCAGATGTCGATGAGCTCGCCCACCCGCGCCTGCCGCGGGAAACCGCACTCCTGCAACACGATGCCGATCCGTTCCCGCAGCCTGGCCTGCTTGCTTCCCGGGTCCAGGCCAAGCACCCGAACGTGCCCCCCGGAGCGCTGCCGGAAGCCCTCGAGAATCTCCACCGTGGTGGTCTTGCCCGCGCCGTTGGGGCCCAGCAGGCAGAACACCTCGCCCGGACGGACGTCGAAGTCGACCCCGCGCAGCACATGCTTCGCACCGTAGGCCTTGGTCAGGCCGCGCACTTCGATCGCGGGCGGCGCCGCGCTGATGGCCTGCGCGGGCTCGGTTGTCAGCTGGGTCATGGTCGTCCTTTGAGGAAATGGGACGGGACGAGGGCGTGGATCAGCGCGTCGACGACGGTTTCCGCGGCCAGGCTGTCCGGGATCGCCGCGCCGTACGGATCGGCGTGCCGGTGCCTGGCGAACCAGGTCAGCGTCTCGAGCACGAGACGGGCCGTCGCCGCCGTGTCCGGCGTGGCGCGCAGCGCCCCGGTGCTCGCGCGGCTGTCAAGGTACTCGGTCAGCGCGGCGAGCACGGGAGCGCGCAGCCCCATGTTGAGCAGGTCGGCGAGTTCCGGCAGCTCGCGGGCGGACCGCTCGATCATGTCCGCGGCTTCCCTGGTCTGCGTCTCCAGCGTGAACAGCTCGCGCATGACCGTCTCAAGCTCGACCGCGGGATCGCCGGCACCGGCGTGACCGAGCGCCGCGGCGAGGGAGCCGAACGGCACCTCGGCGGCCACGAACTCCCTGGCCACACCGATCATCTCGGCCAGCGACGGGGGCTTCAGCGGGAAGTGCTCGCCGATAACCTCGGCGGGCATGTCCTCGAGCAGCAAGGCGTGCCTGATCGCCAGCACGAACAGCCCCTCCTTGCTCTCCACGTACCGGTAGAGGGCGGCCTCGGAGAGCCCCGCCTCGCGCGCCACGTCGCTCATCCGCGCCGACCGGTAGCCCTCCCGCGTGAACACGCGCACAGCGGCGGCGATCACCTCGGGGAACCGCTCATGGGCGGGCCGCTTGCCTGACACAAACAGTGACTATAAGCGTAAGTGAGCCATTCACTTACATTGGCTAGCGGATTGCAGCGCCGGTGTGGCAAGGGTCACACGGTGCCCGTGCGCAGACCTTCTCCTGGGCCGCCACGGAAAACGTGCCGCTGGACAGCACGCATTCGGTGGAGTCGGACATCCGCTGGTGGGTGTTCGGGCTGCCGCGGTAACGCGAGCAGCGACTCCGCCCGGTCCAGGGTGCACCTGAGGTTGTTGGTGCCGACGAGCTCGCGAGCCCCGGCCACGGTGAGCCAGCGCAGCGGCGCGTCCGGGCTCTCTGGCCGGGCCGCGTCCGGATCGCCTGTCGCCAGGAAGAAGCGCAGGTCCGCATGCTGATGTGCGGGCTCGCCCTTGCCGGGCGGCACACGGCACACGACCGCGTGCCTGAGGGCGCCGTCCGGCCACGGGGCCAGGTCCGGGAGGCCGGTCTCCTCGCGGGCCTCCCGCAGCGCGATCGCCAGCGGGTCGGTCTCCCCGGGGTCGCCGTGGCCGCCCGCCTGAAGCCACATCCGGTTCCGCTGGTGCCAGCGGAGCAGCACCCGGTCGCTGCCCGGGTGGAGCACCAGCGCCGAGGCGGTGAAGTGCAGCGGCAGCGACCGCGACCACGGATCCGGTTGTCCCCCGGCCAGCCGGCGCATCCGCGCCACATCGGCGGCCTCGGTCTCCCCCAGCGGCTCGTAACTGGCGAGCACATGGCTGATCACCGCACTATCCTGCCACGCGGCCGGGGAGCGCCGACATCGCAACTCCTGTAACGTGGGTCACTTGGTACTTATCGCAGCTGGAAATCGAAATTTAGATAACAATCACTGCAAGTGCTTCCCTCATAGTAGTACGCATGTTCTAATAGTGGCTATGGGAAGGATCCGCGCGGTCCCGAGCCGCCAGGTAACCGCGGCGCACTTCCCCGCGCCGCGGGGGCCGGCCGGCGTCCGCGCGCGGTCGCACGGTCCGTCCGGGTTCGCCACGGCCGGAGTCGCCACGCCCGCCGCGACCGATCGCGGCGGGGACTGACCGCCGCCACCCGGCCGCCCGCCGACCAGCTCCGCCACACCTAGCCGAGCCGCAAAGGGGAAGACGTGAAGCGCGATTTCGAATATAGTACCGATACTGATGACGATCGGCTAGTCATGCTAGAAAACAGGACCGCCGAACTCCTGCGCCGGCTGGAGCAGGTGGCGCTCGCCCGAGGCACGGCCGAATACCACGCCAGCGACCATGGCCCTGTCGAGTTCCCCGCGGTCACGCCGCCGCGTGCGGGCGGCGGCTACGCCGACTCCGGGCGCGGCCACCCCCCCGATACTGGCGGTTACACCGAGGCGGAGGCAAGCGCGTATTCCGACACCGTGCCCGGCGCGTACCCGGACGCCAATCCGGGTACCTACGCGGACACGGCGGCCGGGGCGTACCCGGAGACGGCAACGGCCGGCTTCCCGGAGGCCGGCGGATATGCCGGCCTCGGCACGGCCGGATACCCGGATACGGGAGCGGGCAGGTATGCCGATCCGGGGACGGGCGCCTTCCCGCAGACCGGAGGGAACGGTCCGGGCGGGCCGACAGGGCCCCGGGACCGGACCGAGGCCCTCATCAACCGGGGGCGGCACCACGTCAGGCGCGGCCGGCGGCGCTGGCGGACGATCGCAATCGTCGCGGCCGCGGTGGCCGCTGGGGGCGGGCTTATCGCGGTCGTCCTGCCGGGCGGGTCGGCCAGCTGGCCGGCCAGCGTGACGACCGTGACGAACGAGATCACCATCGCCTGCCAGAACCCGAACGTCGTGTCCGAGCCGAGTCAGGTCAACTTCGCCTGCGCGAAGGAGACCAGCCAAGTGCTGTGGGTGTTCTCCCTGCTGACGAGCGACGACAACCCGGGCTACAGCGACCCGTCGAACGGCAGGAAGGGCCTGGAGCCGATTCAGCCCGCACAGGGCGGCGACATCGCCTGGTCGCTCAACCTGCACCACCCGTACAACCCGGCGAGCCCGGTCGACAGCCTGGAGGTGGCGGCGCGGGCGATCAACAACATCATCGGTGGCGCCACCGTGACCGGGTCGAGCGGCGCGCCCGAGGTGCAGGCCGGGCTGGAGAGCAGCCCGGCGAACTGCGCCAGGTACACCGGCTCGTCGGCCCTTATCACCAGGCAGGGGTTCCCGGCCGTCTGCGCGCTGCCGATCTCCACACCGGACGGCGAGGCGGCCCTGGTCACCGACGTGTTCCAGCAATGGATGGTGGGCGCGCCGGCGCAGTACGCCACCGAGGCCGGCGTGCTCTTCGAGAACGCCGATAACCCTGGTGACCCGCGAGTCCAGTCGATCCTGAGCACATTGCGGAGTTCAGGACTGTAACCGCCGGAGGAGGGAAGACGTACCCGTGCAGTCCGTCAGGAAGCCATGGTGGCAGCAGGCAACGGCGCTTGTGACCGTGAGCACCGGCGGCGCGATTTCCGGGTTCACCTTCGTTCCTGGGGCGGCAGCCACGATGACCTCGCCGAGCAGCGTGCCGGTGCACCTGGTAGCGCTCGAAAAGGCGGCCAAACCCGCCGAGACGTCCGATGCCCGGCTCCGCTCGGCGATCGTCAACGTGGCCGGCTACTACCTGCGGCTGGCGCAGACCAGGACGCCAGCGCAGATGGAGGCGCTGATCTGGGGCCAGGACAGCCTGGACGGCGCGGACCACGGCCCGACGTGCGCCGCGTTCGCCAGCCTGACCCTCGAGCTAGCCGCGCAGGCCGTCGGGGAGCAGAGCTGGGTCACCGGCGGATCGACCTATCCATGGCCGTTGCACCAATGGGCCGACGTGCGGGTTGATGCAAACGCCGCCTCGCCGCAGATCACGTCGATCGTGCAGGACGCGCAAGCGCACCAGCGCTGGCACCCGCTCGGCGACGGCTACCAGCCGCAGCCTGGCGACTGGGTCCTGTTCAGCGGGCACGTCGAGGTGGTCACGAGCTACGCCCACGGGGTCCTCGACACGATCGGCGCCGATTCGCTGCCCAACCTGACGGTCAACGCCCACTCATTCAGTGACCCGCTCGCGCAGGCGGGTGTCGAGGGCTTCGTCGACAACGGCCACCTCGGCGGCAGCCCGCCTCCCTCCGCTGGCGGCACCGCCACGCTGCAAGCGGCGCAGGCGCCGGCGAAACAGACGGCCCCGACCGCGCACGGAGTGGCCGTCGCGCGGCCGGCCGCACAGCGGTGGTCCGCCGACATTCCCGGCACGGTGGTTACGCCGCCCACGGCGACGGCGCACGCTGGAGAGGCGAGCGTGCCGGGGAGCGGCATAGCCGCGCCGGCCACCGGCGGGACCCGCGCCGCCGCATCGGCTATCGGCACGGAGCGGCAGACCGCGCCGCAGGCCAAGGCGGACATCCCGGGCGACACGGCGCCCGCCGGCATCACGACGCCGCCCGCCCGGGTCGCCGCGGCGGCACCGTCGGCCCGGTCAGCGACGCCGGCCCCATCGGCGCCGTACCGCAAGAGCACCGCGCCGGCCAGCGCGACGGCACCCGGCACGAACGTGCAGCAGGCGTTCATCAACGAGGTCGCGCCCGGGGCGATCGCGGCCCAGCAGCGTTTCGGCGTGCCCGCCTCGGTCACCATCGCCCAGGCCATCGACGAGTCTGGGTGGGGAGGCAGCCAGCTCGCCGCCCAGGACCACAACCTGTTCGGGATCAAGGGGACCGGGCCGGCCGGGAGCGTCACCATGCCGACCCAGGAATACGAGAACGGGGAGTGGGTGACGGTCGACGCGCAGTTCCGCGTCTACCGCAACGTCTCCGAGAGCATCTCCGACCACGCCGAGTTGCTGGCGACCAGCGGCTATTACCAGCGGGCCATGGCGGACCGCGCGGTGCCCGACGCCTTCGCGAACGACCTCACCGGCGTCTACGCGACCGATCCGGACTACGGCGCCAACCTGATCGCCCTGATGCGGCTGTACAACCTGTACCGGTTCGACGTCCCGGCGACGAACGCGCAGTCGCCTGCGGCGGGGCACACCCCGGCGCACACGGCGGCGCCACGCACTACTCCGTCGTCGGCTGCGGCGCCAGCGCGACCGTCCGGCACGGACGCGTCGATACCCGGCGTGGTCCCGGCCATGTCCTGGGCGACCCCATCGCAGGCGGCGACCGCGGCGAAGCCGTCGGCCTCCACTGCGGCCCCCACGGCCTCGCGAGCTCCGGCTACCGCCTCGGCGCCCGCTACCCCCAGGGCATCCGCCGGCGCCCCGGCCCGGACGACAGGCGCGGCTACGATCCCGGGCGCCGCGGCGATCCCCGGAGGCGCCCAGCTTCCCTGGACCGATGCCGCCGCGCAGCCGGCCACGTCCGCGCCGACCGCTGTACCCCGGGCAAGCGCCGCCGCCCCGCGCGCGACCGCGCCGGCACGGCCTGTCCGGCCGGCTGCCGCTGCTCCCGCGTCCAGCGCGCCGAGGACCAGCGCCTCAACGGCCGGTGCGCCGGCCGCGGGCTCGGCGCGGGTGCCCGGGATGGTCGCGACCGCCGCGCTGTACCAGGCGGCACTGCCGGCGGTCGTCGCGACGGCGTTCTTCGCGAAGGCCAAGGCCCCGCTGGCCCGCGCCGAACAACTCCATCGCGACGTGGCCGGCCAGGCCGGCCTTCCGTGGCAACTGCTCGCCGCCTGCGACTGGATGGAGTGCCAGGCAGACCCCAGGTTCTCGCCGGTGCAGGGCGAGCGGCTGGGCACGCTCACCTCCGACGGCAACGTCTACCCGACGAAGTCCGCCGCGCTCGCCCAGTGCGCGCGCGACATGATCGAACTCTGCCTGGCGGTCTACGGGCTCGACCTCACCGCGCCTGGCCCGCTCTCGGTGCGCGCCCTCGCCGACGCGTTCGCCGCGTTCCGCTGGGGCGGGCTGCTCAAGCGGAACCGCGTGTCCGCCATGGAGTTCCCCTACTCGGTCGCCGGCCTGACCGCCGCGCACCTGAAGATGCACTGGCCCCCCATCGGCGACCCGGACGCCCCGGACCGGCCCGGCGCCAGGTTCAGGATGCCGTTCGGCGCGGTCCCCGTCGTGCTCACCCTCAACTATCCAGCCACCGTGTTAACGACAGAAAGCGCAGGTAAGCCCTGTGGTCCGTATCGTGATCCAGCGAACCGCCCCGGCGCCCCGAGCGTACGCCGCCGATCCAGCCGATCGCGCGTGGGCGCAGGCGACTCCCCCGCGGCTGTACGCCCCGCAGGACGGCCAGCCGTACCCGCACACGCTGCCGCTGCCCGATGGCGCGCAGTACCGGCCTCCCGATGGGGAGCAGTACCTGCCCCGCCCGCGCAGGCCGTTTCGCCCGCGGCTGCCCCGCTGGGTGAAGTGGACGGCGATCCTCGTGGTCGCCGGTCTCATCTTCCGCCGGGCCGTCGCGTGGGCGGTGCTCACCGCGCTGTCCGCGGCCCTGCACCTCATCGGGGTGAACGTGAACTTGCCGCACGTCAAGTTCGGCTGGCCATGGCAGTCGGTCGCCGCCGGCACCACGACCAACACCTTCGTGGGGCCGCTCGTGCTGCAGAAGATCGAGGGCATCTCCCGGCCCGCGCTCGGCACGGAGAACTTCAACTTCGTGTTCACCCACACGGTGTCCAAGAACATCGGCCCGTGGCCGTGCTGGTACTCGGGCACGTTCTACGCGGTCGGCAAGGCGTCCGCGACCGTCGACCTGAACCCCGGCCCCGCGTGGTGGCAGCCCTCGACCGGCCACTACCAGTTCAGCGTCCTCAAGGCGCCCGCGGCCGGCACCCCGGGCAGGCTGGCCGTTTCGATGGCCCTTCCGCTGCCGCAGCTACCGCAGTCTGTGCACGACGTCGCCGTCGACAACACGCTGTCCAAGCCGATCTCGACCGATCACAGCTGGACGTATCCGGGGCTCGGCTGCGGGATCCTCATCCAGCCGCAGTTCACCCAGTCCGTGCTCTACGCCCAAGCGCAGTCGACCGCGTTCTACCAGGCGACGCACCTGGCCAGCGTGACCAAGCCACTGGTCGCCGCGGCGGAAAACGAGGCGGTCACGATGATCAGGGACAACTTCATCCAGCCGACCGTGAACGCCCTCGGCTACACCCTCACCCAGTTCACCATCCGCTGGGTGCGCCAGTGACCCGCTAGCCCGCCGCTGTGCGAGCCGGGCCGGATACGGGCCCCGGGCCATTGGGTGACCAACCGGGACCGCGAGGTAGCGTTGATGGCATGCGGGTCGGTCTCATGAGGGGGGCGGTGCGATGACGGCCGAGGTGTTCCCCGCGGCGGGATTCATCGAGCGGGTCGCGGCCGCGTTCGCGGCGAGCGTGCCGGAACATCCGGCGGATGACGGTTTCTTCGGGCCCGGCAGCGTGACCTGGCGGCTGAACGGCGACCTGTCGGCGCCGGTCGGCGCGCTGCGGTCGCTACTCGTGCAGGCGCTGCACCCGCTCGCCATGGCCGGGGTGGACCAGCACAGCGACTGGCGCGCCGACCCGGTAGGCAGGCTCGCCTCGACGTCCGCGTACCTCGTCACGATCACGTACGGCGACCGGGCCGCGGCCCGCCACGCCGCGGAGCGGGTGCGGAAGATCCACGAGCGGGTGCGCGGCACCGACCCGGTGACCGGGCGGCCGTACGCCGCGAGCGATCCGGACCTGCTCATCTGGGTGCACGCCGGGATGGTGGACTCGGTGCTGGCCGCCGCGGACCTGTTCGGGACTCCGCTGAGCGCCGGGGACAAGGACAGGTACCTGGCCGAGATGACCGCCGCCGCCGAACTCATCGGGGTGCCCCCCGGGCGCACCCCGTCCTCCGCCGCGGAGCTCGGCGCCTACCTGACGGCCATCCGGCCGGAGCTGACCCGGAGCCCGGCGGCGGCCGAGTCTACCGAGTACCTGCTCGGCCTGCCGGGCCTCGACGAGGACAGCGCGGATCTCTGGCGGCAGATCGCCGGCGCCGCGATCGCCTCGCTGCCCGGCTGGGCGCGTGACCTGTACGGCTGGGAGCCGCCCGCGCTGACCGAGCGGTACCGCGAGGAGGTCCGGCAGGTGCTCGGTGTGCTCGACACGCTCCAGTTGGGCGAGCCGGGCGTGCTCGAGGCCCGGCAGCGGATCGAGCTGCGGATGCGGCAGGCCGGGCAGTAGGCCAGACAGCAGGGACGGCACGGTAGGGACAGGGCGGTAGGGACAAGTAAACCCGTGAGCATTCGAGCCCATGCGCGGCTGCGGCTGACCCGAGGGCTGGCGGCCGTGCGGCTGGCAGCGCGCGGCGGCGCGCGGTACGCGACGAGCGCGCCGCGGCTGTTCGCGGCGGCCGGTGAGCAGCGCGAGCAGCTGCGCAACGACCTGGCGCTGCGCACCGCGGAAGACGTCGCCAGCACCCTCGGGACGATGAAGGGCGTCCTGATGAAGCTTGGCCAGATGGCCAGCTACGTGGACGACGGCCTGGCACCGCCGGTCCGCCGCACGCTGAGCCGGCTCCAGGACAGCGTGCCGCCGATGACCGCCAGCCTCGCCGCGCAGGTCGTCGAGGAAGAGCTCGGCGGCCCCCCGGAGCAGGTCTTCGACACCTGGGATCCGGAACCGATCGCCGCCGCCTCCATCGGGCAGGTGCACCGTGCCATCACCAAGGACGGCCGTGCCGTCGCGGTCAAGGTGCAGTACCCGGGCATCGCGCGGACGATCGCCGCCGACCTGGGCAACGTCGGGCTGCTGCGCAGCCTGCTGCGGGTGGCGGCGCCCAGCCAGGACGTGAAAGCCCTCATCGAGGAGCTGCGCGAGCGGATCACCGAGGAGCTCGACTACCTGCGCGAGGCGGAGAACCAGCGGCTCTTCGCCGCCTACTTCGACGGCCATCCGACGATCACCGTCCCGAAGATCGTCGACGAGCTGTCCACCGCCCGCGTCATCACCAGCGAGCTTGCCACCGGGGCGCGCTGGGCGGAGCTGCTCAGCTGGCCGCAGGCCGACAAGGACCAGGCGGCCGAGACGATCTACCGGTTCACCTTCCGCAGCCTGTACGAGATGCACGCGTTCAACGGGGACCCGCACCCGGGCAACTACCTGTTCGGCCCCGGCGGGCGGGTCACTTTCCTCGACTTCGGCCTGGTCAAGTTCTTCACGCCGGACGAACTCACGCCGCTCGTCCACATGGTCCGCTACCTGTGCGTGGACGACGACCCCGCGGCGTTCCGCAAGGCGATGGAGGACGCCGACTTCCTGACGGCCGGCGCGCCGATTCCGACCGACCAGGTCATCGAGCACATGGCGCTGTTCTACGACACCGTGCGGACCCCGGGCACGCGGACCATGACGCCGGGCTACGCGTCGGCGGTCGCCCGCCGGTACTTCGACTTCCGCAACCCGCTCGCGGCGTACGCGCGCATCCCGAAGTCCTACGTGATCCTGCAGCGGATCAACCTGGGCATGTTCGCGCTGCTCGGCGACCTCGCGGCGACCGCGGACTGGCGGGCGATCGCGGAGGAGATATGGCCCTTCGTGCAGGCGCCGCCGTCCACTGCGATGGGCGAGTCGGAGGCTTCCTGGCGCGCTCGAGTTATCCCGAACGTACGCCGCTGACTCTGACCGGTTCAGCTGGCTGCGCGGCGGCTGCGGTACGCCGCGACGTTGACCCGGTTCGCGCAGGTCAGGCCGCAGAAGCGGCGGGACCGGTTCTTGGACAGGTCGACGACCACGTCGTCGCAGTCGGACGCGGCGCAGATCCGCAGCCGGGTGAGCTCGCCCGCGCGGATCACGTCGGCGAAGGCCATCGCGGCGTCCACCGCCATCCGGTCGGCGAGCGGCGCCTCCGGCGTCGTCGCGTGGATGTGGTAGTCCCAGCCGTCGTGCTTGACCAGCTGGGGCAGGGCGCCGGCGTCCCGCAGCAGGGTGTTGACCAGGTCCGCGGCCTCGTCCTCGGTGATCTCCCACAGCTGCGCCAGGCGCGGGCGCAGCTGCCGGACCTGGTCGAGTTCCTCCTGGTCGTGGGTCCGGCTGCCGGTCCACCGCCAGTACTCGATGAACCGGTCGAGGGCGGCCACGTCAGCCAGCTCTTCCCTGCCGCCGCGCCCGGTGTTGACCAGCGCCGCGGTCGCGTTGAGCGACACCTCGGTGTCATGGGCAAAAATCATTTGACCTCTTTCGCCGCCCAGGCGTAGTGTCACTACCGTAAGTCATTTTTACCACTTACACGTCGCGATGACGAGGAGACAGGCGGATGACCGGCGCGCGGGCACTCGACGACGGGACCGGACCCGCCGCTGGCGGCACGCTGCAGCCCAGTATCCCCCCGGCCGCCGTCGCCCCGGACGCCGGCGCCCTCGAGGTCGTCACCCTGGACCGCGGCGCCACGAGCGGCGAGGCCCGCCGCTGGCGCGGGGCGGGGCTGGCGCTCGGGCTGATGTCCGCCGCGGCGTTCGGTACGTCCGGCACGTTCGGGACGTCGCTGATCGGGGCCGGCTGGTCGCCGTCCGGCGCGGTGCTCGCCCGGGTGTCGGTCGCGGCGCTGGTGCTCACCGGGCCGGCCCTGGTGCAGCTGCGCGGGAGGTGGGCGCTGCTGCGCCGCTGGGGGTGGCACACCGTCGCCTACGGCTTCTTCGGGGTCGCCGCCTGCCAGCTCGGCTACTTCAACGCGATCTCCCGGATGCCCGTCGGGATCGCCCTGCTGATCGAGTACATGGGCATCTTGCTGGTGGTGGGCTGGCTGTGGGTGCGGCACGGTCAGCGGCCGCGCCCGCTGACCATCGCCGGCGGCGCCGCCGCGCTCGGCGGCCTGGCGCTGATGCTGGACCTGTCCGGTGCGGGCGGCGTCAACCCGGTCGGCGTGCTCTGGGCGCTCCTCGCCGCGGTCAGCATGGCGGTCTACTTCATCCTGTCCGCGAAGTCAGGCGCCGACCCGCTGCCGCCGGTAGTCATGACCTGGGGCGGGATGGTCGTCGGAGCGCTAGCGCTCGCCGCCGCCGGGCTGACCGGGCTGGCACCGCTGGCGGCCTCGGCCGCGGACGTGACGCTGTTCAGCCACCAGGTGAGCTGGCTGGTGCCGGTCCTCGGGCTGTCCCTGCTCGCGGCGGCCTTCGCGTACGTCACGGGCATCGGCGCGGCCCGGCGGCTCGGCGCGAAGCTCGGGTCGTTCGTGGCGATGGCGGAAGTCCTGTTCGCCACGGGTTTCGCCTGGGTGCTGCTGCATCAGGTGCCATCGGGGATGCAGTTCCTCGGCGGCGCGCTCATCCTGCTCGGCGTCATCCTCGTCCGCCTCGACGAGTCCTAGTCTTGGGACCATGACCGAGGACACCCATCGCCAGGTAACGATCGAGCGGATCAGCAACAGCCATTACACCGTGAGCAACGCCCGCGGCGGGATGATCACCGTGGGGACGGCCGACACGCCCGACTTCTCGCCGGTCGAGCTGCTGATGGTCGCCATCGGCGCGTGCACCGCGATCGACGCCGACATCCTCACCTCGCGGCGCGCCGAGCCCGACTCGTTCACCGTGGCGGTGGACGCGGAGAAGCTGCGGGACGACAAGGGCCGCAACTACCTGGCGGACATCACGGTGACGTTCCGGATCAGGTTCCCGGAAGGCGAGGACGGCGACAAGGCCCGCGCCCTGCTGCCGGACGCGGTGAAACGGTCACACGAGCAGCTCTGCACGGTCAGCCGCACGGTCGAACTCGGCACCCCGGTTACGCCGGTCATCGAGTAGCCGCACTCCGCCCCGCCGCACCCGTCACGGGGCCGCGTGAGCCTCGCCCGCGGTGGCACGGGCCAGCTCAACCTCACCGCGGTCGCTGGCACGGGACCGCCGCCCCGATGCGGAATCACGCCCGGTAGACGATGAGCGACACCGCTGCGTACTGGGTCACGTAGGCGAGGATAGTCATCGCGTGAAAGACCTCGTGGAATCCGAACCACCGCGGTGACGGGTTGGGCCACTTCAGCGCGTAGACGACGGCGCCAAGGCTATACAGGATGCCCCCGGCCAACACCAGCGCCAAGGCCAGGGCCCCCGCGCCGCGCAAGAGCTGCGGCAGGACGAAGACCGCGACCCAGCCGAGCGCGATGAACAGCGACGAGACGAGCCACCGCGGCGCGGGCCGCCAGGCGGACCGCCAGATGAGCCGGGCCAGAGCGCCCGCTACGGCCCCGGTCCAGATGACCGCCAGCACGCTCAGCCGCGTCCGGCCGTGCAGCGCCAGCACCGCCAGCGGGGTGTAGGTGCCGGCGATCACCAGCAGGATGCTCACCTGGTCGAGCCGCGCCAGCAGGCGCCTGCGCCTGCTGGCCGGCGGTGACCGGTGGTAGGCCGCCGACATGCCGAACAGGGCCATGCAGGTCACGCTGTACACGGCGGCTGCGAGCCTGGCCGACTGGGTCGGGGCAAGCGCGATGAGTACGGCGCCGGCGACTGCGGCGGCGGGGAAGGCCCCAGCGTGCAGCACGCCCCGGAGCCTGGGCGCTGCGGCGCTCGCACCGCCCGGCCCGGCCGCGCCATCCCCGGTGCCGACGGCACCCGCGCCGCCTGTGGTACCCGCGGCATTTCGCATCACGCGCTCCCTCCGCTCCGGTCCCGTAACCTACGGTACCGTAGGTTTGAAGCCTAGGCATGCTCCTCCGCCGGTTCTTCCTTGCCAGCAGCCGCTGTCCGCGCTGCAATGGGAGGAGTGAACCCGCCACCTGGCTCTTGGGAGGTGCGCTATGACGCCAGCGGAGATCGGTGCAGTGAGCAGGCTGGGCGGCCACGCGTTTGCGGGGCTGGCGTCCCGGATCGAGCAGGTGCACCGGGCCATCGCCGACCGCGCCTTCGCCCCGGCCGGGCCGGCGAGCGCCCCGGCCCGCATTATTCACGACTCCATCGCGCGAAGCGTCTACCTCGCGGTCCGCGGTGCCGGTGCAGCGGCAGGGATGGCGGGCGCAGGGGCCGTGTCACTTCTTGGTGCCGGCGGACAGTCCGCCGACCGGGAACCGGGAGGCAACCTGGCGGTAGCCGCGCTGAACGCGATAGCCGGTGACCAGTTCGGGCCCGGCCTGGCGCCGCTGGCCATCCGCATGGCCGTGCGGGCACATGGATGTGATGTTCACCTGGATGCGCGGGAGCTGTCGGCCGTCTTCGGCCGCCCGGCGCCCAGGCTCGCGGTCTTCGTCCACGGGCTGGCCGAGACGGAGGACTCGTGGCAGCGGCGGGGCGCCGAATCCGAGCCCTACGGCCTGCGGCTGCAAGCGGAATTTGGCTACACGCCCGTCTACGTTCGTTACAACACCGGACGGCATGTGTCCGATAACGGCCACGACCTGGCCGGGCTGCTGGATGACCTGATAGCGGCCTGGCCGGTGCAGGTGGACGAGCTGCTGCTGGTCGGTCACTCCATGGGCGGCCTGGTCATCCGCAGCGCGTGCCACTACGGCCAGCAAGAATCCGCCGCATGGGTGGGCCGAGTCCGGCACGTGTTCTACCTCGGCACGCCGCATCTGGGCGCCCCGCTTGCCCGGGCCGCCGGGTTCGCGGGCTGGGCACTTGGCAAAATCCCCGAAACGAGGCCGTTCGTGACCCTGGTCAACGGCTCGAGCCCGGGCGTCAAGGATCTGCGCCACGGGTACGTCCTGGCCGATGACTGGGCCGACTGCGACCAGGACAGCTGCGTGCGCGATCACCGGGGTGATACGCCACTGCTACCCGGGGCGAACCACTACACGATCAGCGCCACAGTCACCGCCGATCCCCGCCACCCGCTCGGCGCGGTGGCTGGTGACCTGCTCGTCCAGCCGGCCAGCGCGCACGGCACGCGCGGTGCCCATCAGCACATCCCCTTCCCGGTGGGCTCACGCCGCGAGCTCGGCGGAATGCATCACTTCGACCTGCTCAACCACCCCGCCGTGTGGGTAACGATCCGCGACCTGCTCGGCGACACCGCGCACTAGACGCGCCGGCGCGCCCTTTCGCTGCGTCCGCCGGCTGTCGGTGCCCCCCCGTAGAATCGCGGCGTGGCATCTTCCACCGGACCCGGCCCGAGCGAACCCAGCTCCTCGGACGGCGCGCGGCGCGCCGCGACGGTGCTGCACCGGGTGTTCGGGTACGAGAGCTTCCGCGGCCGCCAGGAAGAGATCATCGGCCACGTCATCGGCGGCGGCGACGCGCTCGTGCTGATGCCGACCGGCGGCGGCAAGTCGCTGTGCTACCAGATCCCCGCGCTTGTCCGCCCCGGCACCGGCGTGGTCATCTCCCCGCTGATCGCGCTGATGCAGGACCAGGTCCAGGCGCTGCGGCAGCTGGGCATCCGCGCCGACTTCCTCAACTCCACGCAGG
>Ga0187806_1000046_pt1 | contig 25966 bp, 23 predicted proteins | sample NC_wetland_sal_i_7_FD_132470 | JGI IMG/M metagenome (GOLD analysis project Ga0187806, IMG submission 132470) | Wetland sediment microbial communities from Neuse River Estuary, North Carolina, USA - ASW_1 | ecosystem: Environmental > Aquatic > Freshwater > Wetlands > Sediment | place: USA: North... | reverse complement strand
CGTGGTCTTCCCCATGCCCCCCGAGCCGGTGATGAGCCCTACCACGCCGGCACCCGGTGCGCTCTCGGCGTATACCAGCTCGCTCATCCAGACCAGTTCCGCGGCACGGCCGGTGAAGTCGTCAACCAGCCGGGGCAGTTCACACAGGCCGGCTGGGCGCGTCCAGTGATCCCGCAGCCTGCCATCGCGCGCTAGCTCGACAAGCTGATTGCGGGCATCCCCTTCCAGGGCAAGCGCATCTGCCAAAGCAGTGACAGTCCGGTGCTGAGGCCCCTTGCTTCGCCCGCGCTCCATATCCGACAAGGTCCTGGCACTGACCCCCGACACCTCGGCCAACTGCTCCAGCGTCAGCCGCGCCGCGCGCCGATGATCGCGCAGCACCTCCCCGAAACCCGGACGTCTAGTGATAAAAAAACTATACATACGAGCTGGGCTTAGCTGAGGCGGGACATCAGGGGTGCCTGGCACCCGGCTGGCGACTCGCCGTGGAAGGTCCCCGGCGACCGCGGCTTGCGGCGGTAATGGTGGTCGTGACGTGAGCGGTGCCTCTGGCCAGCCTGGTGTTCTTCCAACTCAACGGCGCACGCGACGCGGGCTGGCAAGGCTACGTGCGGGATGGGCAGCACGCTGCGTGGATATGTGGGCGCGCCAGCTTTGGCGCGCGGAATAGGCAATTGGGGACCGGATTGGGGATCGCGTTTCCGCGGAGACGCCCCCAGGCCCCTATGTTCGCGGTTTACCGGTAATGTGGTGCCGGAAAGGCGGCGATCCCCTGTCGGCATGGTCAGTTCCTGCACACAGTGAGCGTAGTTCGCGGAGGTGCCGATACTCCCCCCTCGGGCCGGGCCTGGCCGGTTCCGCTGGCACGGCAGGCGGTGAGCCGCCGCCCGCGCCGGGCTCGCCGGCCGAGCGCGTAGGGTGGTCATTGCGACTGCATCCCGCTACCGGGGCCGCCGCTACGACGACGCCAGGCCCGCCAGGTCAGGCGCACGGCCAACAGCGGCGGAGAGGATCCCGCAGATGACAAGCGATGAGCTCGCCGTAGTGCTCTCCGAGGCCGGCCAGGAGGTCAGCACGCTCCGCTGTCCGGAGTTCACCCGGACAGATCGCGGCTGGGAACGGTGTCACAGGGACGAGCACAACCCAGATGCCCGGCATCATGTACGTGACCGGTCGTGGTCGACGGCAGGGAACACGCCGCGGTTGCGGCTCGGCCAGCCCTGCACGCAGGCCTGCACGTGGCCGGACCAGGTGATGAAGTACCGTGGCAGGCTGAGCCGGCCGGCCTGACGGCCGAGGCTAACGTCACCGCTTCCGGGCTGGTCCACCAGCCGGGCCAGTAGATACGGCGGCACGCGGCCGTGACGGTCGCCCGACGGGGCGTGCGGTACGCTACAGGGAATGCGCGAAACGCGCGGTAAAGGCGCGGCCATCGGGGCCGCGCGGTCGTCTGTCGCTCGGTGAGCGAATTGGTTTCCACGGATGTGGCGCCTTCGACAACGCGGCCACTCAAGTCCTGGAGTCAATCTCTTGACAGCTGTACCCACCGAAAAGTCCGTTATCGTGCCCGCGGGGAGTCCGCGAACAGCCCGGCAGCAGCGGCGCAGGCAGCATCCCCAACTGGTTCCGGCTGCTGACGTCACCTTCGCGGGTCTCGGCGTCCCCGCGCCCCTGGTGGCCGCCCTCGCCGAAACCGGGATCACGGTGCCATTCCCGATCCAGGCCGCCACGCTGCCCGACGCCCTGGCCGGCCATGACATTCTCGGGCGTGCCCAGACCGGATCGGGCAAGACGCTCGGGTTCTGCCTTCCGCTTGCCGCCAGGCTGGCGGACGGGCACACGCTGGCGTGCCGCCCGCGTGGCTTGGTGCTCGTCCCGACCCGCGAGCTGGCGGCCCAGGTTCAGACGGTCCTTTCGCCGCTGGCGCGCGCAGTGGGGTTGAGCACCGCCGTCATTTTCGGGGGCACCTCGCAGAATCCGCAGGTGGCAGCCCTGCGCGACCGCGCCGATATCGTCGTCGCCTGCCCGGGGCGGCTGGCTGACCTGATCGAGCAGGGGCACTGTCACCTCGGCGATGTCGAGATCACCGTGCTGGACGAGGCGGATCACATGGCCGACCTCGGGTTCCTGCCGGTTGTCCGGCGACTGCTTGACACCACCCCGCGCGAGGGGCAGCGGCTGCTGTTCTCGGCGACCCTCGACAGCGCCGTGGACGTCCTCGCGCGGCGCTTCCTGAGCCAGCCGGCGCAGCACGCGGTCGACGCCGTTTCCGCTCGCCCCGAAGTCACCCATCATCTGCTCACCGTTGCGCCCTCGGACCGGGTGAAGGTCCTCGCGACCCTGGCCAGCGGTGAGTCCCGGGTGCTCATCTTCACCAGGACCAAGCACGGAGCGAGCAAGCTCGCCCGCGACCTGGCTAGGGCGGGGACGGCTGTAGCGGAACTCCATGGCAACCTCGGCCAGGGCGCGCGCACCCGGAACCTGGCGGCGTTCGCATCCGGCGAGATCCGCGCCTTGGTCGCCACTGACATTGCTGCCCGCGGTATCCATGTGGACGGCGTCGGCCTGGTAATTCACGCCGACCCGCCGACCGAGCACAAGGCCTACGTCCACCGGTCCGGCAGGACTGCCCGCGGCGGCGCCGAAGGCACTGTGGTCACAGTACAGACCCCGGCACAGGCGCCAGAGGTCCGCACGTTGATGCGTAAGGCGGGCGTCAGCCCGCACGCCGCCGTGGTTGATCCGGGTTCGGCAGTGCTGCGCTCAATCGCTGGCCCCCCGGCGAAGCGCAGGGCACAGGTGCCCACGCCTGCCCGCCCGGTACTGGTCAGCGGCCAGGCCACCGGCCGCGGTGCCGTCGCCGCATCCGGAGCCTTCCGGGGCCGTCGCCTGCGCCGCGGCTGAGTACCAGGCGGTTGTGGAGGCATGGGACGCATGGCGCGCCGAGGCGGACTTCGCCACGCGGTCCGGCTCCGGATGAACGAGTTGTGGCCGCAGGGAATGGTCTGGCCTCTAGGATGGTTGCGGTGTCCTGGTCGTAGCTTCTGTGTAGGTGCTTCATGGCGCGCTCGCGGATTTACTGCCAGGGTTTCCGCACGGTGCGGAGGCTCACTGTAGGCAAGGAGAAATGCGCGTGGCGCAGGGAACAGTCAAGTGGTTCAACTCGGACAAGGGGTTCGGGTTCATTAGTGTCGATGGCGGGGGTCAGGACGTTTTCGTCCACTTCTCCGCGATTGAGTCCGACGGGTACCGCAGCCTGGAGGAAAACCAGCGGGTCGAGTTCGACGTCGCGCAGGGTCAGAAGGGCCCGCAGGCCGAGCACGTCCGCGCGCTCTAACCCTGATCATCAGGTAGTGCCACCGTTCGTTCGGGCAAAACAAATTTATCCGAACGAACGGTGGCTCCTGTGTCCCCACAGGAGCTTCCAGCCGGTTGTCGCCACCGCCGCGGTGTCAGCCGGGATGTTCGCTGAACGCGGCCCTCAGCTGGTCCTCCTGCTGTACCGAGAGGTCCGAGCGGATTAGCTGCATGGCCTGACCCTCGAACGCCTTGGCGACCTCGTCGATCGCGGCATCGGCGCTCAGGAGCACGAGCGCGGATGTCCCCAGCGTCATGTCGTCCTTGACCGCCTGGAGCATCGCGCTGTCGATGCCGGCCTTCCTGATCCGCTTGGCCAGCGAAGAGGTCTTGCTCCCCTCGTCAGTCACGTGCTCCTGCACCTGCGGGCCCGCCGCGTACTGCGGCCATCGGATCACGGCGACATCCTGCACATCCATGACGCCCTGAGAATCCAGTTGCTTGAGCCTGAGGACTGCCGCATCGGCCCCTTCGGTGCCGCTGAACCGCCACGCTGTCGTTGTCATTTGATGACGCCCCTTCCCCCTGGTGCCTGCTCCCGGCGACGCCATCCGCCGATGGATGAGCCCGCCAGCCGGTTCAGTTAGTCCGCTTAGTTCCCCAGTGGCCGGAGCGCACACTTCTCGGTGAAGCGGTTCATTTCTGGTACTGGCGGCGGGCTAGGTCGGCTAGTGCGCTGACGCGGGGCGAAGGCCGCCTGCCGCGCGGCCAGGCGAGGATGACCGGGACGGTGGGCAGCGGCGGGTCTACCTCCTTCTCGAGGATGGGAAGGCCCTCGTAGCTCAGCTTGTTCGGCGGCCGCTGCACCAGGATGGCGTAGCCGATGCCGCGCGCGACGATCGACCGGGTCAGCTCGTAGGCGCGGGTTCGGTGGCGGACGTTCGGTACCAGGTCGCGCGCCCGGAAGCACGCCATCGCATAGTCCGTGCTGGGTGGCTGGTCGAACAGGATGAGGGAGTCGCTCACTAGCTGCTCCAGCGTCACGGTGAGCTGGCCCGCGAGAGGGTGGTCCTGGCCGAACAGGGCGTATCCCCGGGCCTGGTACAGGGCGATCCGGTCGAGGTCTTGCAGGTGGCCCATGTCGTACATGACCGCGGCGTCGATCTCGCCGCTGAGCAGCGCTTCCTTCAGCTGGTCCTGGTTGCCCTCGACGAAGTCGAGGGTCACCCTGGGGTGCAGCTGCCCGAAGTCCGCCAGCAGCCGCGGAAGCACGGTCGGGGCGAGCGTGACGAAGCAGCCCACGACAAGCGGGCCGGTCAGCTCGGTGCCGCCGCCGCGCACCAGGTACGTCAGTTCCGCTGCGTCGTCGAGCAGCTGTCTCGCCCGCTCGAGTACCAGCTTCCCAGCCGGGGTGAGGGACACTCCCTGGGCCCGGCGGCGCACGCACAGGTCGGTGCCGAGAGCGCGCTCCAGTTCGGTGATCGACGCGGAAACCGCCGACTCTGACATGAACAGGCGACCGGACGCGCCGCTGATGGTTCCTTCCTCCGCGACCGCGGCAAAGTGCGCCAGCTGCCGCAGGGTGAACTCGCCGCGCGCGAGGCTGTCGTCTATGTGCATCGCGCTCCTCACCGGGCGGAACCCGTTTCCGGCTCCCTCGCCGGCGGCTTCCCGGTGACATCCGCCCACGTCATCTTCCCATCACCGGATCACGGGTATTCCGCGGTTTCTCCGGGGTTCTTCACCCGATAGTGGCGTTTGACCTGCTTTAACTGCCCTGGAAACACTGGTTACATGAAAAGCTCGGATTCTCCAGCGGCTATGTCCCGGCAGGACGCCCGTTGCGCGCCGGACCCGTCGCTGACCGCCGACGACATCCTCAAGGCGGCTGAAGAACTGGTGCCGCTGCTGCGCGAGCGGGCCGGGGCGGCCGACCGGGACCGGAGGATCGAGCCGGACACCTACCGGCGGCTCGAAGACGCCGGGTTCTTCCACATCCTCAAGCCGAAGAAATACGGCGGCCTCGAGCTCAGCGAGCACGAGCACGCGAAGGTGGCCATGACGCTAGCCCGCGGCTGCGCCTCCACCGCCTGGGTATTCTCCATCCTCAGCTCCGACAACATGGCCATCCTCGCCTACCCCGAGGAAGTCCAGGAGGAAATCTGGGGACCGAACCCCTACGCGACCTTGGCCGGGAACACCAACCTCAACCCCAAGGCGAAAGCGGAGCGGGTCCCCGGCGGATACCGGCTGACCGGGCGGTGGGGATTCTGCAGCGGCTCGGACTTCTCCGAGTGGCTGATCTTCAACGCGCCTGCCGGCGAGAACGGCGAGGGCCACATGTTCCTCGTGCCGAACAAAGAAGCGACCACGATCGACGACTGGTTCCCGACGGGCATGCGCGGCACCGGAAGCCGCACCATGGCGGTCGACGACGTCTTCGTGCCCGATCGCCGCGTCCAGGCGACGAAGGACACCGTGCAGAAGCTGACCGAGCGCCGCGCGCTGCACCCTACGTTCGCCACGATGTGGGCGCACTGGCCCTCCCATGGCCGGTTCCCGTTCGCGTCCACCGCGGTCGGGGCCGCCTGGGGCGCGGCCGAGCACTTCGCCGCCACGGCCGCGTCGGGCACTCGTGTCGCCAACGCCCTGGGCGGCACGGTCCGGCTCGCCGACCAGGACTACGTGGCGACCGAGTTCGCTGAGGCGGCGGGCGAGATACAGATGGCCATGCTGCTCATCGAGAGGCGCAGCTTCGACGCGTCCGAGCGGGCACGCGAGCGGCGCGTGCCGTCGGAGGCAGAACTGGTGCTGGAGGCACGCGACAACGCGCTTGTCACCCGCGTAGCACTGCGATCGGTGCAGCGCATCTTCTCCCTGGTCGGCTCCAAGGCCGGCAACCCCGCGCACCCGGTATCCCTCGCCAAGCGCGACGTCGAGATGGTCTCCCACCACGTGACCCTCAACTGGCGCCAGTCGGCTGTCCGTTACCTGGCAGCCGCGACCCAGGGTGGTGTCAGCTGAGCTGCGCCGCGTAGACAACCGTGTTGCTGAGGTAGGAGCTGAGTTTGGGATCGAAGGTGCCGCCGCAGGTGATGAGACGCAGCTCCGCGTCGGGAGTCGGACCGTACACGGCCTGCGTGGGGAAGTGGTCCTTCGCATACGAACGCACAGCCGTGACGCGGAAAAGCGCTATCGTCCCGTCCGCCCGGCGCACGTACACACGGTCGCCGGGCCGCAGCTGCGACAGGCGGAAGAAGATGCCGGGACCGGTATAGGAGTCGATATGCCCGGCGATCACCGCGGGTCCGATGGCGCCGGGTCGCGAACTGCCGGTGTACCAGCCCGCGACCGCTGTCGACGACGGCACCTGAAGCGCGCCGGCAGCCGTCAGCCCGAGGTGCACCAGGCGGGTCTGCACGCCGATGGCGGGAATTATCAGCGCGACCGGCAGCGCGACCGTGGCATCCTGCGCGGGCGCGATGGCGGCGATCGGCCCCACCGGAGCCGGAACGGGAGCGACGGCGCTCCACTGGGCCGGGGCGGGATGGCGAGTCATCGCCAGCCCAGCGGCGCCCGTGCCCGCGACGAGCACGCCCACCGCGAGCACGAACGTGGCCAAGCGCTTTCTGGACGGCATGCCCGCGCGCCTGCGAGCGCGGGAATCGTCGCGCGGCAAGACCGGCAGCTGAATACGGATCGTCTTGCCAGCGACGACAATGGGGTGGCGTTCAAGCCAGAGCCGCAGCGTGGTCTCGATGACCACCGGCCATGACGGCTCGGGGCGTGGCGCATCCCCCGGCGGGCGCATGTCGCGGTACTCCATTCCGCCCCCTCGTCCTGCCATTAGGAAACCACACGGCTGGCCTGTTTTGCCCGAAATGGCAAATTTGACCTTAATCAATATCGGTGTCAATCCATATTCGGCATACTGCACAGCGCGCCTAGTTACCCTGAAGCGCTCATTTTTCACCAATTAGCAATAGAGGCTGATTAGGACTTATTTGTGTGGTTGGCTCGCATCTGCTCAGGGTCATGCCGCAGGGGCAAGGGGGTGGCCGAGTTGACTACCGGGAATCACCGGCCGGTCGCGGTCCGCTCCGTCCGGCCTGACCGGGCAGAACCCTCGTGGGGCCGTGTCTTGCTCACGACCGTGGAGCTATGGGCGTCCCGGCGGCTGCGCCACGCCAGTTTCCTGCGGCGGCGTCCGGGCCGTCACCGGGCCGTGCGGCGCTGGCGTCCTGCGGTTCCAAAGCTTGTCCTGGCAGTGGTCGCGGCGGCGGCGGTCGCGCTGGCCGCCCTCCAGTTCGCGGGCGCGTTCGCTACGGCCGCACCACGAGCGGTCCGGCCGCCCGATCACGGGCACGCGGCCACTCGCAGCGTTTCCGCCGGCCCGGCCGCGGCGGCTCAGTCTGCGGCCGTCGCCTGGATTGCCGGCCAGGTGAGCACTGCCGCGACCATCGGGTGTTACCCCGCCATGTGTGCCGCGCTGCAGGCGCACGGGGTCAGCGCGAGTCGGCTAGTGCCGCTGGGGTCGAGGCTGACCGGCGTGCCCGGGGCCGACGTGATAGCGACTCTCCCCTCAGCCGGCAAGAGCCTGGTGGATCAGTACGCCCCCGCGCTCATCGCGAGCTTTGGCTCGGGCGGCTCCCGCATCGAGGTCCGTACGGTGGCGCGGGACGGGGCGGCGGCCTACCAGTCCGCCTTGCGGACCGATTTGGCCGCCCGTCAGAGCGCGGCCGCTCAGCTGCTCAAGAACCCGCGCATCGAGTTCAGCGCGGCGGACGCCGCGCGCATGACGGCAGCTGAAGTGGATTCCCGCTTGCTGGCGACCCTCGCAGCGCTGTCAACCCAGTTCACGCTGCGGGTGACGGCGTTCGGTGATTCCTCCCCCGGCGCCCCGCTGCTTTACCGGGAGGTCACCGTCGCCAGTGACGGGGCCGGGAACAGCATGGCCACGCTCGCGGCGGCGTTGGCCATGGTCAAGGCACAGGAAAGCCCTTATCAGCCTGCGCAATGCGCAATCGTCCGCCTTGGCACCGGCCAGGCCGTGCTGCTGGTCGAGTTCGCCTCGCCGAGCCCGCTCGGATTGCTCACCATGACCCTGACCGCGGACGTGCGGGGAAGGGGCGCGGGGCCATGGTGATACCCATGTCCGCTGGATGGCGCCACTACAGAGGAGAGGTAACTGGGATGAAGTTGCTGCGGCACCTTGCCCGGCTCACCGCGATCCCCATGCTGCTCGGGGGTTCGGTCGCCTTTATTGCGGCCGCGTCACCCGCCGCGTCCGCGGCTCCGCTGGCCGCGCAGGACGGCTGGGTCCGGATTGCCCATCTGTCTCCTGAAGCGCCTGCCATGGACATCTATTTGTATCCGTTCGGCGACCCTGCGCGTCCGACCGTGCTGAAGGACGTTGCCTACGGCGATGTCTCCGCCTATATGACGCTTAGCCCGGGCGAGTACACGGTGGCGATGCGAGGCTTCGACGCACCCGCGTCGAGCCATCCGGCGCTGGTCTCGAGTTTCATGGTGGACTCCAAGACGGCTTACACAGTGGCCGCCCTCGGCCCCGACCCAGGGCTGCGCGTTGAGGTCCTGACGGATCAGATGACCACACCGAAGGGGACGGCTCTCGTCCGCGTCGTGCAGGCGTCTCTCAAAGAAGACCACGTCACGGTTAGCTACGGGTCGAGCGTTCTCGCAAAGCAACTGGCCTTCGGGTCGGTCACTCCGTATGCGGCAGTCTCGCCGGGCACGGAGACGGTGACGGTTACCGCGTCCGGTAGCGCCGCGACGAGCCCGCTCGGGCTAACCGCCGATACGGTGCACACCATTGTTGTGCTCGATGGCTCGTCAGGACTGAGGGCCGATGACCTGACCGACGCGGTGGGCAGCCAGCTCATGCCGGCCGGCGGGGCGGCCACTGGTTCTGGCGGTACAGCGCCGCGGCCGCCCGTGGATCCGCTGCCATGGCTGCTGGTGATCCTGGCTGGGTCACTCCTGGTAGCGGGAGGCGTCGTCGGGCTCGGCTGGCCTCGTCGTCCAGCCATGAGTCATCGGTGAACGGCCGGCGCTTGCCAGATACCCGCCGTTAGGCGCGACTGCGGCACCCTTGGCCACCGCCAGTTGTGTCGCGCAGAATGGGCTGACCTGGCGGGCGACGTGCTCGCTGAGGCGCCGCGGACCACCGCTCATGCTAAAGAGGCGTGTTGTGCCGCCGTCGTCCCTTTCCCTGCGTTGATGGTGATCTCGTGGGTGCCGCTGCCTATCGGGACTCCAGACAGCACGACGTGGCCGGATTCGGCGCGCGCCTTTACCCCAGAGCATCCGGCGATAGTCTGCTGGCATGAACGGCGATGGGCTCCCAGCCGAGACCGAGCCCCCGGTCTCCGAGGACCTCCGGCAACGCGGGATCGACTACCTGCAGGAACTCTTGGCCAGCGGGAAAGTGGATCTCGACCGTTTTCAGACAGCCCTCGATGCATTGCTCGGGGCCCATACCCAGGCTGGCTTCGCCTCGGTGGTTCGCAGCCTGCCGGCCCCCGTCGAATTCACTTCGCCCGCACGGCGGCGCCAGGAGCCGCTCGAGATCTCTGCCTCGATGGGTGAGGTTCGTCTCGAGGGCCGCTGGCAGGTGAGCCGTCTCACCAAGATCGACACAGGTATGGGCGGCGTGACGATTGATCTGAGTCAGGCCGAGTTCGATGACCGGGACGTCGAGATTGTCGTCCATACCCACATGGGGACGATCACCGTGATCGTTCCCCGCGGCTTCGAGGTCCGGCCGGTGGGGAGGAGCGGCCCGGTCAATACTGCCCTCGAGCCGCCGATTCCGGGCTTTCCCATCGTGCGGCTCAGTGCCACCTGCGACATGGGCACAATCCGCGTGATGCATCCGGCCGAGAAAAGGCAGCGCCGCGGGGGATGGCTTCGGCGGCGCAGCAAAACGACACCCCGGCCATGAACTGACAGCCACGACCCCTAGGGGCAGGGCCAGCCGTGCTGGCGGGCTGATTCCGGGCCGCGCTAATAGCCGATATACGTCAGTTCTGAGCCGGCTTCGGCGCGTCTGGTACCGGCTCATGCGAGCGGGTAGTGTCCCAACGGTCAAGCCGTACACCGCCAGCCGTCGCGCGGCGGGGAGGACTCGGCGTGCCGGAAGGTGCCAGTGCCCTTGCTGGCTGCTCGGCTGTGGGTGTCGGGCCACGCTGGCGGCCAACGTGGTGATCATCCGCTCTGCCCAGGGAGCCGGAGCAAACGTAGGCCCCTAAAGGGTGCCGAGTATCAGCTTGATGGCGCGGTCGACTTCTCCGGTCTCCGCTGCGTCGAGACGGCCCGCGAAGTCTCCGAGACGGCTGGCGTCGACGGCTCGCATCTGGTCGACCAGTACAAGGGTCCGCGTGCCGTCCATCTCGATCTCGGGGCGAAAGATCGCGGGCTGTGCGCTGGTGGATGTCGGCGCAACGATGAGAGTGGAGAGCAGGATCGCGTCGCTCTGGATCGCTACTGCGTACCGCGGGCCGCGCTGTTCTTGGCCTGCGGTGTCCTTCCCGGGGCGTAGCCGGTACAGGTCACCACGCACTGATCTCGTCCAGCGCCTCGTTCACGGCCTTTATCTCGGCAAGATCGGCTGGGTCGTTGCGCAGTCGTTCGGCATCGCGTGCTGCCTGCGCATAGAGCCGGGTGGCGTACTGCGCATGGATGAGCTCGCGGATCGCGTCGGATAGGTTCCTGTCGCCGGCCAGTTGGCGGAGCTCGGCCATCGTATGCTCGTCCATCCGGATGCTGATCGTGGTGCCTGTCATACGACCACTATAAGACGCACGCGTCTTACGGGATAGGCACCGTCGGCCAGAGGGCATCGAGCAGCCCTCAAAGACATCGACCAAGGCTGCTGCCTGCCTGAATCTTGCCTCCGCCGACGCTCCCTGATGGGCTTGACCGGGGGGTCAACCTCTTAGCTCAGTGGGTACCGTAGCGGTGCCTGCGCCCGTTCGGGTGGCCAGATCACGCGCCGTACGCCGTCCTGCCATTGAACGGTCAGCACTTGGTGCCCGACCTGCCGGCGGGTCCGGGGATCCAGCCGGAACCGTGCGAACATCGTGGTGACCTCAACATTGCAGGCGGCGGCCATCAGGGCGTCGTCGTCGGCGGTTCCGGCCTCGCGAAGGCATCGCGTCGCGATCACCCCGGCGGCGAAGGCCTGGGCGGCGGGGTAGGGCGGCTCACTGCCGGTGCGCTGACGATAGGCGGCGACAAATTCGGCGGCTGGCGGACCATCATCGGGTCGGGGCGCCGCCTCCGCCAGCCATTGGGCGGGACCGAGCAGCCCCTCGCGGCCGCGGCCGAACTCGGCCAGGACCTCCTCCACCCCCGCACCCACGAATCCTGCTGCCCGCCAGTTTCCCGGGAGAAGCTGACGCGCGGCGTCCGCTTCGTCCGCGAATGGCCCGGAGATCAGCAGCATGTCAGCGGGTTGAGCGCCGCCCGGCAGCCTTCCGGTGATGGCCCGCAGCCCAAGCCGGGTCGCTTCGCGCACGGCTCCCTGCGCCACCGCTTCACTGAACCCCGTCTTGCTGGAGAGGACGCAGAGCGTGCGGACTCCAGGGTCTGCCTTCCGCACCGCTCGTATCGCCCCGTGGAAATACGTATCCGCCGGCGCGAGGACCGTGACGAGGTTGTCCGCTGCCGGTACCCATGCCCCGCCGTGGTTCCATACCAGCCTGGACGTCGCCCCTGCGACCGCCGCGGTCGGACCGCTGCCGTAGGGGCCGAACAGAAGGTCCGGTGCCACCTGACCGGAGCGGTTCAGCGCCGCGACCGGGTCCGGGTGAGCGTCGAAGACCGTCATCTCGATCTGCGGCCGGAACCGGTCATTGTGCCAGCTCGCCCACAGTGCCAGCGCGTCCGCCCCAGCCCGGCCATAGCCGCCGAGCGAGCCGGACAGCGGAGTCACGAGAGCTGCGCGCAGCATGGCCAGGAGCGATCCTGCGGGCGGATACCGGGAATCGTAGCCGTCACGGTCCCGCGTCCTGCCCAAGCTGGCCCGCCTGGCTGCCCCCGTCCCGCCGGACCTGCCAGTACTCCAGTGCCCACCAGACCTCGATGATGGCTTCGGTATCGGTGAGGTCGGCACCTGTTATCGACGCGTACTTCTCCAGCCGGTAACGCAGCGTGTTGCTATGGATCAGCAGGGCGTCCGCGGCCGCCTGTATCCGCCGGTGCTTGGCTAGATACATCTGAACGGACTCCAGGATGAGGTCCGCGATGGGGCTCCCTTCCAGCACAGTGGCCACGTAACGGTGGAACAGCGCCGCGCCGATCTCGCTCTCCTCGATGACTGCGATCCGGACGGATAGCGATTCACGGTCCACGAGGCCGCGCTTACCGTACCGGACCGCCACATTGAGAAGCCGGGTGCATTCGGCGAAGGCCTGCCCGAGCATGGGCAGCGGGAAAGGCCCCACGGTCGCGAGCACGGTGAGGTCATCGTTCACCGATGGGCGGCGGCAGGTGATGCCGGCCAGGTCTCCGTCTATCGGGCCGACCAGCGCCGGGAAGTGCTGTCCGGCGCAGGTGCGCTCGATATGGCGGGTGAGGGACTGCGGCGTTCCGTCCGGGTGGCGGGCACGGAACACCCAATGCTCGCTATCGGGCTGGAGGCCGTATGCCGAGCCAAGGTGCGAGACCTCTGACGGAAGCAGGTTTCCGCTGAGAATGCGCTGCAGGAAGGCCATCTTCTGGCGCTCGTCGTGGCGGGCGAGCTCGATGTCGATCTCGTGCCGGGCCTGCATGAGCACACCGCCCAGCCGCTCGGTCATGTCCCACAGCCGCCGCGTGCCGGACAGCACAACGGCGGACGGCAGCCCCGCCGCGGTAGCTCGCGCGATGAACTCGTCGCGCAGCACGGACAGCACCGCCCAGTAGCAGGCGAGCACATCTTCCGCGGGCACGCCCTGGATGGCGCGGCGGCGAGATGACATGCCCTCATCTTCCGAGACGTCGGCTGGCAGCAGATCGCGCCCCTGAAGCGTCTCGACGACGCGGAACACGTTGCGCCGGGATGACCGGTGCAGGTCCTCGTCAGGCACCGTGTCGTAGGAGGGGAACCTCCGGCACACCGCGACCTGGCGCCAGGCGAGCTCGTCGGCTGAAGCCCGCAGCTCGTCCGCGATCTGACTGAGCTCGTTGAGCTGGTCAATGCTCATGCGATCACCCCAGCCGGGAAGATCCGGGCTCAGCCCGGTACCGGGGCCCCGGCCCGTCGCTGCCCGGCCCCCACTGGCCGGTCATTAGACATATCTCCGATGTCAGCGCCACATATTCGGAGAAGCTTACATTGTGATCTGCGTCTCACTCGATAAGCATGGAACCGGCTGGCATGCCTGATCAGCGCGCATCGCGCGTCCCTGAGGCTGTCTATGCATATGGCGTCGCCGAGTCAGGAAGAGGGTGAGTCATGGCTGTCCAGACCGAACATGTGCTCTTCAGGCCTGAGTACCAGGCGGGCGAGCGAGCGACGACCCTGGAGCCCGTGGAGCAACAGCAGCTTTCCCATGCGTTCACGGACACACCGTCCGTTTTCCGGTTGCTGAGCACGGTGCGCAGCCGCCGGTTCGGCATGGGGTACCGGTACGAGACCGGCGAGGCGGAGACGCTGACGTGGAGCCAGAACCGCACGGTCACCACGGAGCGCGGACCGCTCGCGTACAAGTCCGCCCAGAGCCCGCATCCGCTGGCGGAGGTGGAGGAGGCGCTGGCCGCCTGGGCGGCGTGCGGGCCGAACGGTGTGATCGCCGCGGACCTGCCGGTGACCGGCAACATGAATACCTGGCTGTGCTGGGCTGGGCGAACGATCCCCGCGCCCTGCAATGACCTGGCCGTGGACCTGGTCATCGTCAACGACCAGGGCACGTGGATGTACCGCCCGGTCGCGGAGCGCCGTGCCCCGGTCGAGATCAACAGTCAGGAAGACCACTGGAAGGTGCTCGACTGGTACCGCGAGGGCAGGATCAAGATCTCAGACCAGCGGATCGACATCGGTGCCGACCTCGGCCCGGGGCTGGCTAACCTGACAGGACCCTGGCAGTACAACGTCAACCGGCCCGGGTCGACCTGGTTCATCCCAGTGGCCGACCTCGGCTTCGAGTGGTTCAACCTGCTCATGCCGTTCTACGAGTACGACCACTTCTACCTGAGCGATCCCGAGACCGGGGAGCCCTGCGGTACCGAGGAGTTCATCAAGCCGGGCATGCTCGAGGTGCCATGCCCGGTACCGGTCTACGACCACCTCCTGCTGATGGCGACCCCGGGACACCAGGTCGGCTGCCTGATCCAGAACCTGCGGCTCGCCGCCGAGGCGATGGGACTCGGCGCGTGGGTCTTCTGTGGCACGTTCAGCGACCTGATCCTCGGCGGCTACCCCGACGTCGCGAAAGGCCTGGGCTTCAAGTACGTCGAGCGGGACCCGGCGCGGAACCCGAACAAGGTACTGACCTCGTACGGGCTGCCGGGGATCAAGGAGGCCATGGTCGTCCCGTCGCCGCAGTACCCGACGCCGGAGTCGGCCACGACCGAGGTCTACGAGATGCGCTACCGCCGCGGTGCCCACTTCGCGACCGAGGACAACTGGGCGCTGCGCAACAAGGCTCCGTACAAGCCCCAGGTGATGGAGGAGATCCTCAGCCACCCGAAGATCAAGTACCAGGACTGGACGCGCGAGGCGATGCTCAGGACGGTCCGCTACATCGTGGACAAGTGGGGCGCTTGCCCTGCCTTCGTGAACCCGGTTCAGGCTCAGTTCACCGCACAGCTCCACCACCTGGACCTCGACTTCTACCGCAAGTTCCAGGTGACGCTGCCCGGTGACGAGGAGCCGTTCCTGATCAACCCGCAGATCAAGGCTCACTTCGAGCAGTGGCACAAGGGGGAGCCGGACCCATACGCCAACGGCAGCCGGTAGTCCCGGCAGGGGGCGCGGGGGCGACACCAGCTCCCGCGCCTCCGCTGGCCGGGCAGAAGCGGGAGGCGAGTCGAATGACCGAGCAAGCCGTTCAGGCTGGATGGGAGGTGCCGCTCCGGGCGTGCTGCGGCAAGCTCCGGTGGGCTCTGCTTGAGGCCATCGAGTCAGCGCCGGCAGACGCTCATGTCAGTGCGCTGCGCTGGGGGCCAGCTGAGATTCCGCTGGATGTGCGGGTAGGTGACGTCTCGGCAGCGCGCGCGGTCGAGCTGATTCTGGACGCCGCGAAGCGGAGTCTGGGCCCCGGCGCTTCCTGCTATGCGGGACGGGGAGCGCTCGTGATCGACGTCGGCAGGCCCGGGTGAACGGGCCACCTCGCTAGCCAAAGGACCAAAGGAAAGGCAGGAATCGGCGATGGAGTTCCTTGAGGTTGTCGGATCGCGTCGCAGCATCCGGTGGTTCAAGACGTGGGAGAAGGTCCCCCGGGACAAGATTCAGCGGATTCTCGAGGTCGTCCGCCTCACCACCTGCCCCGGCAACCTGCAACCGTGGCGGGCAATCGTGGTCGAGCGCGACGCGCTGGACAAGGAGACGCGAGACGGGCTGCTCGGTGCCGACAACTGGCAGGGGGCCCACACGCAGGCCCCGGTATGGATCTACTGGTACGCCGACCCGTCGGTCACGCGGCCTGAGTCGTTCCAGGAGCGCACCGTCGAGCTGACCGACGTGGGGGCGCTGCCGCCGGCGTACGGCTGGAGCAAGGAGATGATCGAGGCCGCCATCCAGCGCGGTGAGGTCGTGCAGGCGGGCGGGCCAGCGATCAACGAGCTCATTCACGGCATGCCGGCCGAGGTAGGGGCGGCAGTCGCCTACGCTGAAACGGTCGGCGCCTGCGCGTGCGCCTGCCTGGCCGCGGTCAACGAGGGCCTCGGCACCTGCCTGCACATGATCGCGGCCCCGTCGAAGCAGGACCGGGTCAAGGAGCTGCTCGGGGTACCCGAGCACGTCCTGCCCGTCTGGGTGCAGCTCGTCGGCTACCCGGCGGAAGACCCAGAGGCGGGCGGGCAGCGGCCGCGCTTCCCGTTCGAGACCCTGTTCTTCGAGAAGAGCTGGGGCCAGCCGTTCCCGCGGGACGAAGAAGTCGTCAGCCAGCTGACCAAGGAGCGGCTGCTGCAGGAACCGATGCCAAAGCCCGGGCGGTTCGACGAGCTGAAGTTCCTGTCCCGGATGTACGGGTACCCAGAGTAAGACCGGAACAGGAAGGGACAAAGGAGGCCTGGTGACCTTCGAAACAAGACCGGATATGTATTCCTCCGTGCAGCACTGGATGGAGGTGGTAACCGCCAGGCACGGGCTCTCGGAACAGGACTGGGAAGAGCGCCTTATGGTGCTCTGGAGTTACTGCCACAGCCTGGGAAAGGACCCGGACACGATCATCCAGGAGGCGCTGGACGAGCGGGACAGCAAGCTGGACTACATGCGCCATCTCAGACAGTGGTCAAACGATCAGGCCCTAGGCCTGCACACCACCCATGAGATGCAGAATGTCGTGCGGAGCTTCTTCATCAACAATGGCGCGCGCGTCCTGACCAAGCCATATCCGGACGTTTATGGCGGTGGAGGTTCGTAACAGGCCAAGTCTCCGCGCAAGAAAGTTGACCGGTCATGAACGTGGGACGTTTTCTGGCTGCCGCCGCGGAGCCTGATGCCGCCAAGTCGGCGTTCGTCTGGGGAGATGACGTAATCTCCTACGGCCAGGCCAACACAAGGAGCGAGAGCCTCGCGAGCGCGCTGCGGCGGTACGGGCTCGTCACTGGGGACCGGGTAGGCCTGCTGATGCCGAACTGCCCCCAGTTGCTCGAGAGCATGTTCGCGACCTGGAAGGCGGGCGGGTGCATCGTACCGCTCAACGCGCGGTTCAGGAGCGAGGAGATCGTTTACCACCTGGCGGACGCCCGGGCGCGAGCGGTGATCTTCAGTGACGAGTACCGGGATGTCCTGGCCGCGGTGCGGGACCGGGTCCCCTCCGTGGAGCGGTTCATCTGCGTGGGCACGCCACTCGCCGGCCAGCTGGCTTATGACGAGCTGACCGCGGAAGGGCCCGATCCCGGCGGGGACGCGGACGTCACGGATGAGGGACTGGCCTGGTTGTTCTACACGTCCGGGACAACCGGGCGGCCGAAGGGCGCGATGCTCACGCATGGCGTCCTCACCTTCGTGTCCGTCGGATGGGTGGCCGACCTGATGTCCCTGGGGCCCGAGGATGTCGGCCTGCACGCCGCTCCGCTGACCCACGGCGCCGGCTTTCACGCTCTGGCGCTGACGATGAAAGGCGCCACGCAGGTACTCCTGCGGCCGCCCCGGTTCGACCCGGAGAATTTCTGCGCCACGGTGCAGCGGCACCGGGTGACCAACGCGTGGCTGGTACCCACGCAGATCAAGATGCTCCTTAATTACGAGGGGCTCGGGAAATGGGATCTTTCCAGCCTGAAATGGATCGTCTATGGCGGTTCCCCGATGTACGTCGAGGACCTCAAAGAGGCGCTGCGGCGGATCGGGCCGGTATTCGTCCAGCTTTACGCCCAGGGCGAGACCCCGATGACAGCGACCTACCTGCGCCGCGAAGACCACCGGGCGGAGGGAGATCTCGCGGCGCGGCTGGCCTCATGCGGGCGCGCCCGCTCCGGGCTGGAGGTACGCGTGCTCGACGAGGACGACCGCGAACTGCGCCGCGGCCAGACCGGCCAGATCTGCGTGCGCGGCGCCTCCGTGATGAAGGGCTACTGGGAACGGCCCGAGGCGACGTCGGAGACCCTGCGGGGCGGCTGGCTGCATACCGGGGATCTCGGCTACATGGACGACCACGGGTACGTCTACATCCTTGACCGCAGCAAGGACATGATCATCAGCGGCGGAGCGAACGTATACCCGCGTGAGGTCGAGGAAGTGCTCATTCAGCATCCGGCCGTCTCCGAGGTGTGCGTCATCGGCGTGCCCCACGAGATATGGGGAGAAGCGGTCAAGGCGATCGTGGTGCCGGAGCCGGGCGCCGAGGTCACCGGGGAAGCCCTGGCCCGGTTCGTGGGCGAGCGGCTGGCCGATTACAAGAAGCCCAGATCCGTGGATTTCGTCGACGCGATTCCGAAGAACGCCTACGGGAAGGTTCTCCGCCGCGAGCTGAAGGCCCGCTACTGGGATAGCCGCGCGCGAATGGTCCACTGACAGACGGCGAGGGATGCTGACATGGCCGTGCGGATCCCGGAGAACGCGGCGCCGCTGCCGTCGGAGTCCGCCATGCGCAGGGCCCTGCGGCGGGCCCGCGATGGTGCATCGCTGGATGTCAGCGAGGCCACTGTGCTGCTGTGCGCCCGCGGCGAGCACCTCATCGACCTCCTGGCCAGCGCGTCACGGGTGCGTGACACCGGCCTGATCGCTGCTGGGCGGCCTGGCGTCATCACCTATAGCCGCAAGGTGTTCATCCCGCTCACCCGGCTGTGCCGCGACCGCTGCGGTTACTGCACCTTCGCAACGGTTCCCGGGCGGGTGCCCCAGCCGTACCTGTCCGCTGATGAAGTGCTCGGCATCGCGCGGCTCGGCGCGGAACTTGGCTGCAAGGAGGCCCTATTTACCCTCGGGGACCGCCCGGAGGACCGGTGGCGGGCCGCAAGGGACTGGCTGGACGCCCACGGCTACGACGACACGCTGTCGTACGTGCGTGCCATGGCGATCCGGGTACTGGAGGAGACCGGGCTGTTGCCCCACCTCAACCCGGGCGTCCTGACCTGGCGGGACTTCCAGCGCCTCAAGCCGGTAGCGCCGTCGATGGGCATGATGCTCGAGACCGCGGCGCGCCGGCTGTTCACCGAACCTGGCGGTCCGCACTTCGGGTCGCCCGATAAGGACCCAGAGGTCAGGTTGCGGGTCATCGAGGATGCTGGCCGGTGCGCCGTGCCGTTCACCACGGGCATTCTCGTCGGGATCGGCGAGACACGTGCCGAGCGGGCGGAGTCGCTGTTCGCCATCCGCCAGATCGCCCGCCGCTACGACGGCATCCAGGAGGTCATCGTCCAGAACTTCCGCGCCAAGCCCGCTACCAGGATGCGCGGGATGCCGGACGCGGACCTTGACGATCTTGCCGCCACCATCGCTGTCGCCCGGCTCGTCCTCGGCCCCCAGATGCGGATCCAGGCACCGCCCAACCTCGTCGATGACCAGTACGCCCTCGTGCTGAGGGCCGGCATCGACGACTGGGGCGGCGTGTCACCGGTCACCCCGGACCATGTCAACCCGGAACGCCCCTGGCCCGCGATCGGGGAACTCACGGAACAGACCGCGCGGGCCGGGCTCACCCTGCGGGAGCGGCTCACCATCTACCCCAAGTACATCCTGGCCGGCGAGCCCTGGCTCGACCCCCGGCTGCGCGCCCACGTCGCGGCGCTGGCCGACGCCCAGGGCCTGGCGGCCGTGGGCGTCGGCCAGCGACCGCGCGGACGGCCCTGGCAGGAACCAGACGGCGGGTCCGGTGCGCTCGCCGGCAGCGGCCGCACCCAGCTGCATGTGGACATCGACACGTCAGGGCGGACATCTGACCGGCGCGGAGACTTCGACGCCGTTTACGGCGACTGGAGCGAGCTTCAGGCGCGAGCTGTCCGGAACGGGAGCCACCACGGGCCCGTTCGGTATGATCCTGATGTTCTTACGGCGCTGCGGCATGCAGCCGACGATCCCGCGGGGATGACCGACACCGACGCGCTGGCGCTGCTCTCCGCCGACGGGCCGCAACTGGACGCGCTCGCGAAGCTGGCCGACGACGTGCGCGGCGACGCCGTCGGCCAGGACGTGACCTACGTCGTCACCCGGAACATCAATTTCACCAACGTCTGCTACACCGGGTGCCGGTTCTGCGCGTTCGCCCAGCGCCGCAGCGACGCGGACGCTTATACGCTCTCGCTGCGGCAGGTCGGGGATCGTGCCGGGGAAGCGTGGCAGGCGGGAGCGACTGAGGTATGCATGCAGGGCGGGATCCACCCCGACCTTCCCGGCACCGCGTATTTCGACCTCGCCGCCGAGGTCAAGCGGCGGTGTCCCCGCATGCACGTCCACGCGTTCAGCCCGATGGAGGTGGCCAGCGGCGCGGCACGCATGAACATCCCGATCCGGGAATGGCTGGCCCGCGCACGCGAAGCGGGCGTGGACTCGCTGCCGGGGACGGCGGCCGAGATCCTCGATGACGACGTGCGCTGGGTCCTCACCAAGGGGAAACTGCCCGCGGCGGCCTGGATCGAGGTGATCACCACCGCGCACCGGCTCGGCATCCCGACAACGGCGACGATCATGTACGGCCACGTCGACACGCCCGCGCACTGGGTCGGCCACCTCAGGACCATCGCTGCAATCCAGGCCGAGACCGGGGGGTTCACCGAGTTCGTCCTGCTCCCGTTCGTGCACCACAACGCACCGATCTACCTGGCGGGTGCAGCGCGTCCGGGCCCGACTGAACAGGAGAACCGCGCGCTGCACGCGGTCGCCCGGCTGCTGCTGCACGGCCGCATCCCGAACATCCAATGCTCATGGGTCAAGCTGGGAAACGACGGCTGCCGCAAGGTGCTCCAGGGAGGTGTCAACGACGTCGGCGGCACGCTCATGGAAGAGACGATCAGCCGCATGGCAGGCTCCGCGCACGGCTCCTACAAGACCATCTCCGACATCGAAGCCATGGTCTCACCGACGGGACGGCCTGTCCGCCAGCGCACAACCACCTACGGCATGGTGCCAGCCGAGCGCCGCGCCGCCGCACTGGCCAGCGACGGCGTCTGCGCGAGCGTACGGAAGCGCCCGGCCCCGCTCTCGCTGACGGCGGGCGACGGTTAGCCGCGCGCTCGCCTACTGGGCAGGCGGCACCGGCACGCTCAGGTCCGCCAGCGTGCGGGCTAGCTCCGCGGAGTCGAGCAGATCGCAGGTGACAGGATTGAGGCCCAGCCGCTTGATGTCAGGTATCCAGGCGGAATCCATCCTGTCCAGCACGAAGTAGTGGACGAGGCCAGCGTAGAGTCTGGCGATGCCCGCTGGCGTGTCCACGGCTCCTCCGGCGGCGAGCAGGCGCTGGCGGGCGCGCGCGTGATGGCTGACGGCGGCGTCCGGCGGGCCGGCCCCCAGCACCACCGGAGAGACCGCTATCCGCCGCCGGGCCTGCCGGACCAGGTCGCTCAGGCCGTCCCTGCTGAGGATGGGGCCGATGCTGGAGACCGGGTTGCTCGGTCCGATGACGACGGTGTCAGCATGGCGGAGAGCGTCGAGGGCGGCGGGCGAGGCAGGCCCTTCCGGTACGCGTACCTGCCGGACCAGAGGATGCGCGCCCTCCTTTATGTACCACTCCTGGAAATGGAGCAGCCGGCCGTCCTGCAGCACGACGTGGGTCTCCTGTGGCTGGTCGCTGGCGGGAATCACCGTCACTCCCCGCACCCGCAGGCGCCGCGCGAGTTCACCGGTCGCCTCCGTGAGTGTTTTGCCGGAATTCAGCAGTTCGGTACGGAGCAGGTGGAAGGCGAGGTCCAGATCGCCGACATTGAACCAGGGCGGCAAGCCGAGGTCCGTGAGGGCATCACGGGTCCGGAAGGTGTCGCCGCAGCGCCCCCATCCCGCCTCGGCATTCCACAGGCCAGCAAGCGAGTAGAGGATGGCATCCATGTCCGGGCAAACGCGCATGCCGAACCATGTGAGGTCATCGCCCGTATTGGCGATAACGCTCAGGTGGCCGGAGGCAATAGACTGGCTCAGCGCGGTGACCAGCCGCGCTCCGCCGAAGCCTCCGGAAAGAAGAACGATTCGCGGGCACACCACGTCTATCGTAGGCACCAGGAATCAATCGGTCCAGAATAGGCCGTCACGTGCCCAGTTGATGGTGAATTAGATGCGTTTCGCGGTGCGAATCCACCAAAATGGATGGAGCTATCGGGAACTGGAAGCCGTGTGGCGGGAAAGCGAGCGACTAGGGTACGACGGGGCGTCACTCTATGACGTCCTCGGCATCAATGGCCCCGAATGCTGGACCGCCCTGACGGCGCTCACCGCCAGGACACAGCGGCTCGTAGCGGTTCCCCTCGTGCTGTCCAGCCCCTACCGCCACCCGGCCGTGGTGGCCAGGATGGCGGCAACCCTCGACGCTGTGTCTCCCGGACGGGTAATAGTCGGCCTGGGGGCGGGCGGTTCCGACGCCGACGCGGCGGCATTCGGGGTGCAGTGGCCGCCCGCCGCACAGCGGATCGAGGCGCTGGGCGAGGCGGCAGAGGTGATGCGCATCCTGTGGGGCGGCGGTGGCTCTTTCAGCGGTCGCTGGTACCAGCTCCGGGACGCCCCCGGCTGTGACACCGCACGGGCGGAGGGCCTGCCCATCCTCATCGGCGGACACGGCCCGCGCCTCCTGCGCACCGCGGCCCGCCATGCGGACCTCTGTAACGTCGGCTTCGACCTGACCCCAGGCGAGTGGCGCCGGCTGGGGCCGATGCTGGCGGCGCACGCACGCCAGGCGGGGCGCATGCCGGGGTCCCCAGCGCTCACGCACAATGCGACGGTCCTCCTCGGGGGCGACGAGGCAGAGTTTTCGCGGTTGGTATCGGCGTGGGCCAGCCGCCGGGGCCTGTCCGAGGAATCCGCCCGGCAGAAGCTGGAGCATTCGCTGGCCGGGACTCCCGGGCTGGTCCGTGAGCGGCTGAGGGCCCTCGAGGCTGCGGGGGTGGCCTGGGTGTTCCTCCTCTTCGACGACGCGCGCGATTCCGGCGGCCTTCGGCTGTTCGCTGAGGCGGTCATGTCGGAGCGGTGACCAGCGCCGGCGCTCTGTCATTCCTGGCCGCTTCACGCTCTTGACATCCGTGGCCGGCGCAGGGTGAGGATGTGACCAAGCGCTTAGCAAGGAGGGTGCGGCGTGGCGCGCGCGCAGGGCCCGGTCGAGCAGGTCATCAGGCAGCGGGTGGCCGAGCATCCCGATGCCACCTGGCTGAAGTGGCTGGATGCCGAGGTCGCCTGGAGAGAGGTGCTGTCAAGCGCGCAGCGGGCAGCGAACGGGCTGCTCGAGCTGGGGGTGCGCCCAGGGGAGCGGGTTGCCATCCTGATGGGTAACCGCCCCGAGTTCCTCTGGGCTCACTTCGGCATCGGGTTCATCGGCGCCGCATCGGTGCCGGTGAACATCTCACAGCGCGGTCCAACCCTGCAGCACATCCTCAGGGACTCAGGAGCCACGGCCGTGATCTTCGCCGACGACCTGCGGGACGCGCTCACCGCGGTAGCCGGCGACCTGCCGGGGCTGCGGCACACCGTGGTCGTGGACGGCCGCGCGGGCAATGGCGCTGACTGGGATTTCGGCCGGCTGATGTCTGGCGCTGACCGTGCGCCCGAGGTCGACCTGGCCGAGCCCGCCGGCAGTGTCGGAATGATGTACACCTCGGGAACGACCGGGCCGCCGAAAGGCGTGGTCGCGGCGAAGTACGACACCACGCCGCTGCAGACGCTGCTGCGCGCCTCGGGGGTCCAGCCCGGGGAGACCATGTACACGCCGCTGCCGCTCTACCACGGGAACGCGTTGCTCGTATCGGCTATCGGGTCGATGATCCTGGACGCCAAGCTTGCCCTTGCCCCGCGGTTCAGCGCTTCCCGGTTCTGGGAGGACTGCCGGCGCTATGCGGCCGTGGAGTTCAACACGCTCGGCGGGATGGTCTCGATCCTGCTGAAGCAGCCGCCGGGGCCGGGAGACCGGGACCACCGGGTCCGGGTGGTGCTCTCGGCAGGCTGCCCGCCTGACCGGTGGGAAGAGTTCCAGCGACGGTTCGGCGTGCGGATCATCGAGTGGTTCGGGATGGTCGACTCGCCGGGCATCCTGATGAACGACGCGGGCCGCGTCGGCTCGATGGGCCGGTCCGGCGTTGCCGGCGTCGAGTTCGGCGTGGTGGATGAGGATGACCGGCCGCTCGGGCCGGGGCAGGTGGGCGAACTCGTGTTCCGCCATCCGGCGGGTCCGACGACCTATTACGAGAATCTCCCTGAGGCGACGCGGCAGGCTTACCGTGGCGGCTGGTTCCACTCTGGTGACCTTGCCGAATATGACGAGGACGGCTTTTTCTACTATCGGGGCCGGAAGAAGGAGTCGATTCGGCGGCTGGGCGAGAACATCTCCGCCTGGGAGGTGGAGACGGTCGTCAACTCCCACCCGAAAGTGCTGGAATGCGCCGTGCACGCCGTAACTTCCGAGCTCGGTGAGGACGAGGTCAAGCTCACCATCGTTGCGCAGCCGGGCGAGCAGCCGGAGCCCGGGGAGATCCTCGGCTATTGCCAGGGCAAGATGGCGCGCTACGCCATCCCGCGCTACGTGGAGTTCGTCGCGTCGCTGCCCAAGACCGACACGCAGAAGCTCCAGTACAGCGTGCTGAAGGCGCGCGGGGTTACCCCCGGCACATGGGACCGGGAGCAAGGAGATGCTAATGCATGATGTATACGTAGCCGGGGCGGCGATGACCCGCTTCGGCAAGTTCCCGGACACGACCGTCCGGGCGCTCGCGGAGGAGGCCACGCGCGCGGCGCTGGACGACGCGAGCGTCACAGCTGCCGACATCGGCATCGTGTTCTTCTCCAACGCGGTAGCGGGGCTCCTTACCAACCAGGAGATGATCCGGGGCCAGGTAGCGCTGCGCCACACCGGTCTGCTCGGCGTGCCGATGGTGAACGTCGAGAACGCCTGCGCGTCGGCGTCCTCGGCGTTCTATCTCGCCTGCATGGCGGTCGGGTCGGGAGCCGTCGACGTGGCGCTCGCCGTCGGATCAGAGAAGCTGACCCACGAAGACAGAGCCCGCTCGTTCGCCGCGATCGGGACAGCCGTGGATCAGCAGCAGGTTGCTGAGCTGCAGCAGTGGGTGTCGTCCGGGTCGGCCGGCTCTCCGCTTCCCGGACAGGCCGATTCGCTCCCCGCTGAGACGCGCGGCGGCGCGGCCGGCAAGCGCTCGTTCTTCATGGACATCTACGCGGCGAACTCCCGTGACTACATGAAGCACAGCGGCGCCACGCGGCACGACTTCGCGGCGGTCGCGGTCAAGAGTCACCAGCACGCGGCGCTGAATCCCTGCGCGCAATACCGCACAGAGGTCACCGTTGAGGATGTGCTCGCCAGCCGCGAGATCGCACCGCCGCTCACCCTGCTCATGTGCTCCCCCATCGGCGATGGGGCGGCGGCCCTTGTCGTCTGCTCGCCGGAGGCAGCCCGGCGGCTCGGCGCTCGGGTCCGCGTCCGTGCCTGCGCCCTGGTCAGCGGACGGGACCGCCGTCCCGGCGAGCCGGGCGCGGTCGAGCGCGCGGCGCAGGCAGCGTACGAGAAGGCCGGCGTTGGGCCCGGCGATCTTGACGTGGTGGAACTGCATGACGCGGCCGCCCCCGCCGAGCTGATGACCTACGAGGAGCTCGGCCTGTGCGGGGAGGGAGAGGGGCCGGCACTGCTTGCCTCCGGGGCGACCCGGCTCGGCGGCCGGATACCGGTCAACACCAGTGGCGGCCTGCTGTCGAAAGGGCATCCGATCGGTGCGACCGGGTGCGCTCAGCTCGTCGAGCTGACCGACCAGCTTCGCGGCCGATGCGGGCAGCGACAGGTGCCCGGCGCGCGCGTGGCTCTCGCCCAGAATGGCGGCGGATTCCTCGGCGCTGACGCAGCGGCGATGGTGGTCTCGGTGCTTT
>Ga0187806_1000045_pt1 | contig 26016 bp, 28 predicted proteins | sample NC_wetland_sal_i_7_FD_132470 | JGI IMG/M metagenome (GOLD analysis project Ga0187806, IMG submission 132470) | Wetland sediment microbial communities from Neuse River Estuary, North Carolina, USA - ASW_1 | ecosystem: Environmental > Aquatic > Freshwater > Wetlands > Sediment | place: USA: North... | reverse complement strand
CTCACCGGGCAGGTACCCGGGCGTGGCGGACTCGGCCGCGATCACGAACGACCGGCGCGCGCCTCCCGACCAGCCGCGAAACCCCGACGGGTCAAGGCAGCCGAGATCGAGCACGGCGCCCGCACCGTCGTACTCGAGTTCCACGCGCAGCGCCGCGGTTCCCGGCGCCACCTCGACCGGCAGGTAATGCCACGGCGAGGCGAATCGGTCTTCCGGCGTCCAGGTCCCGGTGTGCACGGTCAGTTCACCCATGCTCCCAGTGTGCGGCCGAAAACGAAGTGACTTCATGACGCGGCGGCGCTACAGTTTTGAGCTTCGCGCCCAGACACCCATCGACAGGGGGCTATCAGCATGCCCGCCGGCGGCGAAGATCCCGTCATCCGCGCCGAGCGCGCCCATCTCATCCGATCACGTGAATTCCTCGGCCTGATGCGCGAGAGCGTTCTCGCGATCAACCCCATGGCCGCGGACCGGGTGTCCCTGGAGTACCTCAAGGCCGACCTGTACCGCCGCGCCGAGTCGCTGCGGGACATCCCCGACGCGCCGCTGTTCTTCGGCCGGCTCGACTACGACGAGGAAGGCTCCTTCCACATCGGCAGGCGCCATGTGCACGACCAGGACGGGACCCCGGTGGTCATCGACTGGCGCGCGCCCGTCTCGCGGCCCTTCTACCGGGCCAGCCAGGCCGATCCGATGGGGCTCGCCCTGCGGCGGCGGTTCGGGTTCGCCGGCGGAGACCTCACCGCCTACGAAGACGAGCTGTTCACAGCAGGGGGAGTTCCCGGAGACGGCCGCGTACGTTCAGCAGAAAAAAAGACGAGCAGCCTGCTGATCGCGGAAATCGAGCGGCCGAGATCGGGGCCGATGCGCGACATCGTCGCGACGATCCAGCCCGACCAGGACGATATCGTCCGCGCGGACGCCGGCCGGACCGTATGCGTGCAGGGCGCGCCGGGGACCGGGAAGACGGCGGTCGGGCTGCACCGGGTCGCGTACCTGCTGTACGCGCACAAAGAGCAGGTCACCAGGCGCGGTGTCGTCGTCGTGGGCCCCAACCTCGCCTTTCTCTCCTACATCAGGAACGTGCTGCCCGCGCTCGGCGAGCTTGATGTCACCCAGACCACCGTCCCCGAACTGGTCGCGTCGGTCCCGGTGCGCGGCGCCGACAGCGACGAGGCCGGGCTGGTGAAGGGAGACGCGCGGATGGCGGAGGTGCTCCGCCGCGCGCTGTGGGCGTCGATCAGGCCGCCGGCCGGCGCCCTCGTCGTGCCGCGCGGTTCCCGGCGCTGGCGGCTGCCGGCGCACGAGGTCGCGGCGCTCGCGGCGGAGCTGCGCGACCGCGGGGTCAGGTACGGGGCCGGGCGGGAACTGCTCGGCCACCGGATCGCGCACGTGATCCTCACCCAGATGGAGGCGGCCGGCGAGACCTGCGACGACCGGACGCACGACGCGGTGCGGCGCTCCGCCCCGGTACGGGCGTGCGTCGAGGCGGTCTGGCCGAAGGTGGAGGCGAAGCGGCTGGTGTTCGGGCTGCTGTCGTCGGCGGCGGAGCTCGCCCGGCACGCCGGCGGGCTCCTATCGGAGGCCGAACAGCGGGCGATCGCGTGGTCGCCGGCGCCGCGCGGCCCGGGCTCCGCCCGATGGAGCCACGCCGACCTGGTGCTCATCGACGAGGCGGCCGACCTGATCGAGCGCACCCCGAGCCTCGCGCACGTGGTGGTGGACGAGGCGCAAGACCTGTCGCCGATGGAGTGCCGGGCGATCGGCCGCCGGTGCACCACGGGGTCGGCGACCGTGCTCGGCGACATCGCGCAGGGCACGACGCCGTGGGCGGCCACGTCCTGGCCGGTCTTGCTCGGGCACCTCGGCAAGTCAGACGCCTGGGTGCGGGAGCTCGACGTGGGCTACCGGGTGCCGCGGCAGATCCTCGACTACGCGTCCCGGCTGCTGCCGTCGATCGCGCCGGGCTTGCGGCCGGCCTCCTCGCTGCGGCAGGACGCCGGATCGCTGGCATTCGAGCCGGTTTCGCCCGGCGAGTACGGCACGCGGCTGGCATCGGTCTGTGCTCGCGCGCTGGAACTGCCCGGGTCGGTGGCGGTCATCTGCGCGGACGCCCAGGCGAGCGAGGTGGCGGCGGCGCTGCGCGCGGCCGGGCTCGGCTTCGGCCTGATCGGCGACGGTGCCGCGGCCGGGGACGCGGAGTCCCGGCTCACGATCGTGCCGGTCAGGCTCGTCAAGGGACTCGAGTTCGATCACGTGGTGCTCGGCGAGCCGGGCCACATCGCCGCCGGGGAGGCCTACGGCCTGCGCCGGCTCTACGTGGCGCTCACCCGCGCCGTATCGCGCCTTACGATTGTCCATGCGCGGCCGTTGCCGGACCAACTCGTCTGCTGAAGACCGAACCCGCGACGGATTTGTTCCGTACCATAGACGAAAGCCACTGACTTCATGTGCTTCGAGGTATTTTCCGATGCGCGTTGCGTGGCGGTTGGGACAGGGGCATTCTGAAACAATCCGGCACTTTAAGTTCCGGGCAAACTACTATGGGTAACGACGGTGATAGCTGTGGAAACTAAGGGGAACCACGCACAGTCTGCCTACCTCGACAAGCTGGCCGAGGAATTGACGCACCGGGGCTTTGAGGCCTGGCTGATGGCGCCGCCAGGCAGGGTGCCGAGCGTGTACGTCATGAACCCCGCGGCGCGCGCGCTCGAAGAGAACGTGTACGCCGACCGGGGCAAGGACGGCCTGTACTGGTTCTGGTGGTCGTGGGCGGAGCGGATCTCCATCGCCGACGACCTCGACGCGGCCGCCACCGCGATCGCGCGCGTGCTGTCCCTGCCGGCCAGCCGCGACTAAGACTTTGCGCGCGCGCCGGCGGTTGGCCGGGCCGGCGTCAGGCGGGGACGGTGTCGCCGGGCATGCCGGGCCGGGGGGATATGGGGGGCGGGGAGTCCCCCATGCCGGGAAAAGCGATGGTGGAACCGCGCCAGGCGGCCGCCCGGTTCGCCGGCGTCCGCATCGCCAGTGCGCCGAAGGTGCGCAGCGTGGTATCCGTGACGGCGACGACGCCCAGGTAGGCCTGAGTCACCCCGTCCTCGAGCGCGGCGGCCAGCCGCCGCGCGGACCGGGCGCTGCGCACGGCGAACGGCAGTTCGTAGGCGGCGCTCGCGGCCACGGGCGTCGCGCCGAGTTTGACGATCATCGCCTCGAGGGTGTCCCTGGCCACCTGGTGGGACCTCCAGTCGGCGAGCGCCGCCGCCCGTTCGGTGCCGGTCAGCATGGCGCCCGCCACACCGTACCCGTACACGGCGGCGTGCTCCGCGGCCAGCGCCGCCTGCAGTGCGGGCAGGGGCTGCGCGCTTGATGCCTGCTGCTCGTCCATCAACCCGGATTCCGGCGGGCGAGCGCGGTGAGCGTGGTGACATGCGTCGCTTCGGAGGCGGCGATGCTCGCGTACAGCTGCGCCAGCGAGGGGGACGCGCCGGCCAGCCGCCGCAACTGGGCGGTGGAGGCGGACTGCTCGGCGGCGCGAAGCTGGGCGAGAGCGGTGGCCGGGGTGCCGGGGACCGCTGGCTTGCTCGTGACCGTAGCGGGGACGGACTTGCCCGGCGGTTCGACGATCCGCCCGCGCAGCTGTGCGAGGTGCGCCTGGTGCTCGGCGAGCAGCGCGCCGAGCGATGGGGCCAGGGCGGAATAAGAGGCCATGGTCCGCTTGTATATCCAGATCAGGTTCTGCTCGGCGGTCACGGCTTGCAGCAGCGCGCGCACGTCCGCCGACAGCGGGGGCGGCCCCTTCAGCGGGTCTGGGCCCGCGCAGGCGCTCAGCGCGCCAAACAAGGGCAGCGTCGTGGCCGACGCGGCGAGCAACTGGCGCCTTCGCAGCATAGGCTCTAAGCATGCCACGTAGCTCCGGCTGCTCCGGCTGCTTCAGCCGCGGCGGATTCGCCGTCGCTCGGACGTGTGCGACGACGTATTGCTTCTGTGGCCCTTATAGGCTGGACCTGCGAAGATAAGAGCCTAGTTCGTTAGGCGGCGCACAGACGAGGAGGTCGTGATGCCCGGTGGCTCCCGCCCCGGCACCAGCCCGGTGGACGAACGGCGGCTGGCCGGCCTGATCCGGCCCGTCGTAACGGCGGCCGGGATGGACCTGGAGTCTGTGCGGGTGACCGTCGCGGGACGGCGGCGGCTGCTGCGGGTGGTGGTGGACAGCGACCACGGTGTCAGCCTCGACGACGCGTCCGAGGTCAGCCGTGCGGTGTCCGCCACGCTCGACGCGACCGACGTCATGGGCGACGTGCCTTATACCCTTGAGGTTTCCTCGCCTGGCGTGGATCGTCCGCTCACCGAGCCGCGGCACTGGCGGCGCGCGGCCGGGCGGCTGGTCCAGGTCAAGACGGGAACGGCGGGCACCGTGCGGGGCCGGGTGCTGGCGGCCGACGACGACGGCGTCACGCTGGACGTCGAGGGCGCCGCGCGCAGGTTCGGCTACGGCGACCTTGGCGCTGGTGCCGTTCAGGTGGAGTTCGGGCGGGTGCCTGACGCGGACCTTGAAGAGCTTTCCGGCGACGAGCTCGACGGCGAGCTTTCTGACGAGAAGCTTCCCTACGAAGCGGACCTTGGAGCTGGCGGCGATGGATATTGACCTGAGCGTGCTGCGCAGCCTCGAGAGCGAGAAGGACATCTCGCTCGAAACGGTCATCAAGGCGATCGAGGACGCGCTGTTGATGGCGTACCACAAGACCGATGGGGCGAGCCCCGCGGCCCGCGTGGAGGTGGACAGGAAGACCGGCCACGTCACGGTCTGGGCGCGCGAAGTCGGCGCGGAAGGTTCGACCGCGCGGGAGTACGACGATACGCCCGCGGGCTTCGGCCGGATCGCGGCCACGACCGCTCGCCAGGTGATCTTGCAGCGGCTGCGTGACGTCGAAGACGAGATGACGTTCGGCGAGTACGCCGGGCATGAGGGCGACATCGTGGCGGGCGTGATCCAGCAGGGCAAGGATCCGCGCACGGTGCTCGTGGACCTGGGGAAGATCGAGGCCGTGCTGCCGCCGGCCGAGCAGGTTCCCGGCGAGCGGTACGTGCATGGCGAGCGGATCCGGTGCTATGTGTGGCGGGTCCGCAAGGGCCACCGCGGGCCGTCGGTCACGCTGTCGCGGACTCACCCTGACCTGGTAAGGAAGCTGTTCGCGCTGGAGGTGCCCGAGATCGCGAGCGGTCAGGTGGAGATCGTCAAGATCGCGCGCGAGGCGGGCCACCGGACCAAGATCGCGGTGCAGTCGCACCAGCCGGGCGTGAACGCCAAGGGCGCGTGCATCGGGCCGGTGGGCAGCCGGGTCAGGAACGTGATGGCGGAACTGCACGGCGAGAAGATCGACATCGTCGACTTCTCCGAGGACCCGGCGGAGTTCGTGGCGAACGCGCTGTCGCCCGCCCGGGTGACTCGCGTGGACGTGGTCGATCCCGTCGCGATGGAGGCGCGGGTGGTCGTGCCCGACTACCAGCTGTCGCTCGCCATCGGCAAGGAAGGGCAGAACGCGCGGCTGGCCGCCCGGCTCACCGGCTGGCGGATCGACATCAGGTCGGACGCGGCCGCCGCCGAACCTGAGCCGGTGCCGGCGTCGGACCCGGCCCCGGCGCCGGACCCGGCCCCGTCGGACCCGGCCCCGGCGCCATCCGCGACCCGGGCGGGCGCTGCGCTCCCGCGGGAGGCGCGGGCGGTCCCGCGCCAGGCGCGTGACGCTGGGGTGGGCGCGGTCGGCGACAACGCGGGGAAGGCGTAGCGGCCGCTTCCCCGCCGGCGGCCGTCCCGGCGGGCCGGCAGCTCCCACCTGGCCGGGAGCGCTGGCTGGCGCCGCCGCGCGTGCGGTTGCCCGGTGCCCTGGACATGGGGAGACGGTAGACTATCCTAAGGAATGGCTGTGCGATCTAAGCTGCCTGGGCCGGGGACTTTTCCGGTACGAACTTGCGTTGGCTGTAAAGGACGTGCGGCAAAGTCCAGCCTGCTTCGCCTAGTGGCGGCCGGGGACGGCATCGTGCCCGACCCCCAAGCGCGGCAGCCCGGCCGGGGTGCGTACCTGCATCCCAGCCTGGCGTGCTTCGAACTGGCGCAGCGACGTCGGGCGTTCTCGCGCGCGCTGCGCGTTACGGGGCCGCTTAACGCCGCTCCGCTTGTTTCGTACCTTTCACGGACGGACACCCGGGCATAACATAACTGCGGTGACGGACGCGCAACGGTCGAAGATGACGGGAAGCTCGCTGGACACAACGGAAACCTGTACGGAAAGCAGGTCGAGAAGCTAATGAGCGCTCGATGAGCACAAGGCGATGAACGGCATAAGCTGACGCCGACCCGGAGCACCCTATGCCCCGGATCGGCTGACGATCCGGTAGATGGCCCAGGGGAAGGGCCGAGCAGAGGAGCATAGTGGCGAAGGTCCGGGTTTATGAACTCGCGAAGGAGTTCGGTGTAGAGAGCAAGGCTGTCATGGCCGAGCTCGAGAAAATGGGTGAGTTCGTGCGTTCGGCGTCCTCGACGATCGAGGCGCCGGTGGTTCGCAGGCTCAAGGAATCGTTCGCCGGTGACGCGGCGAAGCCGGGACGGCAGGCCCAGCGGTCACCGGACGCGCGACCCGCAGCCCCAACGTCCCAGCCAGGCCGTGGCGACCAGGGCGGCGACGGCCGGCGTGGTGACCGCGGTCCGGCTCAGGTTCCGGGTGACGGCCTTTCCGGCGGCGGTACGGCGGTCGGCCAGGTCGCCCCGGCCGCGGCGCCGGTAGCCGCCGACCGCGGTCCGTCCGCGGATATTTCGTCCGGTGCTCCCGGCGTGCCCGGCACCAGGCCCGTGCCGCGTCCGGCGCCGCCGCGTCCCGCTCCGGTCGTGCCTGGTGTCGGCGCGCCCGCCGGGTCTCCCGGTTCTTCCCGCCCCGCGCCGCGCCCGGCTGCCTCCGGCCAGCCAGGACAGCCTGGTCAGGGTGGTCAAGGTGGTCAAGGTGGCCAGGCTGGGCACGGCGGCGCCGGCGTCCCGCGCCCGGGTGCGCCGCGCCCGGGTGCGCAGCGCCCCGGCGGCCCGCAGGGCCCGCAGGCCGGCTCGCCAGGCCCGCAGGCGACCGGCGCGCCGGTTCGCCCTGGCGCGCCGCGCGCTGGCGCCCCCAGGCCGACCGCTCCGGGACAGCGCGGCCCGCGCCCCGGTCCCCGGCCTGGTAACAACCCGTTCAGCTCAACGGCGACCGGCATGGGCGCGACCCCGGCGGGCCGCCCCGGTCTGGGCGACCGTGATCGGGACCGTGACCGCGGTGACCGCGGTGACCGCGGTGACCGTGGCCCGCGTCCCGGCATCCCCGGTGCGGCCGGCCCCGGCGGTGCCCGTCCAGGCACCCGCGGCCCGGGTCGGCCCGGCGTTCCCGGCGGCGCGGGGGCAGGCGGCGCGGACGGCGGTCCTCGTCCCGGTGGCCCGCGGCCCGGTGGCCCGCGGCCCAGCCCGATGAACATGCCGTCGCGTCCGGTGGGCCCCGGTGGTCCCGGTGGCCGCGCCGGCGCCGGCGCCGGCGCTCCCGGCCGTGGGCCGCGTCCTGGCGGTCCCGGCGCGGGCGGTGCGCGTCCCGGCGGCGGCCGTCCGGCCGGCGCCGGCGGCGGTGCCCGTCCCGGCGGCGGGCCCGGCGGCGGCGGCCCGCGCGGCGGCGGTCCCGGCGGCGGCGGTGGCGGCGGCGGTGGCGGCGGCGCTCCGGCGCGGCCCGGTGGCCGCGGACGGGCAGGCGGCGGCACCGCGGGCGCCTTCGGACGTCCTGGCGGCAAGCCGAGCCGCGGCCGGAAGTCGAAGAAGCAGCGGCGGCAAGAGTTCGACAACATGCAGGCCCCGACGATCGGCGGCGTGCAGGTTCCGCGCGGCAACGGCCAGGTCATCCGCCTGTCCCGCGGCGCGTCGCTCAGCGACTTCGCCGACAAGATCGGCGCCAACCCGGCGAGCCTGGTCCAGGTGCTGTTCCACCTCGGCGAGATGGTGACCGCCACCCAGTCTGTGAACGACGAGACGCTCCAGCTGCTCGGCGCCGAGCTGAACTACAACGTCCAGGTTGTCTCCCCCGAAGAGGAAGACAGGGAGCTGCTCGAGTCGTTCGACATCGAGTTCGGCGAGGACGAAGGCGGCGAGGAGGCCCTCCAGGCCCGTCCGCCGGTGGTCACCGTCATGGGTCACGTCGACCACGGCAAGACCAAGCTGCTCGACGCGATCAGGCACACCAACGTGGTGGCACGCGAGGCGGGCGGCATCACCCAGCACATCGGTGCCTACCAGGTGCAGACCGAAGTCGACGGCGACGAGCGGAAGATCACCTTCATCGACACCCCGGGCCACGAGGCGTTCACCGCCATGCGTGCCCGCGGCGCCGAGACCACCGACCTCGTGGTGCTCGTGGTCGCGGCGGACGACGGCGTGAAGCCGCAGACCACCGAGGCGCTGAACCACGCCCAGGCGGCCGGCGTGCCGATCGTCGTGGCGGTCAACAAGATCGACAAGGAAGGCGCGGACCCGGCTCGCGTGCGGGCCCAGCTGACCGAGTACGGCCTGGTGGCCGAGGAGTTCGGCGGTGACACCCAGTTCGTCGACGTGTCCGCGACGAAGAGGATCGGCCTCGACCAGCTGCTCGAGGCGATCATCCTCACCGCGGACGCCGCGCTCGACCTGCGCGCCAACCCGGACCAGGACGCTCAGGGCACCGTGATCGAAGCGCAGCTCGACAAGGGCCGCGGCCCGGTGGCGACCATGCTGGTGCAGCGCGGCACGCTGCACGTCGGCGACTCGATCGTGGCGGGCGACGCCTACGGGCGGGTGCGCGCCATGCTCGACGAGAACGGCGGCCAGCTAGCTGAGGCGCTGCCGTCCCGTCCGGTGCAGGTGCTCGGCCTCACCGCGGTCCCCGACGCCGGCGACAAATTCCTGGTGGTCTCCGACGACCGGATGGCCAGGCAGATCGCCGAGCGCCGCGAGGCGCGCGAGCGCACCGCCCAGTTCGCCCAGCGCAGGCGCCGGGTCACGCTCGAGGACCTGGAGTCGGCACTGAAGGCCGGCCAGCGCGAGGAACTCCTGCTCATCATCAAGGGTGACGTGTCCGGCTCGGTGGAGGCCCTGGAGGACGCGCTGCTCAAGATCGACGTGGGCGAGGAGGTCACGCTGCGCGTCATCGGCCGCGGCGTTGGCGCGATCACCCAGGACGACGTGAACCTGGCCATCGCGTCCGACGCGGTGATCATCGGCTTCAACGTCCGTCCGGCGGGGCGGGCCGGCGAGCTCGCGCAGCGCGAGGGCGTGGACATTCGCTACTACTCGATCATCTACCAGGCGATCGAAGAGGTCGAGGCCGCGCTCAAGGGCATGCTCAAGCCCGAGTTCGAGGAGGTCCAGCTCGGTACCGCCGAAGTCCGCGAGGTCTTCCGGGTGCCGCGGGTCGGCAACATCGCCGGCTGCATCGTCCGGTCCGGCACGATCAACCGCAACAGCAAGGCGCGGCTGGTCAGGGACGGGGTGGTCATCTCCGACAACCTCACGGTCGAGTCGCTCCGCCGGTTCAAGGACGACGTCACCGAGGTCCGCGAGGGCTACGAGTGCGGCATCGGCGTCGGCTACAACGACATCAAGATCGAGGACGTCATCGAGACCTTCGAGATGCGGGAGAAGCCGAGGACCTGACCCGTCCCCGGCGCCGACTGTGTACCTAGCCGCGCTGACGATGGACGTGCTGCTGGGCGACGTCCGCTCGCTGAAACAGAAGCGGGCCGTCGTCCGGCCGCTCGTCGCAGAACTGCGGCGCCGCTACCCAGGCGTCGCAGTGGCTGAGACTGGTCATCTTGACCTGCACCGGCGTGCTGAAATCGGGGTAGCGGTCGTGTCCGCCACCGCGAGCAACGCCACGCAGCTGCTCGCCGAGTGCGAGCGCCTCGTGGCGGGGCGACCGGAGATCGAGCTGCTGTCCGCCAGGCAGCGGCTGTTTACCGAAGAGGAGTGACCGACGATGGACGCCTCCCGCACGCGCCGTCTCGCCGAGCGGATCGCCGTGATCGTGGCCGAGATGCTCGAGCGCCGCGTCAAGGACCCGCGGCTGGGTTTCGTCACCGTGACCGACGCGCGGCTGACCAGCGACCTGCGAGAGGCGACGGTCTACTACACAGTTTTCGGCACCGAAGAGGAGCAGGCCGAGACCGCCGCGGCGCTGCGCAGCGCGACCGGCATCATCCGCTCCCAGGTGGGCCGGCTGATGGGGCTGCGGTACACCCCGTCGATCGAGTTCGTCGCCGACGCGCTGCCGGACAGCGCGCGCCGCATCGACGACCTGGTGGCGGCCGCCAGGGAGGCCGACGAAGAGCTCGCCCGCGCCCGGGAGGGCGCCACGTGGGCCGGCGATCCCGACCCGTACAAGAAGCCAGCCGACGATGAGGACGACTGGGACGACGAGGACGACTGGGACGAATGACCGCGCCGTCCGGGTTGATCATCGTCGACAAGCCAAGCGGGATGACCTCGCATGACGTGGTCGCCCGGATCCGGAAGCTGGCCGGCACGCGGCGCGTCGGGCACGCTGGAACGCTTGACCCGATGGCGACCGGTGTCCTGGTCATCGGCGTGGAGAAGGCGACCAGGCTGCTCGGCTACCTCACGCTGACCGAGAAGGAGTACGCGGCGACGATCCGGCTCGGGCAGTCGACCACCACCGACGACGCGGAGGGCGAGCCGTCCGGCGGCGCGTCCGCGCGCGGCGTCTCGCGGGCGGCGCTAGACGCCGAGATCGCCAGGCTCACGGGCGAGATCATGCAGGTTCCCCCGGGCGTCAGCGCCATCAAGGTGAACGGCCAGCGCGCCTACAAGCTGACCCGCGCGGGCGCCGCGCCCGAACTCGCGGCCCGCCCGGTGACGGTCTGCGAGTTCAGGATTACCCGGCTCACGCCGGCCGGCGACTTCCTCGACGTAGATGCGACGATCCGCTGCTCAAGCGGCACCTACATCCGCGCGCTTGCCCGCGATCTCGGCGCCGCGCTCGGCACCGGCGGCCACCTGACCGCCCTGCGGCGTACCGCGGTAGGCCCGTACCGGCTTCAGCAGGCTCAGACTTTGGCAGATTTGTCCGAACGTACCCAGCTGACTCCGCTGGCCCAAGCCGCTGCCGCGGCCTTCACGCGGCTGGACCTCACCGCGGACGATGCCTGGCGGCTGGCGCACGGCGCCCGCATCCCGGTCCCCGCCTCAGGTCCGGCGGTGCCGGACTCGCAAACCCCGATGGCGGCGTTCGCCCCCGATGGCGCGCTGGTCGCGCTGGTCACGGCCGAATCCGGCCAGCTCCGCACCCTCGCGGTCTTCGCCTCAGAGCGTGACTAGGCTTGACCCGGAGCTAAGGAGGGCGAAGCTATCGTGTACCGCTGGTACGGCCTTGACGAGGTGCCCGAAGGGTGGGGCGAGTCCGTCGTCACGATCGGCGTGTTCGACGGGGTGCACCGGGGCCATCAGCGCATCGTCGAGCGCGCCGCCCAGGACGGCAGGGAACGGGGACTGCCCGTCGTGGTGATCACGTTCGACCCGCATCCGGACGAGGTGATCCGGCCCGGCAGCCATCCGCCGTTCCTGTGCTCGGCTCGCCGCCGCGCCGAGCTGCTGGCCGGCCTTGGGGCCGACGCGGTTCTCGTTCTCCCCTTCACCCTCGAGTTCTCCCGGCTTGACCCCGACGAGTTCGTGCGGACCGTCCTCGTCGAGCGGCTGCACGCGGCCCTTGTCGTGGTGGGCGAGGATTTCCGGTTCGGCCACAAGGCGGCAGGCGATGTCCAGCTGCTCGCCAAGCTCGGCGAGAAGTACGAGTTCACCACCGAGGGCATGCCGCTCGTCGCCGACGGCGAGACGATCTCGTCGACGTTGATCAGGCACATGCTGGAGCGGGGCGACGTGGCGGCGGCCGCCAAGGCGCTGGGGCGGCCGCACCGGGTCGAGGGAGTCGTGGTCCGCGGCCACCAGCGCGGCCGGCCGCTCGGCTTCCCCACGGCGAACCTGGAGATGCCGCCGCACACCGCGATCCCCGCCGACGGCATCTACGCGGGGTGGCTGGCCAGCCTGGACGAGAACGGCCGTGACCTGCACCGGTGGCCGGCCGCGATCTCCATCGGGACCAACCCGACGTTCGGCGCCGGGGGCGAGCGGACGGTGGAGGCGCACGCGCTCGACCGCACCGACCTCGACCTGTATGGCATGCACGCCGCGATCGACTTCATCGCGCGGCTGCGCGGCACGCTGCGGTTCGACTCGGTCGGCGCCCTGGTGGAGCAGATGCGCCGCGACGTTGACCAGGCCCGCGAACTCACCCGGTAGCTCGTGGTAATGTGAAACGCTACCGGCAATAGACCGGTGGGGATGTGCTGCACCCTCATCGCGGCCATCCTTCGGGGAAATCACCGAAACACCACAAGCCTTAAGGAGCCACGTGCCGCTCGACGCCGAAGTTAAAAAGCAGATCTTCGCGGAGTACGCGACCAGTGAGGGTGACACCGGTTCGCCGGAGGTCCAGATCGCGCTCATGACCCGCAGGATCAACGACCTGAACGAGCACCTGAAGGTGCACCAGCACGATCACCACAGCCGCCGTGGCCTGCTGCTGCTCGTGGGCCGCCGCCGCCGGCTGCTGACCTACCTGCGCAACACGGACATCAGCCGGTACCGGACCCTGATCGACCGCCTGGGTCTGCGCAGGTAGTACCGGTCATACCGGGCCGGCGACGCTGGACCCGGCGACCCTGGGCCGGTAACGTTGGCGCTGGCCCGCGTGTTAACACAACAGAAGCAATAAGACACATCCCGTAGCCCCCGGCCCGAGCGCCTGGGCCGGTCCTCGGTAGTGGTCCCCGGGTCCAGCATCTGGTTACCCGAGGGCTTCGATCGAAGACCGGCCGGCGTCCCCGCTGGAACGCAGAACGTCTAGAGAAATACCTAAGGAGAACTGCGACAACGCAGGCGGGCACGCCAGAGCCGACCACGGCACGGCGGCGGGTGGGTGCGGGATCGACCGCAAGGAGGTCTCACCCGTGAAGGGTGTGAAAAGCGCCGAAGCCGTTATCGATAACGGCGAGTTTGGCGTACGCAAGATCAGGTTCGAAACGGGCCGGCTGGCCCGCCAGGCGAACGGTTCCGCGCTTGTCATCCTCGATGACGAAACCGTCGTGCTGTCCGCGACCGTCGCAAGCAAGCAGCCGAGGGAAGGGCTGGACTTCTTCCCGCTCACCGTCGATGTCGAGGAGCGGATGTACGCGGCGGGCCGGATCCCCGGCTCGTTCTTCCGCCGCGAGGGCCGTCCGTCCGAGGACGCGATCCTCACCTGCCGGCTGATCGACCGGCCGCTGCGCCCGAGCTTTGTCAAGGGCCTGCGCAACGAGATCCAGATCGTCGCCACGGTCCTGGCGCTGCACCCGGAGGACTTGTACGACGTGGTGGCGATCAACGCCGCCTCGATGTCCACGCAGCTGGCGGGCCTGCCGTTCTCCGGTCCGATCGGCGGCGTGCGGGTCGCGCTGATCAAGGACCAGTGGGTCGCGTTCCCGACCTATGAGCAGCTGAGCCACGCGACCTTCGACATGGTCGTGGCGGGCCGGGTGCTCGAGGATGGCGACGTGGCGATCATGATGGTCGAGGCGGAGTCGACGCCGGAGACGCTGAAGCTGCTCGCCGAGGCGGAGACCAGCGGCGCGGTCGCGCCGGACGAGGAGACCGTCGCGGAGGGCCTCGAGGCCGCCAAGCCGTTCATCGCCGCGCTGTGCGAGGCACAGCGGATCCTCGCGGCCGAGGCCGTCGAGGCCGGCATCAGCCCGGCCGGCACGGCCGAGTTCCCGGTGTTCTCCGACTACGGCGAGGACGTTTACCAGGCGGTGGCGGACACCGTCTCCGACGAGCTCGCCAAGACGCTGACCATCGCCGGCAAGGCCGAGCGCGAGGCCGAGGAGGCGCGCGTGAAGGCCCTCGCGGCGGAGCGCCTCGTGGCCTTCGAGGGCAGGGAGAAGGAGATCTCCGCCGCCATCCGGTCGCTGACCAAGAAGCTGGTCCGGGAGCGGATCATCCGTGACGGCCTGCGCATCGACGGCCGTGGCCTGACCGACATCCGGCCGCTCGCCGCGGAGGTCGACGTACTGCCCCGGGTGCACGGCTCGGCGCTGTTCGAGCGCGGCGAGACCCAGATCCTCGGCGTGACCACGCTGAACATGCTGCGCATGGAGCAGATGATCGACACGCTCAACCCCGAGCGGACCAAGCGCTACATGCACAACTACAACATGCCGCCGTACTCGACCGGCGAGACCGGCCGGGTTGGCTCGCCTAAGCGCCGGGAGATCGGCCACGGCGCGCTCGCCGAGCGCGCGCTGATCCCGGTGCTGCCGACCCGCGAGGAGTTCCCGTACGCGATCCGGCAGGTCTCCGAGGCGATCGGTTCCAACGGGTCCACCTCGATGGGCTCCGTCTGCGCCTCCACGATGTCGCTGCTCTACGCGGGCGTGCCGCTCAAGGAGATGGTGTCGGGCATCGCGATGGGCCTGATCAACGAGGGCGGCCAGTACGTCACCCTCACCGACATCCTCGGCGCCGAGGACGCGTTCGGCGACATGGACTTCAAGGTGGCCGGCACCGAGAAGGTCATCACCGCCCTCCAGCTTGATACCAAGCTCGACGGCATCCCCGCGTCCGTGCTGGCCGCCGCGCTCAAGCAGGCCCACGGCGCCCGGATGACGATCCTCGGCGTGATGCGCGAGGCCATCAGCGAGCCGCACGAGATGTCTCCCTACGCCCCGCGGATCATCACGCTGAAGGTCCCGGTGGACAAGATCGGCGAGGTCATCGGGCCGAAGGGCAAGATGATCAACTCGATCCAGGACGACACGGGCGCGGAGATCACGATCGAGGACGACGGCACGATCTACGTCGGCGCGACCGACGGCCCGTCCGCCGACGCCGCGCGGGACGCGATCAACGCGATCGCCAACCCGCACATGCCCGAGGTGGGCGAGCGGTTCCTCGGCACCGTGGTGAAGACGACCACGTTCGGCGCGTTCCTGTCCCTGCTGCCAGGCAAGGACGGGCTGCTGCACGTCACGCAGATCCGCAAGCTGCACGGCGGCAAGCGGATCGAGAACGTCGAGGACGTGATCCACGTGGGCGACAAGATCCAGGTCGAGATCCGCGAGATCGACGACCGTGGCAAGCTGTCGCTCGTTCCGGTCGAGGTGCTCGAGCGCGAGGCAGCCGGCGAGGACCTGTCCGGCGGTGACTCGCACGCCGACCGCGGTGACCGGGGTGACCGGCCGCCGCGGGATCGTGACCGGGACCGGGGGGACCGCGGCGGCGATGACGGTTCCCGCCGTACCCGCCACCGCTCCCGCGGCGGGCACCACGAGTAGATGAGTACGCAGCATGACTCGACAGTGCGCAAGACCGTCCTCCCAGGCGGTCTGCGCGTTGTCACCGAGTTCCTGCCCTCCGTGCGTTCGGTCGCCCTCGGCATCTGGGTAGGCGTCGGGTCCAGGGACGAGGACGAGGTGCACGCGGGCGCGACGCACTACCTGGAGCACCTGCTGTTCAAGGGGACGCGCAAGCGCACCGCGCTCGAGATCTCGGCGGCGATGGATGCCGTGGGCGGCGAGATGAACGCGTTTACCGGCAAGGAGTACACGTGCTACTACGCGCGGGTGCTCGACGCGGACCTGCCACTGGCGATCGACGTGCTCTCCGACATGGTGACCGCGTCGCGGATCGAGCCGCGGGATGTGGACGCCGAGCGGAACGTGGTGCTCGAAGAGATCGCGATGAACGAGGACGACCCCGCGGACTCGGTGCACGAGGCGTTCACCGCGCGGCTGTTCGGTGACACGCCGCTTGGCCGGCCCATCCTCGGCACCGTCGACTCCATCAACGCCATCACCAGGGAGCAGATCTTCGAGCACTACGTTGCCCGCTACACGCCGCCGCACCTCGTGGTGGCCGCCGCGGGCAACCTGGAGCACGACGCGGTAGTCGCGGGTATCCGCGCGGCGTTCGCCGACCCGACCGAGGAACACCGCCGCGCGCACGGCACCGCGGCCCCGGCCGCGCCGCGGCTGCGCGGCGGTCCGGGTGCCCTGTGGGATGGCTACGGTCCGGCGGCCGGGTCCGGCGTCAAGCTGGTGTCCCGGCCGATCGAGCAGGCCAACTTGGTGCTTGGCTGCGAAGGGCTGGCCAGGACCGACGACCGCAGGTTCGCGCTCGGCGTGCTGAACGCCGCGCTTGGCGGCGGCATGTCGTCCCGGCTGTTCCAGGAGGTCCGGGAGAAGCGAGGCCTGGCGTACTCGGTCTACAGCTTCTCGGCGCAGCACGCCGACACCGGCATGTGGGGCGTGTACGCGGGCTGCCTGCCGTCCAAGGCGGATGAGGTGCTGTCGATCTGCGCCGCCGAGATCGCCAAGGTCGTCGACGAGGGGCTGACCGACGCCGAACTCGACCGCGGTAAGGGCCAGGTGCGCGGCGGCATCGTCCTCGGCCTCGAGGACCCGTCCTCGCGGATGACCCGGCTCGGCAAGTCCGAACTGGTCTACCCGAGCCTAGAGCCGGTCGACGAGTTGCTCGCCTCGATCGACGCGGTCACCCACGATGACGTCCGGGCGGTCGCGGCCGAGGTCCTCACCCGGCCGAAGGCCCTAGCCGTCGTCGGTCCTTTCGACGACGCGGACGCGTTTACCGGTTCACTCTCCTAACCCGGGGCTGCGCGCTGGGCTTGCGGGGTTCCTTCGCGCCAGTCCGCGCACCACGAAACAGTGCGCAGAACGGCGCGGCGGAACTCCGCGGCGCCCCCCGCTTCTCCAGGCTTCCGCGAGATACCCCGTAGGGGTACTTTGTGGGTGGCCTTCATGATCACGAAAGATCCGCGTCTTATACGGCGACAGAGTCTTCGCCAAAGACGAAGTCTTCTCGATCATGGCAGCCAAGACCGCCCGATTTGTGGAGTCAAATCATGAAATTTACTGATTGCATACCGTGGCCAGGGAGCGCGCTCTCGCTGGAGAGCGCCTGGCTGGGGCGTAGAATCCCGCGCGGAGAGGTAGACAGCGGGAGGCGCGATGATCTCGGTGGGAGTGCTGGGGGCCCGGGGACGGATGGGGCAGCAGGTGGGGGCCACCGTGGACGGCGAGGCGGACATGGAGGTTGTCGCCCGCGTTGACCAGGGTGACTCGCTTGAGGCGCTGACGGGCGCCGACGTGGTCGTGGATTTCACGCATCCGGGTGCGGTTATGGGGAACCTGCGGTGGTGTGTGGAGCATGGGCTGAACGTGGCGGTGGGGACTTCCGGGTTCGGGGATGACCGGCTAGCCGAGGTGAGGTCCTGGACGGACAAGGCCCGGGGCGTGCGGGTGCTGATCGTGCCGAACTTCTCGGTCGGTGCGGTGCTCATGATGCGGTTCGCCGCGCAGGCGGCGCGGTTCTTCGAGTCCGCCGAGGTCATCGAGTTGCATCACGCGAACAAGGTGGACGCGCCGTCGGGGACGGCGCTGCGGACGGCGGGGCTGATCGGCGAGGCCAGGGCCAAGGCCGGGCTCGGCGCGCCGCCGGACGCCACCAAGCAGGAACTGGCGGGCGCGCGCGGCGCGATCGTGGATGACGTGCGGGTGCACGCGGTGCGGCTGGCGGGGCTCCTGGCGCACCAGGAGGTGCTATTCGGCGGGCATGGTGAGACGCTGACGATAAGGCACGACTCGCTGGACCGGGCGTCCTTCATGCCCGGGGTGCTGCTCGCGATCCGTGGCCTCGCCGCGCTGCCGCCCGGGCTCACCGTGGGCATCGAGCCGCTGCTCGGCCTCGACTGAGGGCTCCGCGTATCCTGCGGGGTATGTGCCGCAGCATCAAGACCTTGCGTCCGCCCTACGCCGAGCAAGTGACCGACGCGGACGTCCGTGCCGCCGCCCTGCAGTACGTCAGGAAGATCAGCGGGTTTCGCGCCCCGGCCGCGCGCAACGCCGCCGCGTTCGAGGCGGCCGTCGAGGAGGTCGCGGCCTCGACCGCCCGCCTGCTCGCCGCCCTCGAGGTGCGGCCAGGAGGGGCGAAGGCCGCTCTACCTGGGTAGTTAAGCATCATGACCATCATTAGGCTCATCCTTAACCTGATCTGGCTGATCCTGTGCGGATGGTGGATGGCGATCATTTACGTACTCGCCGGGCTCATCGCCTTCGTACTGATCATCACGATCCCGTTCGGCATCGCGGCGTTCCGGATCGCCGGGTACGTGATCTGGCCATTCGGCCGCTCCATCGTGATGCGCAGAGAGGCGGGCGTGGGCTCGCTGATCGGCAACATCCTCTGGATCATCCTGTTCGGCTGGTGGCTGGCGATCGGCCACCTGACGAGCGGCATCACGCTCTGCCTGACGATCATCGGCATCCCGCTCGGGCTCGCAAACTTCAAGATGATCCCGATCTCCCTGCTGCCGCTGGGCGTCCAGATCGTCCCGTCCGACGAGCTCTACCCCGGCTACTCTAGGGGGGCCCAGGCTGGTCCTCCGACGGGTAGTCCGGCTCATCGTTACTGAAGTACCGCGCCCACCGGCGTCCGTCGAGGAAGTTCAGCATCTTGAGGTGCCGGATCTCCAGCACGAACAGCGCGAGGGCGGTCGCCACCCCGGCGACGAGCAGCCGCCCCTGACCGGCCGCGGCTCCGATCGCGGCCGCGGCGAAGATAGCGGAAGCGGTGGTGAGACCCTTCACCACCTGCTGCCTGCCGAGCGGCTCGCGGAACACGAGTCCGCCGCCGATGAAGCCGATCCCGGTGATCGCGCCGGCCAGCACGTTGGGCGCGCCGTGCTCGGCGATGATCCCGACGACGGCTGATCCCGCGCCCACCAGGGCGAATACCCGGTCGCCCGCCGACGCGCCGCGCAGGTCACGCTCGAAGCCGAGCAGGTACGTGAGCCCGGCCGCTATCACGAGGTGAACCGCGTCGGCGCCGCTGGCGGTGCTCACGTCGGAGCCTCCGTCCCGGACCCCGCCGGCACGTACACCGCGCCGCCACCCGAACCGCGGGCGCGCAGCGCCGCCCTCACCCGCACGGTCATGTGCGGAGGCAGGTGCTCGCCCAGCGCGGGCGGCGGGACGAACCGGAAAGCGTCGAGTTCTTCTTCCTGAAGCACGATCGGCGACGATTCGGCCAGCACGCCGCCGTCGAACAGGAACGCGACCAGCGGCCTCGGGCGAAGCCCCTCGGGGGCCACCCAGTCGACGGCGAGCAGCCTGCCAACCGGCACGCTGAGGCCGAGCTCTTCCCTTACCTCCCGGGCGCAGCCGTCGTGCGGCGCTTCGCCTTCTTCGAGGATGCCGCCGGGCAGTGACCAGAGCTCGCGGTAGTTCGGCTTGACCAGCAGGACGTCTCCTGACGGAGAGGTGATGAGCGCGGCGGCGGTTCCGTGCATGGTCGCCAGGGTCGCGTACCACGCGGTGGCGTCGGGGAACGTCGGCATGCTATGACCCTAACGTGCGCACGCCGGCGCCGGCGGTTGTAGCCTTTCGGGCATGGATGAGACCGAGAGCAGAGTCGAGGTCATCGTCACGAGCGACACGTCCGCCGCGCCGCACAAGGCCGGCGAGAGCAAGCTGTACGTGATGTTTGACGCGGCGAAGCCAGAGGCCGGGAAGCTTTACTTCACCGAGGCAGAATGGGACGCGTTCGTGCTTGGCGTCAAGGACGGCGAGTTCGACCTCGACGAGGACGGAAACCTGCCACCGCTGCCGGGAACGCAGAACTAGAAGCTGCCGGGCAGGTCACCACAGGGCGCCCTGCCCGGCGGCGGAACTTGCCGGAGAGCGCCACGCGCCGGCCGCTCCCTCGTGCCGGAGCAGCCACTCCTTGCGGTCCACGCCCCAGCCGTAGCCGGTCAGCGAGCCGTCCGCGCCGATCACCCGGTGACAGGGCACGATGATCGAGATCGGATTCCGTCCGTTGGCCAATCCAACCGCCCTGGAGGCGAGGAGTGACTTGCCAAGGGCGGCGGCCACGTCGCCGTAGCTGACCGTCGTCCCGTAGGGGATGCGGGTCAGCTCCGCCCACACGGCAAGCTGGAACGGCGTGCCGTGCGGCGCGAGCGGCAGGTCGAATTCCGTGCGCGATCCCGCGAAGTACTCGCCGAGCTGAGCGGCCGCCGGGCCGAACCCGCCGGGAAGGTGGGTCCAGCCGGGCCGGACGGCCGCGGAGTGCGGCCCAGCGTCAAGCAGGTAAAGCCCGGTCAGCGCGCGCTCGTCTCCGGTCAGCAGCAGCCTGCCCACAGGCGAGTCCACGATGTCGTACAGCGTCGGCTCGCCCGGTGCGGCCGGCAGGAACGGCGTAAGCATGATCTCAGCACTCCTTTTACAACTGTTAACTATATCGTTAACTATTAACGGACGGCTCGGGCGGTTCGAGGGTCGCCCATAGGTGGTGGACCGCGTACGAGCGCCAGGGGCGCCAGTGTTCCGCGGCTTGCGGGCTGGCGCCGCGGGCCGCGAGCGCCCGCAACAGCCCGCCGTCGGTCGACGGGAAGGCGTCCGGATCGGACAGCGCGCGCATCCTGATGTAGGCCACGGTCCACGGCCCGATGCCGGGCAGCGCCAGCAGACGCGCGGCCGCCTCGTCGCGGTCCGCGCCCGGGTGCAGGGCCACCTCGCCGGAGGCGAGCGCCGCCGCCATCGTCACCAGCGCGCGGGCCCGCGCGGCGGGCATCGGCAGCGCCGCCGGGTCCGCCGCGGCGATCGTCGCCGCGTCCGGGAAACAGTGCGTCAGCGTGCCGCTTGGCCGCGCGAGCGGCTTGCCGTAGTCGGCGGTCAGCCTGGCGGCGAGCCGCCGGGCGGCGGCGACCGACACCTGCTGGCCGAGCACGGCGCGCATCGCGAGCTCCGCGCCGTCGACGTGGCCGGGTGAGCGCCGCCCCGGGCAGGCCCGCGCCAGCGGGCCGACGATCTCATCCGGCGCCAGGAACCCCGAGACCGCGTCCGGGTCGGCGTCCAGGTCGAGCAGCCGCCGGCAGCGCTGCACGGCCGCCGTGACATCGCGCAGGTCGTCCAGCTCGAACTCGCAGTCCACCCAATTCGCCGAATCATTGTTGCGCAGGCAGAGGAGGCCGCGTCCGTTCGGAAGATTGATGGACCTGCGGTAGGCGGAGGCGGTCACCTCTTCCACCCCGGGCACCGCCCGCGCGGCCAGGAAACGGAACAACCGCGGCAGGTCGATCGGCGGCCGGTACGGCAGCCGCAGGCACAGGATGCCGGGCGGTGCGGCCGGGGCGCTGCGGGCGGCGCGCTCCCGCAGCCGGGTGGGCGGGATGTCGAAGACCTCCAGGATCGTCGCATTGAACTGGCGGATGCTGGCGAAGCCGGCCGCGAACGCGATGTCGCCCATGGGCAGGCTCGTCGTCTCGACGAGGACCCGCGCGGTCTGCGCGCGCTGCGCCCGGGCGAGGGCGAGCGGGCTCGCGCCGAGTTCGGCGGTGAGCACGCGGCGAACCTGGCGCTGCTCGTAGCCGAGGCTGCGCGCCAGGCCCGCCACGCCCTCGCGGTCCACGATGCCGTCGGCGATCAGCCGCATCGCGCGGGCCGCGACGTCCGCCCGGATGTTCCACTCGGGCGACCCGGGGGAGGCGTCCGGGCGGCACCGCTTGCAGGCACGGAAGCCGGCCTGCTGCGCGGCGGCCGCGGTCTGGTAGAAGCGCATGTGCTCGCGCTTCGGCGTCATCGCCGGGCACGACGGGCGGCAGTAGATCCCGGTCGAGGTCACGGCGGTGAAGAACACGCCGTCGAACCTGGCGTCCTTGCTCGCCGCGGCCTGATAGCGCTGGTCGTCGTCCATCACGCCATCCACTCAACCACCCGCGCAGGCCCGGTACTAGCGGAAATCGGACATTACCGCCTGGGGTGATCGGCGGTTGCGGGCAAAGCCGGCGTATTACGCTGGCCGCCGTGACAGCCCCCCGTCACAGCCCCCGTCACGGCGTGAGGCGTTTCGCCGTCGCGGCCGTCGTTGTCGCCGCGGTAGCCGTGAGCGGCTGCGGCGTGGCCAGCGCGCAACCCGGCGCGCCCGCGGACGGCACGCGCGCCACCGCCACGCCGGCCGCCCGGCTGCCGCTCAGCGGCACGACCGTGGGCATCGATCCCGGGCACAACGGCCTCAACTACACCGACCCGTCCTTCCTCGGCCGCCAGGTGTGGAACGGCAGGGAGTGGGAGGACTGCGACACGACAGGCAGCGCGACCGACGGCGGCTATACGGAGGCGCTGTTCAACTTCCAGGTGGCCGGGTACCTGCGCGCCGACCTGATCCGCGCCGGTGCCCGCGTGGTCATGACACGGACAAGCAACACCGGCATCGGGCCCTGCGTGAACAGCAGGACCGCCATCATCAACGACAGCCACGCCGACGTCGCGGTCGACATCCACGCGGACGGCGCCCCGTCCTGGGGACGCGGCTTCGCGATCCTCGAGCCGGTCGCCGATGGTCCCAACGACACGGTGATCGCGTCGTCGGCGCGTTTCGGCGCGGACGTCAGGGCCGCGATGCTCGCGGACACGGCGATGCCGGTCAGCAACTACGACGGCACCGACGGCATCAAGCTCCGCGACGACCTGGCGGGGCTGAACCTCACGACGGTCCCGAAGATCCTCATCGAGGTCGGGAACATGAAGAACCCCGCGGACGCGCGGATGCTGACGTCAGCGGCGTTCCAGCAGCAGGTCGCCGGGGCCTTGCTCCGGGCGATCATCGCGTTCCTGCGGTAAGGTCCGGAGACCGCCGAGCTGACCGTGCTCGCCGTGCGCGGCTTCGCGGAGCGGCTCGACGTGTACACCGACGCGGGCGAGCTGCGGGCGGAACACGCGTTCGCGGTGTTCGGCATCCCGTTCCTCGTGCTGCACTACCGCATCCACCGCAAGCCGGGCCGGTGAGCGCGCGGTCAGGTCTGCAGCGGCATCAGCTCCGCGGCGAACCCCGCGACGAACTCCCCGAACTCCGGCGGCTGCCGGCCGGCCGCGCGCACCACGAACTTGCTGAGCCCCGCCTCGACGTACGCCGCGATCATCCGCCGCGCGCCCGCCCATCCGTCGGCGACCAGCGACTCTGGCGCGACACCGGGCCGCCGCCGGGCGATCGAGGCCGCCAGCGCCTGTGATGGCCCGCCGAACGCCACCGGCACGCTGAGGCCGAAGTGATCCGGCTCCACCTCCCGCCCGGCCGCGCCGGCCGCCTCCTGGATGGTCCGCACCGCCGCGCCCGCCTCGCCGGGGGTGAGCAGCGACCCCAGCCAGCCGTCCGCGAGCCGCCCGACCCGGCGCAGCCCGGCGGGAGCCGATCCGCCCAGCCAGATGTCCAGCGGCTTGCCCGGCAGCGGACCGATCGAGGCGTCCGTCACGGTGAAGAACGAACCGGCGAACGTCACCGACGGCGAGGTCAGCAGCAGCCGGAGCAGCGTCAGCGCCTCGTCGAACACCGCGGCGCGCTGCCCGGCGGGCACCGGGAACAACGGGCGTTCGGCGGCGAGCGCGGGCTGCAGCCCGAACACCGGCAGCAGCCGTCCCGGCGCCAGCCCCGCCAGTGACGCGAGTTGCTTGGCCACCAGCACGGGATGCCGCCCGGGCAGCACCGAGATCCCGCTGCCCGCCTTCAGCCGCCGCGTCCGCGACAGCGCGAACGCGATCCCGGTGAACGGCTCCACCGCCGGGCTGTAGACGTTCTCCGGCAGCCACAGCGAGTCCACCCCGGACACCTCTAGCAGGTCCACGGCGGCCGCGAACTCAGCCGGGTCCCCGGCGCCAAGCGATATTCCGATCCGTACTTTCACGAAAATCAATTATCCCGAACGGGCCCGTGCCTTCGCCTCACCCGCCGGCGTACTCGGCAGCCGGGCGTCCCGGGGCCGCCGCGATTGCCCCTTCTTTGTATACCCCCGGCACTTTGTATACGTCGTGACCACATGTGACCGGTCACGCGACCCATGAAGTGGTCACCAGGTATACAAAGTCACGTGACGGCGGATCTTAGACACGCCAGAAGTCGTAGGGGTCGTGGCCGGCCCGGAAGCCGGCCGCCTCTACCACGTCCACCGCCAGCTTGAAGCGGTCACCGACCCGCTGCGGCAGGTGCGCGTCGCTGCCGAACGACACCGTGGTGCCGCCCGCCTCCCGCCACCACCGGACCATGTCGACCGACGCCAGCGGCGACTTCGTGTTGATCTCCAGCACGCGCCCGGAGCCGGCGAGCGCGCGCAGCACGGTCCGGTACTCCTCCTCGAAGTCAGCTTCCCGGTACAGGTGCGCCCCCTTGGGCCAGTAACGGCGGGGGAAGTCCAGGTGCGCTAGCACCTGGAACAGGTCGCTGCCCTCGATCAGCTGGAGGAGTTCCGCGAAGTAGTAGCTCATCACGTCGTCGTCGGGCATGCTGCCGAACAGGGCGTCGGCCGCGACCAGCTTGCCCCGGTACGGGACGGCGTGCAGCGAGCCGAGCACACGGTCGAAGTGGTGGCCGCGGACGACCGCGCCCGCGCTCGCGGCGAACAGGTGCGACTCCCCGGTCTCCACGCCGGACAGGATGCGCAGCCCAGGGAAGCGCTGCCTGCATTCCTCGATGCCGGCCAGGTACCCGGTCACGTCCAGCGGCTTGATCCGGCTCCACCAGCGGGCGTCCGTCGCGACCCCGCCGATCGCATCCCCCTCGGCGCCGGAGGTGAACTCGAGGTGTTCGGTAAACGCGACCGCGGGCAGTCCGATGGCGAGGGCCTGCTCGCAACAGCGCACCATCGACGCCTCGGCCGATGTGTCGTACGACCATTCCGTATGTACGTGGTTGTCCGGGGGCAGCACGGTCCCGATTCTTTCATCCCCTCGTTACCAGCGGTCGTCACGGGGCTTGGCTGAGGTGATGACGTAGACTTCGCCGGACCGCGGCGGTCCTGGCGGGACCTGGCCCGGCGGAACCGGGCCGGCCGGACCTGCGGGGCCGTCCGCGGCGACACCGGGGTCGCCGCTGGCGGTGACCGTGCCGGCGGCCGGCAGCGCGGCGTGGCCCTTCTTCCCGGACTTGATCAGCTTTCCCCAGCGCTCTTCCCACTCCGAGACGTCACCGCCGCACGACTTCACGTAGGCGATGAGCACCGGCAGCGTGGGCAGCCTGAGCCCGCCCGCCGCCGAAGCGAGCGTCCGCATCGTGTAGTGCGACTTCTCCGCCATGTCGGGGTAATCCAGCCCGGCCTTGGACCGCAGCACCCGCAGGTCACGGGCGAACGCGCCGATGTTGTCGTTCTCGATCGCCGCGATGGGCCCCTTCGCGTTCGGCGGCGGATCGGGTAGCGCGCTGTCGCGCTGCCTGATCACGGTGCCGCCGGCCCGCTCCCACGGTCCGGTCTCACGGGCACCCGGATGGACGCCGCCATGCGGCGGCTCGCCGAGGCGGCCGGAGCCGGGACGGCCTGGTGCGGCGGCTGGCTGCTGAGGCCCGCGCGGCGGCTGGCCGCCACGCGCCCAGCGCGGTCCCTGTCCGGGACCCGGCGCCCACGGGCCCGGGCCATTCTGGCCCGGCCCGGGCTGCCCTGGGCCGTACTGGCCCGCGCCTGGGTACCCAGGCCCGTACCGGCCAGGACCTGGCTGTCGAGGTCCGTACTGGTCTTGACCGTCGGCCTGTCCGGGGCCGTATTGCCCCGCGCCGGGGTGCCCGGGCGCGTACTGCCCGGGCCCGTACTGACCGGGACCGGGCTGCCCAGGACCGGGTTGTCCACGATCGTAGGGTCCCGGGCCGCCGCCCGGCTGTCCAGGGCCGTAGCGTCCTGCCCTCATCGGTCCCGGCCCTGGTCCCATGGGTTCCGCTCCCGGCCCCATAGGTCCTGCTCCCGGTCCCGTCGGGCCCGGTCCGGGCGTCATCGGCCCCGGTCCCGCCCAGCCTGACGGAGCCTGGCGGTAGGCGGCACCCGGCTGGCCAGGTCCATATGGTCCCGGTCCCATCGGTCCGTCACCAGGCCCATACTCAGCCGT
>Ga0187806_1000042_pt1 | contig 26939 bp, 20 predicted proteins | sample NC_wetland_sal_i_7_FD_132470 | JGI IMG/M metagenome (GOLD analysis project Ga0187806, IMG submission 132470) | Wetland sediment microbial communities from Neuse River Estuary, North Carolina, USA - ASW_1 | ecosystem: Environmental > Aquatic > Freshwater > Wetlands > Sediment | place: USA: North... | reverse complement strand
TTGCGGTGAGAAAAGGCCGCCAGCACGGCAGCACGGCTCCGGCCCAACCCCGATGCCGGACAGGCAGGGTATGCCAGGATGAGCCGCATGCCTCCCGTTCCCGACAGTTCCGCCGGGCCCGCAGACCGGGCCGTGGTCAACGACTATGACAGCTTCGCCGAGGCGTACTCGGCCGGAAACGAGGCCAGCCTCATCAACGGGTACTACACGCGGCCCGCGATCCTGGACCTGGCCGGAGACGTCACCGGACGGCGGATCCTCGACGCCGGCTGCGGCTCCGGCCCCCTGTCCGCCGCGCTGCGCGACCGCGGTGCCACCGTAACCGGCTTCGACTCCAGCGCCAAGATGCTGGAGCTGGCCCGGCAGCGGCTCGGTCCCGGCGCAGACCTGCACCTCGCGGACCTGGGCAGCCCGCTGCCGTTCCCTGACGGCCCGTTCGACGACGTCATCGCGTGCCTGGTGCTCCACTACCTGCAGGACTGGACGGCACCGCTGGCCGAGCTGCGGCGCGTGCTGAGGCCCGGCGGACGGCTGATCGTGGCCGTCGACCATCCCTACGCAGTCGACCTTCAACAGCGCGAGGCCGGGCGCGAGCCCGACTATTTCGCAACCTACAACTGGACCGAACAGTGGACCCACGGCGCCCGCACCGCCCAGATGAGCTTCTGGACCCGGCCGCTGCACGCGATGACCGACGCCTTCACCGCGGCCGGATTCCGGATAGCCGTCATCAGCGAGCCACCCCCCGCACCAGGCGCCCGCGAACTGTTCCCCGGCCGCCTCGCCGACACGCCCTCGGGGGCCTTCCTGTGCTTCCTGTTCTTCGTCCTGCAAGCCGACTAACTGCCGCGACACGGCCCTCCCGACACGGCCGCACTGCGGTCATTCCTCACGAGCAAATGATCATGGTCCCTGCTCGCCCGCGGCGCCAACAAGCACCCACCCGGCTTCTGCACGTCAGCCGAGGATGAGGCCGAACTAATCGGGCACTGGCTGGCCGCCGAGATCGTCTCTTCCTGGCCCGAGCGGGCCCAATTAACTGAGACCAGGGTAATAACGGGCCGGATTCAGTGAGACAAGGCCGATTTATCGGCGACAGGACAGCTCTCAACGACAAAAAGACCCCCAAGATCAACAACTGGATCCACAACTCACCGATAACTGGATTCAAAACTCACCTACAGAACCACCACCGCGGGCGATCAGCGGCGAACGAGCCCAGCGTAGGCGCGGACCGGGCGAAGCAGCAGCCCGGCAACCGTGACAAGGAACAGCGCGGCCCCCGCAGTCACCTGCCACAACAACTGCCAATCGAGTGGCCAGTCCTTGAGGGTCTTGTAGCCGAGCGCAGCGGCCACCGCCGCCCACAGGGCCTCAATGAGGATCGCGGCAATCGCCGCCCAGCGTCGGCCCCGCCGGAGCAGAAGCGCGGCCACGATCCCCGCCAGGCCAAGGAAGGTGAAGAGCAGCGCGAGGCCGAGCGGCGCCCAGAACTGAGTGTGAGGCTCCCGGCCCGGCCACAAGACCCACGCCCAGAACCCCAGGTACATGCCCTGCAGGCACAGGAGCACGCGCACGTAGGCAAGGAATGCTGTTCTCAGTACGGTCAGCATCATCTCGGGGTTCTTCCGCTTCCGGCCCGGCCGGGCCATCGTTCGTGCGCACGTTCAGCTCTCACGAAGAGAGAAGCTACCGGTCAGCCCCCGCGGCGTCAGCTCGGGTCAAATGGTGGCCCAACTCAGGTTGTAGGCGAGGGCCACCATGCGGGCCGCTACGCCCCGGAGCGGCCCTCTCCAGGCTCTCTTCGATGGTTGGCCACCGGCATCTCGCCGGGATCCTGCAGTAGCGGCATCGACATGCTGGACAGCTCGGCCTGCGGCTGCCCGGTCCGTCCAAACATGGCCCCTGAACCCCGCACGGGGCGCTGGCATGGCAGGCGTCGCTCCACTGTCCGCGAGCCAGCGTCACCCGCGCCGGGTGATGTCGCGGCGGGGCGCGGAGTGGATGGTGAGCGTGGCAGAACACCGATGGAAGCGGCCCTGAACACGCGCGGGAGGGACGTTGTGCCGCAATCCGAGCGAACGGGCTGGATCGACGTCTCGGTGACCGTCAGGCATGACAGGCCGTACTGGCCCAGACCGGACCGTGCACTGGCGTGTGCCGCGGAGGCAGCGCCGTGAGGCTGCTGGTGGTGGGCGGCGGGCCAGCGGGTGCCGCCGCCGCGCTGCAGGCCCGGGAACTGGGCGCAGAAGTTACGCTGCTGGAAGCCGATCAGGTGGGCGGAACCAGCCTGAACCGCGGGCCCGCTCCCGTCCGCACGCTCGCGCGCGCCGCCCGGCTGGCCCGGGACTGGTGGTCGTGGGAGCGCTTCGGCCTCGAAGGCGCCCAGCCGGTCCCCGACCTCGACGCAGTCCTGGCCAACAGCGCCGGGGTCGCCCGCTACGCCCACGACAAGAAAGACGTGGCCGGTCAGATGCGCCGCTACGGGATCGATCTGGTGGAGTACCTCGGCCCTGTGCGGTTCGCCGACCCGCATACCGTGCGGGCCACCGATGGCCGCAGCTGGCACGGCGACCGCGTCATCATCGCGGTCGGCGGCCACCCCGCCCGTCTGCCAGTCCCGGGCGGCGAACTCGCCCTGAGCTACGCTGACATCCGGTCCCTGCAGGCCCTGCCGCCGGACGTCGCGGTCATCGGCGGGGCGGACACCGGCTGCCAGATCGCCTCGATCTTCGCCGACTTCGGAGTCCGGGTGCTGCTTTTCGAGGCGGGACCGCGGATCGTTCCCGGCGCCGACAGCACCGTGTCCGCGGCCCTGCGTGCGGCGTTCGAGGCGAAGGGCATGCGGGTGTGTACCGGCGCGAGGGTCCGCAGCCTGGAACGCAGCGGCGAGAAGGTCGCGATCCAGTTCACCCGCGGTGGCCCGGTCGAGTGCGCGAGCGCCGCCGCCGTCTTCGCCGCTGTCGGCTGGCCCGCGAGCCTCGCGGAGCTTGATCTTGACGCCGCGGGAGTCAAGGGCGGCGCACAGGCGATTCCCGTCAATCACTGGCTGCGCACCAATGTGGAGCACATCTTCGCCGCGGGAGACGTCAACGGGCGTTCCAAACTAGTGCAGACCGCGCGCCTCGAAGGCCGCATAGCAGCACTGAACGCGGTTCGCGGTCCCACCCGGCAGATGGCCTACGAGGCGGTGCCCAGCGGGAGCTTCACCGATCCCGAGTACGGCTCGGTCGGCATGACCGAGAGCCAGGCGGCCCTGGAGCACGATATCGCCGTGGGGACGGCCCGATATGACGACCTGATCAGGCCGGTAGCCGACGGGCAGCCCGACGGCTTCTGCAAGCTCATTGCCGACCGGAGCAGCCACGCCATCCTCGGCGCTCACGTGCTCGGCGAGTACTCCGCCGAGACCGTCCAGGTCGTCGCGACCGCGATGAGCGCGGGAATGAAGGTCGAGCAGCTTGCCGAGATGCAGTTCGCGTTCCCCACCTTCACCGAAGCCGTGGGCATGGCCGCCAGGAAGGTCTGCCGCAGCCTTGACATCGGACAGTTTCCGCCTGCCTGGAGCTTTCTCGAGGGTGCGGAATGAGTCACCAGCCGCCGGCCTCCGTCGATGTGGAGGGCCCGTGCGCGCGATAACGGTCATCCCCGGGAAGCAGGGCTCCGTCGCCCTCAGCGAGATGCTGGAGCCGCCTGCCGAAGACGGGAGCATCCTGGTCCAGACGCAGGTGGTCGGCATCTGCGGAACCGACCTGGAGATTATCAACGGCGACTACGGAGAAGCGCCGCCGCCTGGGGACCGGCTCATCATCGGGCACGAATCGCTGGGCCGGGTGGCCGAAGCCCCGCCCGGAACCGGGTTCGCCGCTGGGGATCTCGTGGTCGGCATCGTGCGCCGGCCCGACCCGGTGCCCTGCCCGGCGTGCGCGGCCGGCGACTGGGACATGTGCCTCAACGGGCGGTACACCGAGCGCGGCATCATGGGCCGCCACGGGTACGCCTCCGAGCGGTACCGCATCCGCCCCGAGTACCTGGTCGCGGTGGACCCGGGCCTGGGCACCCTCGGCGTGCTGCTGGAACCGGCCACCGTGGTCGCCAAGGCCTGGGATCACGTCGAGAAGATCGGCCGCAGGTCCACCTGGGCGCCCCGGACGGTGCTCGTCACCGGCGCCGGGCCGATCGGGTTGCTGGCCGCCCTGATGTCAGTGCAGCGCGGTTATGACACCTACGTGCTCGATCTCGTTACCGAGGGCCGCAAGCCCGAGATGGTCCGCTGGCTGGGCGGAACCTACGTGCACACCGGTGAGCTGAGCGAGGCGGCCGCCGACGCGGGCATCGTCATCGAGTGCACCGGCCACGTTCAGATGCTGTTCGAGGCGGCCAGGCATCATGTCCGGCACCGGATCGTCTGCCTCACCGGAGTCTCCGCGGCCGGATCCGAGTCCATGGTCGACCCCGGGCTGCTCAACCGAAACATGGTCCTGAACAACAACGTCCTCTTCGGCTCCGTCAACGCGAACCGGCGCCACTACGAGCTTGGCGCCGCGGCCCTCGCCCAGGCCGATCATGACTGGCTGGCCGGCCTGATCACCCGCCGCGTGCCGCTCAGCCAATGGGCCGACGCCTATACCCGCAGGCCCGATGACATCAAGACCGTCCTCACCTTTTCCTGATCCGCAGTGTCAGGCCGTCACGCCTGCGATGAGCTGGTCGAGAACCTTGATCATCTCCGCTCGTGCCAGCGCGGGGTCTGTCGCTTCCGCGACATAGAGGGCTGCTTCGTCCCCGGCTCCCATGAGCGCGTGCGTGAGTGGCCGCGCTGGCTGCGCGCGGATGCGGCCCGCCTCGATCCCCTGCGTGAAGAGAGCCTGGACCAGTCCGAACACGTGCTGCTTGCAGACTTCGCGCCAGCGAGTCCAGCCGAGGACCGACGGCCCGTCGAGAAGGGCGATGCGATGGATCTCCGGCTCGACGCAGATCTCCAGCCACGTCCGCACAGCGTGCCGCAGGGCATCGACCGGATCGGATATCCCGGCGGCGGCCACCGAGCCGGCCAGCCGCCTGGCGATGTCGGCCTCAACCGCTCCCATGACCGCGTCGAACAGCGCCGTCTTGTCCGCGAACTGGTGGTACAGCGCCCCGCGCGTTACTCCCGCCGCCGCGACGATCGCATCGGTCGGCACCTCAGCGAAGCCCTGCGCCGCGAACAGCCGACGCGCCGCCGTCACCAGCGCGTCACGGGTCGCGGCGGAGCGGTCGGCCTGAGTGCGCCGTACCCGCGGTGCGGCAGAAGCCTGCGATGACATTCTCCGATTCTCCCCCTTGCCGGCCGACCGTACCATATTGCTCTAGACATACATACGTACTGATTGTATGTTTCTTTCATGGCAACAGATCACGGTCCCGCTGGCTCCTCGATCGCCGACTTGCCGCAAGGCAGGCTCGCCTACCGCACCGCGGGTCCTGCGGCAACTTCCACCCCGCCGGTCGTGTTCGTGCACGGGATCCTCGTCGATGCCCGGCTCTGGGAACCCGTGGCGACCCGTCTGGCGGCCGAAGGCGTCCGCAGCTACGCGCCGACACTCCCGCTCGGGTCGCATCAGCAGCCGATGAACGCCGACGCCGACCTCTCGCCACAGGGCATCGCCAGGCTCGTGCTGGATTTCGTGGCGGCCCTCGGCCTCAGTGACGTGACGATCGTCGGCAATGACACCGGCGGCGCGATCTGCCAGGTCATGCTCGGTACCGACACCAGCCGGATCGGCGCCGCGGTCCTGACCGACTGCGACGCGCTCGGCACCTTCCCTCCCCGGGCATTCGCGCCGCTCTTCAGCGCACTGCGCCATCCCGGCCTGGTCGCGTGCCTGGCCCCAGGGCTCCGGTCAGCGAGGATGCGGCACGGCCCGCTCGCCTACGGCCCGCTCACCAGCGGCCCCCTGGACCGCGCGCTGACCCGCGACTGGGTGCAACCCCTATCAGACAAGGCCATCCGCCGTGACATCGCCAAGTTCGCGAAGGGCGTCCACCCGCGCGTTCTCCTCGACGCCGCCACCCGGTTCGGCCGGTTCACCGGGCCCGTGCGGATCCTCTGGGGCGAGGCAGACCCGTTCTTCCGCACCGACCTGGGACGGCAGCTGATCGAGACGTTCCCGCACGCCACCCTCACCACAGTCCCAGAGGGGCGGACATTCCTGCCGCTCGACCACCCGGGCGAGGTCGCAGACGAGATCACCGCCGCCATCAGGCACACATCGCATCAGGAGGGTTAGAGACGGTGCGGCAGGAGAACCTCGGATGCCTTCTGCTCTATAGAGATGACCTGCGGCGGATTGTCGATGAAGTCCAAAGCCTCCCCGGCGTAAGAATCGAGCTCGAGGCCGACAACATCAGGCTGGATGATGTCGAGACGGATCTGCCGGATCTTGGCGATCGGCTCTCGTACTTCACGCTGAAGGCGTACCGGAAAACTGAAGCGGAGGTACTGAGCCTGCGCCTTGCCGAGAGCAGATGCACGCTGGCCACGACCGATCCCGGACCGGAGGTCAGCGGCGTTATCGGCGCCATTGAAGATATTGCCCGGCAACGTCGCAGAGTACCGATATGGTTTCCGCGTATTTCCCGGCATCCCCGAGACGCCGTGGCCCGCTGGTGGAATACCGTGTTCGCGATTTTGGTAGCGTATCTCTTCATTGCGCTTTTCGTTCGCGTAAGTCTGGAGCCAAAATCCGCGGCGCCGGTGCCCGAGCACCCCATTCTTTCCACGCCACTGACGGTCGGCACAACCATTCCCGTGGCGCTGATCTTGCTCTTCATTATCATCAGTTCGGACAGGTCCCGGACAATTCTGCTCACCAGCCGGCGCGACGCTGGGACTCTGTCACCGGACCGGCACGAGACGCCACGCTCCGTTCTGGATGATGGGCGACAGTTACCGGGGCAGCGGGAAAGCGGCGAGACTACCCGCGCCGGTACGAGTTGGGCGCTAGTACGGCAGCCGCCAATAAGGGTCTGACCTGGCCGGATGGGTGGGGTGCAGGAGATTCCTGTGACGTGAGCGCAGCCGCCCGCGATCATGTTGTTTGTGAGGACAAATGAACAGAGGGCGGCTGCTGCTGCCAGGATAGGCGCGCGGACGGCGCTGCGGGAACGATCGGATCTGATGAGCGCGCTGAGGTCGTGCTTCTCGCGGACGCAGACGTGGCTGCAGGCGGGGAAGTACGTGAATGCGCTGGCCAGCGAGCTGCCGTCACGGAACGGCTGGTCGATCGCCGAGCATTGCGGGGACCGGTCGCCGGACTGCGCGCAGCGGCTGCTGTACCGGGCGTCGTGGGATGAGACGGCGGCGATGAGCCAGGTCAGGAAGCATGCCGCAGCGGGCCTGGACGGGGCGGTGCGGCGCTGCCGCGCGAAGCGGATGGCCGTGGGGGCGCTGGACGAGACGGGCCAGGAGAAGCAGGGGTCCTGCACGGCCGGCGTCAAGCGGCAGTACATGGGCTGCGCGGGCCGGGTCGCGAACGGGATCAACACGGTTCACCTGTCCTACGTCCGGGAGAAGACGGGCCACGCGCTGATCGGCGCCCGGCAGTGGATCCCGGAAGAGCAGGTCAAGGACCCGGTGAAGTCCCTGGTCACGGGGCTTCCGCCGGACCTGCGGTTCCGCACCAAGGGGCAGCTGGCCATCGACGTCCTGACCGATGCTTATGCGGACGGCCTGGCGTTCGACTTCATCTGCGGCGACGAGGTCTACGGCAGCTGCACCGAACTGCGCCGCTTCCTCGAGCAGCGCGGGCAGGCCTACGTGCTGCGCGTCGCGTCCTCCTTCATGATCACCCTCGCCGTCGGCACCCGGATGACCTGCGCGGATGCCGTGAAGAGGCTGCTGAAGGACAAGGACCGCCGCTGGGAGGTCCGCTCCGCCGGCACGGGATCCAAGGGCGAGCGCTGGTACGCCTGGGCCTGGATCGCCACCGCCTCCCCCCGTCACTCACTGCTGGTCCGCCGCCACCTGAAGACCGGCGAGCTGGCCTTTCACTACTGCTTCGTGCCCGAGGACCAGCTGGTGTCAAAGACCCTGCTGATCAGGGCAGCAGGGCTGAGATGGCCAGTGGAAGAAGGATTCGAGTTCGGAAAGGACTACTTCGGCCTGGACCAGTGCCAGGCCCGGCTCTACGCCGCGATCCTCCGCCACCTCGTGCTCGTCATGGCCGCCCTCGCCATCTGCGCTGTTACCGCCGCCTGGCTCAGGAACCGCACCGGCACCCAGGCGCCGCCGCCCGTCAGGCCGGACGAGCCGCCGCCCCGAGACCCCGGCCTCATCCCGCTCACGGTCCACGAGGTGAAGCGGCTGCTCGCCGCCGTCCTCCGCCAGCCAGACCCACCCGGCCACGCCGCCCGCTGGCTCGAATGGAGACGCCGCCACCAGGCACGATCACGCTGGTTCCACCAGCGTGCACGCCTGGCACGCAGCTATTCCCTGGTCAGCTAGCGATTGGCGGCTGCCGTACTAGGCCAGGCAACCTGATTCGCGAAGCTGTCGTCTTAGCGGTGATCGCGGACAATAGGAGGTTGCATGGATAAACGGCAAACGCGAGCCTTCGAGGAGTTCGCCGCCGGGTCCGGAGCTGAATTGCTGCGGATCGCGACACTGCTCACGCCCGACCCGCATACCGCCGAAGACGTCTACCAGGAAACGCTGCAACGGCTCGCGGCGCGCTGGTCCCGGGTGGATAACCCCAAGGCGTTCTGCCGCCGGGTCATGTACAACATCGTCGTCGACCAGACGCGGGCACGAGCACGGCGGCCGCAGGAGCTACGGCTTTTCGAGACCGGGGAGAAGAGCGACCCGCGGTCCGCGGATCCGCATCACTCCATCGAGCTGTGGCCCTCGCTGCGCGCGGCGCTCGACAGCCTCACCGTCCAGCAGCGCACGGTCCTCGTGCTGCGCTACTTCGACGACCGCAGCGAGGCCGAGGTGGCCAGGCTGCTCGGCATCTCCGCCGGGACCGTCAAGAGCACGGCCTCGCGCGCCATCGCGCACTTGCGTGATTTCCCCGGCCTCGCCGCCATATTCGTGACCACTGACAGCATGCTGTGAAAGGACCCACAATGACCGCCACTGATGAAGACATCGTCCGTGACCTGCTGCACCGCTGCACCGACCACGTGCGCCCGCCCGCGTCCATCGCGACCGGGGTGGTGGCCCGCCAGCGCTACCGGGACCGGCGCCGCCGGGTGGTGTCCCTCGCGGCTACGGGCGCGGCGCTTGGCACCGCGGCCGGCGTGATCGCTATGGTCCCGGGACACTCAGCCCCGGCGCCGGGCGGGACCGGCGCGTCCGGCGGGCCGGTGATCAGGCTGACAGCGGACCAGCGCGTTCTGTACCACCTCAGTTCCGTCGCGGCCAGCCAGCAGCAGGCCCAGGGCCGTTACGCGGTGATGAGCACGGAGGGGACCGATGTGCAGGACACCTCAGTCATCGACAGCCTCACCGGGAACATGTGGTCTTACCAGGACGGCAGCGACGGCACACCGTCCGGCAAGGGGTACACCCCGCGCTACTCGCCGACCGCCGCACAGTTCGCGGCCATGCGCACCAGCCCGGCCGCGCTGCGCGCCGCCCTCATCAGCCTGTGGGAAAAGCAGACAGGTCCGGCCCCGGGCCCGGTCAGGAAGACCAGCGGCGCCACGCCCGTCCCGCGCCCGGTGGCGGAGAGCCAGGATGACATGGTGTTCCAGCAGGCGAGCGACCTCCTCTGGAACCCGCTCGTCCGCCCGGCCCTGCGCTCGGCGCTGTACAAGGTGCTCGCGACCGTGCCGGGGGTGACGGTCAATCCCGCGGCGCGCGACAGCACCGGGCGGCCAGCTGTGGAGATCAGCCGCACTGACAACAGCGGGCTCCCCGGCGGCAAGCCGGACGGGATCAGCTACGCCACCTACGAGAGCCCCGCTACCGGGGCCGTCCTCGAATCGACGGTCACCTACCCGCCGGGCTCTGGCATCGTCACTCCCCAGGACCCGCACGGCAACGGCACCGTGGTCGACACGACCGTGTACCTGAACGTCACCTGGGCCAGCGCCGTCCCCGCCGACCCCTACGGGGCTGACAGTCCCGCGTGACGCTCCGGCATCGAGCAGCCGCTAGAGGACGTTTATCGCGCGGGCGATTACGAGCGCGGCCAGGACAATCGAGCCGGATGCCTCCATCATCATGAGCAGCTTGGCCCATGGCTTGACGGCCGAGATGTCCGTGGGGCTGATCGCGGTTGCGGTCCAGAAGGCCAGCGAAAGGTAGTCGACGAACCGCGGCACCCAGGTGGCCGACACGTAGTCCGTATGCTGCATCTCCGGGAAGACGAACGCCGGGTTCTCGTAAGGATGATGTGCCCGGGCGGCGGCGCCGCCGCGGTCGAGGTCCCAGTACCAGAGCGCGAAGGCGATCACGTTCGTCGCCCAGATCACGGCACCGGCGGCAAGCAGGCCGCCCGGGTGATTGGCGAAAAGCTTGTTGTTGGTCAGGATTTCCACGACGAGCCGGACGGCGGCGACCAGGTTGGCCAGAGTGATGAGCGCGATGACGCCGCTGGTGACGATCCGCAGCCAGGCTTTCTGCCGGTCGATGCGGCCCGGGTCCCCGATGATGAGCACCGCGACCAGCGCGAGCAGTACGGCCGGGACCAGCCAGGCGGGCTGGACCCGATAGCGGGCTGGCAGCGCCACGTGCAGGCCGGCGGCGACGACGATGGCTGTGGCGACCGGCCACCAGTGCTCGCCCCGCTCGGCAGCGGGAGCCCGTTCAGTCGCGGGCCCAGACGCCGGTCTCTGTTCGGTGGCCATATTCGATGATGAGTTGGCGGCGCCGCGGTGAAATCATCCCGGATGGATGATGTCTTCCCGGTTGCGGGGCTGAGCCGGTGAGGCCCGGAAGTCGGCCGAGAGGATATCCAGGCTCAGCGCCAGGATCCAGAGCGGGAACAGCAACTCCACCCAGGGGGAGATCCCTATCCCGACCAGCAGCACCAGTGCGCAAGCCAGCCCGGCGAGCGTGAGCCATCGCGCCACGATCTGGGTGCGGCGCGCGATGGTCACCGTGGTAAGGGTGAACACTGCCGCCATCCGCATGGAGTAGACGTTCAGCAGGCCCGTGGTGATGTTGTGGCTCAGCGCCAAGGTGCCCGATCCTGGCAGTCCGGATGACGTCGCGCTCGCGACGTTGGCGCCGGCCACGGCCGCGGCCACGAACAGCATGCCGACGAACAGCAGGCCGCTGCCAAGGAACACAGTGGCGAAGAAGCGATCTTCGCGTTCGCCGATCCGGTCCCGCAGCACCCCGATGAACCACAAGAAGGCGATCCCGGCGAACGGGACGAGGTTCAGTCCGACGGCCACCGCGGCTCTGCGCCCGGAATCGGTCAGCCACGTCCCGGCGGCGGCGGGAGTGGCCGGGGCCGAGAGCCTGAGCAGCGTCAGCGCGGTGATCATGAGTACGGAAAAGATGATCCCCGCGACTGCGGCCGCCCGGGGCGTTCTCAGCGGACTCCCGGCCCGCAGCGGATCTTGGCCCATCGATGCCTCGGTCATGGGCTTCCCCCTTTCCGGCTCCCGGCCTGGCCCACGGAAGGTACCCTCCGTCTGCTGTTTGCTGAGTCCGGGTCAGTGTGCCCGCCCGGCAGGCCCGCGTCATCAGCCCTTGAGGATGAAACCGGTAACCCACCTTCGCGGGTATGTCAGTCTCCCTGCACCGCGTGATTCACCGTGATCCGCACGGCGGGCGTGCCAAGCAGCCGCTTGGCCTCGCGGATCCCGCTGGTCAGCGCGCCGTCAGCGTAGGCGAGGCGCGCGCTCTGCGTGTGCTCGCCCGCGAACAGGAGGCGCCCGCCGATCGGTTCGCCGAGCAGGTCGGCGTCAGCTGGGCTGGCCCCCGGCGGGATGTGCGTGTACGCGCCCCGCGTCCATGGGTCGCTCGCCCACGAGGTGACGGCAACCGCGGCCGGCTCCGGACACGGGCGGCCGATCGCCTCGCCGAGCATGCCAAGCGCCCAGCGAACCGAGACGCCCGCATCGGCGCCCGCCAGGCGCTCGGCCGCGCTGTGGAAAATGAAGAAGACCAGGACCGGCCCGCAGCCGAAGGCGTGGAGTCCCGCCGTATTCCAGTTCGTTCCACATCCACCGCAGGGACTGCTGCCCTGCCGGGCCGGCTGATTCGGCCTCGATGCCCGCGTACAGCATCTGCCGTGCCCGGCGCGCCGGGCCGGGAGCCAGGCCCGCCGCCGCCACGAACGCTTCGATCGCCCCGTCCATGGATGCGGCCGCCCCGAGATCGGCGAGCAGCCCTTCCGCCGCCTGAGGGAACCCCCCGAGGTAGAGGCCGACCAGGTCCGCGGCCTCTACCTCCGTCAGGCGGCGCCCTTCGGCGCAGTCGAACCCGGCCATCTCAGGCACCGGGTCCGCGCTCGCGCATGACACACCCGCCAGTCGCGCGATCGCGCTCAGCGGGTTCCCGTCCGGCATGTGAATCCATGACCCGCCCAGGTCGACGGGCGAGCCGCCCAAGTCGACGGTGTGGAGCCGGCCGTCGGCCCGGTCCCTCCCCTCGAGCACGACACACTCGACTCCGGCGTGCGTCAGCGCGTTGGCGACCGCCAGCCCCGCGATCCCCGCGCCCACCACGAGCACCCGCTCGACCGCGCCCGCTACCCCACCGGGAACATCGGTTCTTCCGTCATCGAAATCCTCGGCAGCCAAAACGCCCCCCAACGGCTAGCAGCCTCCAGTGCGAGTATCCACCCGCACACGCCGCGCGGCGATCCACGCGAGCGCGGTCCACCCCGGGCCCTGAACTCCATGATCACGTAAGGTTGTTTCTCGGCGAAGGATTTACGTGCGCATAGCACGCTTTTTTTACGTCAAGAAAAAAGTATTCGCGATCATGGCAAACGGCGCGTGCTTTCCAGCCCCCCGAGTTCCGCGCGCCCCCGCAGTTACCGGGCCCGCGCTCAGGCACCGCGCCAAGCCCAAAGCCGAAACCCGGGCACCGACGCCGGCTTCCCGGCTCCGCCACAGCCTCTTTAACTCCGGCATTATGCCTATATCGGCCAAAAAGCTAAAGCCTGCCCAGGGTTTCATGTCGTGCGCGGACGATATATCATCTCTCTGCTGCGCGGATGGTAGGGGGGAAACGCGTTGAGCGAGCATGTGGGGGAAAAGCGTGCACTAGGCGCCACCGGAATTTTCTCCGCTTTGCCGGATTCTCAGCTTTTCGGCTACCGGCTAGCGGTTGACGATCTGGTCACGGAAGCGAGCAGACGCCGACGGCCATCCAATCCGCTGGCCGCCGAGGGATTTGTGGCCAAACGCCTGGGGCAGCCGGAATTCACCGCTGTGTTCTCTCGCCTTGATGGCGGCGCGGATGTCATCGCAGCCCGGCTGACCCGTGAGATGCGCGCCTACCAGCCCGGTGCGCGCAGTTCCGCGAGCGACCTGTGGACCTTCGTCAGGATTTGCCTGCTTAGCTTGATCGATTCGGTGTGGTGGAAGGGGACGGCTCCGTTCGTCTCCGACGCGGACGTGCTGCGTTCGACCGAGCTGGTGGACCTCAAGCCGCTCAAGTCGGCCCAGATGCTGCAGTTCCAGTTCCGCACTCAGCCCGCCGGGCTGCCCGGCCGCGTCCTTGACTGGGTGCAGCACCAGGCGCTTCCCGGCATCCGGCCCCGGGTGGCCGGATTGCGCTTCACGCGTTCGCGGCCCGCGGTTGTCGCCGTCATCAACCAGATCGCTCGCGAACTCGCCGCCGCGCTGCCAGCGCGAACTCCACGCCTGTGGGTGACCAGCATGGTGCGCAGCGAACAGCACCAGCATCACCTCCGCTCCCTCGGCTACCCCGCCGTGCTGCCGAGCTCGCACTGTGTTGGTTACGCATGCGATCTGGAAACGCTCTGGTTCCGCCGGTTCGACCAAGATAACCGGCTCGCCCGGCTTCTTCTCGAACGCCAAGAGTCAGGCCAGCTCAATGTCATCGACGAGGGCCATGCGTGGCACGTGTGCGTCAACCCGCTCGCGTGCGAAGAACTGCAGGCCACTTATGACGCCGAGTTGCGCGTCCGATAGCGCCGACAGGGAAGGGCCTTTCTCGACATGTGCGGTATCGCTCTCATCATCGGGCCGAACCCCAGCCCGATGCTGTTCGACTCGATGCTGGATGCCATCGCCGTGCGCGGAGAAGTGCGGGAGACGCTTTGCGCTGACCGGCACCGGCTTGGCACCCAGCGGCTGAGAATAGTCGACCGCGAACGAGCCATACAGCCGTGGAGCTCAGCCGACGGCCGGTGGGCGGCCTGCTACAACGGCGAGGTTTACAACTTTCGGTCGCTGCGGTCGGAGCTTGCCGCCCTCGGCCATGTGCTGCGCAGTGACAGTGACACCGAAGTGGTCCTGGAAGCCTTCCTCGAGTGGGGGGACCGCGCGGTGCACCGCCTGCGCGGCGAGTTCGCCTTCGCCGTGGTCGACAAGGCCGCTGACCGGGTATATCTGGCGCGTGACCCGGTCGGGGTGAAACCGCTCTACTGGTCTCGCCACGGCGGCCACCTGTACGTTGCATCGGAACTGAAGGCGCTCGTCCCCGCGGGAGGGCGCGTCCGCGAAATCCCTCCGGGCCACCACGGATGGGGGAGTTCCGTCCAGGATCCAGCCGCCTGCGCGTACGTCGACCTGCTCAGCATGGGAAATGGCGATGAGCCCGTCACCGACGTCGGCGAGGCCGCACGGCAAGTGCGGGCCGCGCTGGAAGACAGCATCCGGGTCCGGCTCGACACTGATCTCACCGTCGGTGTCATCTTCTCCGGAGGCCTCGACAGCACGCTGACGCTCCTGCACGTGCACGAGATGCATCCAGACTGCGTGGCGTTCACGATCGGGACTCCCGGCAGCGACGACGTCTCCTACGCCCGCCGCGTGACGCGCGACCTCGGGATCGCCCACGAGGTCATCGAGCTGGCGCCTGGCGACATCCGGCTGCGCGATATCCGGGAAGCCATCCGGGTGTCCGAGCTAACCGAGTACGGCGATGTCATCAACGCCGTCATCTCCCGGCTGCTCTTCGCCCGGGTGCGCAGCCGCGGCGTCAAGGTGGTCCTCTGCGGGGACGGCTCTGATGAACTGTTCGCCGGCTACGAGATGTACCGGCACCCCGACCCCGCCGCGCGACAGCGCCTGTTCCAGCACAAGCTCCGCAATCTCGGGCGGACCGAGCTGCAGCGCGTCGACCGCACGAGCATGGGACAGAGCGTGGAAGCACGCGTCCCGTTCCTTGATCTGGCCGTCGTGCGCCTCGCTATGCGCCTGCCCATCGAGCTGAAGCTTCGTGACGGCCAGGACAAATGGATTTTGCGTCACGCCTTCGCCGACATCCTGCCCGGTTACGTGCGCCAGCGCCCGAAAAATCCCCTGTCACATTCTTCCGGCCTCCATGAACGCGTCCGCCTGTACCGGTCCCAGTTTCCCCGTATCTATCGTTCCTTCGGATATGACCAGCTCGGCCCGATGCGGCGCGACTTCTCGATAGTACTTGAGAAACACGGGCTTGACCTGGACCTGGCGCTCCATGACATCGACATCCAGCCCGACTATTCGCTTGCCGACCACGCCCGCGACCTGGCGGGCGCACTCCGCTGGAACGCGACTGGCGCCCTGCGACGGCGAAGTGGCGCCCTCCAGGCGATGCGCAACGTTTCCGCGGAAACGTAGCCAACCGCCTTCATCGGGCACCGGCGACAGATTCCCCCTAGGTCAAACACCGCGGCCGGATGGCGGGTGAGTGTCAAGCCAAGTGGGGTGTCTCACTGGGCGGCCTGACTTGACATGGGCGACCGCACATGTAAACCAGACGCCCGATGTGAGCGTCAACTCATGGTGAGGAAGGGGCGCAGGCGGGAGCCGAGCCTGTAAGCTTCGCGCGGAGCGGTCCTGATCGCCAGGTTTGTTATGGATTGTTAACGACCCCGTTAAGGAGGCGGGGTCAGAGATCTTTACGCTGGGCCAAGGCTTAACGTAACCTTACAAAGCCAGGACAGCCACGGGAAGGCGGCGATGCTTCCAGCTCCTTTGGGCGAGACTGTGTCAGTCTCGCCAGCTTAGCCGGGAATGCCGGAAATCCGGTTCTCGCGGCAATTGCCATTTATGTTTCTGTGGGGATAGACTTAAGCATTTCTAAACAAAGACCTGAACAAAATCGCCGGGTGGCGCGGCCGCAAGGGGAAGCCTAGCGTGAGCCAGGCGGGCACAGGAGGCTAGCGTGACACAGCAGGTCCGCGATCCTGACGGGCGTGTGCTGTCTGTAGAGAGCCTAGGTGACCCAGAGGGAAAGCCCGTGTTCCTGCTGCACGGAACACCTGGTGGGCGTAATGGCCCACGCCCGCGCGGGATTGTCCTCTACCGACTCGGGATTCGCCTGATCAGCTACGACCGGCCTGGTTACCCCGGCTCGGACCGCGATCCCGGACGCACCGTCGCGACCGCTGCCAAGAATGTCAGGACAATTGCGGATTATTTCGGGATTGACCGCTTTAGTGTGGTGGGAAGATCTGGGGGCGCCCCACATGCTCTCGCATGCGCCGCACTACTGCCGGACCGAGTGATCAGTGCGGCCGCCCTAGGCAGCTTGGCACCTTATGATGCGGACGGCTTGGACTGGAATGCCGGGATGACAGAATCCAACCGCCGGGCCTACGACTATGCCAACGCGGACCATGATGCCTTGAGAGCCATGCTCATAGAGCAAGCCGAGCGCGTCAGCAAAGGCTCCGAAGGCCTGCTGAAGGCACTCTGGTCGGAAATGGACGACCATGACAAGGAAGTCGTCGACGACATCGCACTCCGCCGGATAATTGCCGAAATTCACGTCGGCGCGTTGAGTGATAATCGCGTAGACGGATGGGTAGACGACGTAATCGCGCTGAGAAGCCGATGGGGATTCGAACCGGCTAAGATAGCGGTGCCCGTAAAGCTCTGGGGCGGCAAAGACGACGTCTTCTCACCGGTCGGTCATACGTACTGGCTGGCGCAGCAGATCAACGGTGCCGAGGTTGAGATAGAGGACGGGAAAGCCCATTTCGGCACGGTCAAGATCCTCCCGAAGATCCTGGCCTGGGTGGCGAGGAAGGCGAACGCGGAACGGCCGCAGGAGCTAGTGCCGTAGCGGAGCCCGGCTCGAGTCGGGCGGCGGACCGCACCGCCGCGATCAGTACGGTGGCGGGTCGATATCGCAGAGCAGGCGGCCCGGGCGCAGGGCGGTGCTCACGTCCGGGTGCCCGTGCCCGATCACCTCGCCCAGTTTCGCGAGGACCTCTTGGCGCTTCCCTGCCGCGCCCTCGATTCCAAGCTCGTTCTCGGTCAGCAGCAGGTTGGCGCGAGACCGCAGGGTGTCTGGATGAGCGTCCCCGAGCACTCGTTCCCGCTGCGTGACGACCCGTTCCTCCAGGTCCCTGGCGCTGGCCAGCTGGCCCTGGCGAGCCAGCACGGCAGCTAGGACCATTCCCGCGGCGAGCGTATACGGGTGATCGTCGCCGAGCCGAGCCCGCAGCCCGCTTTCGGCGGTCTCGGCCTCGGTCCTCGCGTTGACGAATTCCTCATCGAGGCACAGGGAGGTGGCGATGTCCAGCCGGCAGATGAGCGAGTGCGGATGCGAGTCTCCCACGCGCTCCTCGTAGACCACGAGGACTTCCTCCGCAGCCATCCTGGCCTCCCGATAGTGTCCTATCGCCAGCAGGTTCAGCGCCCGGCTCAGGCGGGCTGCCAGAGCGTCGGTACTGTCCCGGCCGAAACCCCGGGTAAGGCCGACCCTAGCCCATTCGATATGGCCAGTGGCCGCCTCAGAATTGCCGACGCAGCGCAGGGCCACGCCGAGCAACAGCCGTGCGTTCAGCGTGGTCCGGTCGTTGTCCCCGAGAGTTTCCGCGCAGTCGCGCCAGACCGCCTCCATCCGGGTGACGGCTTCCTTGTAGCGGCCCGCCTCCAGAAGGTCACGCGCGACGGCGGACCCGGAGTTGAGAGTCCTCGGGTTGGTGGGCCCGAGGACCGAGGTCCGTCGCTCGAGGGTGAGCCGATCCTGGGCCAGGGCCTGCCGGAACCTCCCCATCAGCAGGTACGAGAGGGCCAGGTTGTGGGCCGCGTTCAGCGTGCCGCGGAATTCTTCACCGAATACCTCGCGCGCTGACTCGTAGGTCACCTTGTCAAGATCGAGCGCGGCTTGGTAGTCCCCGAGAGCTCGCATGTCGGCGGCGAGGCTGCTGCGGGTTTGCAGGGTATGCAGGTGCTCAGGACCAAGCAGTTCCAGCTGTCCCTCAAGCACCTCCTCGTCCACCTTCCTGGCCTCGTCGAATTCCGCGAGGTCACGCAGGATGTTGGCCAGATTGAATTGGAGACGGAGCAGCTGGCGCCGCAGCGACTCGGTCGTCTCCGGATCGGGCTTGCCCGTCACCATCCGCTCCGAACCGGGCAGCTCCGGATCGGGGATCCCGGACAGCATGCTCCGCCAGGCGCGCTGAATCTCCTCCGCTCGCCGCTTGCCGCGCTCAAGGTCGTCACGCTGGCGCAGGTAGCGCACGCGCTCGATGAGCAGCTGGCGGACCCATGTATCCGCAGACCACATGGCTCCCGACGGGGTGAGGTGCGGCCAGATGGCCCGGTAGCGCCGCCAGGTCTGCGGATCGTCGACGTCGCCTTCCGGCTTGGCGTCGACCACCATCCGATGCACGGAGCGCCGGGCCGCCGCCTTCTCCTCATCCGACATCCGGTCGCTGACGACGGCCTGGACGACCCGGTGGACCTGGATCTGCCGGTTGTTGTTGTCGACCTTGATCAGCGCGAGCAGGTCGATCAGCCGGGTGAGCCTGGCGATCATACCCTGCTCGGAGATGGTGGGATCCAGGGCCCGCAGCGTTTCCGCCATGGCCTGGCCGTTGATCAGGTCCTGGCTGACCTGGGGCGCCATGACCGAGCAAATGCCGAGCAGCCGGGCGGCGGCGGCGGATCTCCTCTCCAGTTCGTCCAGGGAGAGGTTCCAGGCCTTCGCCACCGCCGGCGGATAGGCTTTCAGCGGGTGACCAGCGGGATAGGTCTGCGTCAGTTGATGTTCCAGCCGCTCCAGGTATTCGCCGGTGGACATGCCCGTGACAGCGAGCAGAGCGCCGGCGGCCGCGACGGCAAGCGGTATGTCCTGCAGGACGCCGGCGATCCTGCCCGCGTCCGCCTCAGTGATGCCGTGCAGCCTTCGGCGCAGGTGGCTGACGCTTTCCTCGGGCAGGAACTTGTCCACTTCCAGGGAGGTGCCGATGTCCTGCCACTGATCATTCTGAGACGTGATCAGGACGTGGCCGCCGCCGGCCGGCAGAAGCGGGGTGATTTGCTCGACGTCTTCCGCATTGTCGTAAATGAGCAGCCAGCGTTTGTCGGGCAGGCCCTCGCTCAGCGTCCGCAATACCTGCTGACAAACCTCGGTCACGCCGCCCTCTTCTGGCACGGACACCCGGAGTTGTTCTCGTAGCTGCTGGCCCAGGTCAGCCAGCGAAGCGTCGATGTACTGGGGCTGACCGCAGTCCATCCACCAGATAATGTCGTAATCGGCCCGGAAGCGATGCGCGTACTCCAGCGCGACCTGGGTCTTGCCGACCCCGCCGAGGCCATGGATGGTCAGCGGCTGGAAGACCGCCACGCGGCGCTTGCGCAGTTCGTCGCGCAGTTCGCGCAGGTCCTTGTCGCGACCGGTGAAGTTGGGATTGCGGGTCGGGATGTTCTGGACCTGAGCGCGGTCACCACCCGGATAACGGAGCGTGCTAATCGCCGACTCGAGTTCGGCCGGCCGGCGCCCGTTGAGCCGGTCGATCAGCGTGTCCGCCGCCAGGTTCGCTGGCTCGCCGGCCAGGAACACGACGGGCACGTCCGCGAGGGCGGGTGGCACGCGCGCCTCGGATACGGAGATGACTAGGTCAGGCTGCCGTCCGGGCGGGGACTCGTCCATCCTCGCGGCGTACGACTCCGACACGATCGCAACCCTCTGCATCGCAGTCTCAGGTTCCTCGGGGTCGTCCGGGCTGGCTGTCATCTCGTCGACCCAGTGCACAGTGATCTCGGCGTTCGCCAGCACCCCCGCGACCCACTCGGCCCACAACTGGTCTTCCGCGCTGAACTCGAGGACGACCTCGGGAAGGTTGGACGACTGGGTACGGGAGAACAGCAGCCTGGTACGCAGGCGCAGCCATTCCTCGCGAGGCGGCAGCGTGGTGATCTCGCTGTCGGTGATAAGGGCCACGATCCGTTCGTAGTAAGGGAGCAGGCCGCTTTCGGAACCGGGCCGGTCATAGAAGGTGGCGAGGGTCTCCTCATAGGCGTACGACGGCCGGTACGGCACCTCCACCGTAGCCCAGTAACCGCGCCGCTCCTCGTCTGACATACCGGCCGGCAATCCCGCGAACTTGCCGGCCGCGAACTCGAGCCCCGCGTCCACCTTCTCTTTCTGCGCATGGTCGATCCGCATCGGTACTGGCAATATGGTGATCTCGCCGTTCGAATGCTCCTTGATGTCCTCGGCGATCATGGCAGCACCCTCTATTCCCTGGTTGGTCAGGGTAAAGCAGTCGATCACCATGTCGGGGAGATGCACGGTGCAGATGTCGGCCACATCGCCGTGACCGGTCCTGCTGTCGATCAGGACGTAGTCGTATCTGCTCTTCAGAAAGGTGCGCAAGGCGGTCAAGAAATGATCGCCGTAGAGATTCTCGTAAAAGTTGTCCCAGTCCAGGGAGGTCAGCGTGGCCTCGTAGTCGCCATTGTTCTGCTTGCCGGGCGAAAGAAAATGCAGGGCGCCGCCGTCCGGGAACTGCCAGCTCAGCGGTATGACATAACCGTCCAGCCGGCCGATGTGCTCATCGAGCATCGCGCTGATGGCAGGGAGGGCGGCCTTTTTCGACGACTCGGCCCGGTGAAGTGCCTCGGGATCGATCTCGGCTTCCGCCATCGCCCAAGCGTACCGGCGGACGAAGTCTACGATGCCGGGCCGGTCATTCTCCCGGGCATCCATGAACGGCTGGAAGAACCGGTGCAGGCCGGGTGACTCCAGGTCCCAGTCCGCGATCAGCACCCGTTTCCCATTAGCGGCGAGAATCCAAGCCACATTCGCGAGCGCCATCGTGCGCCCGGTCCCGCCCTTGAACGAGTAGAACGTGACGATCTGGCCCATACGCGACGACGGGCGCTCGCCTTCATCGGGCATCTGGCGTCTCCCCCAAGCGGTCTGGTGAGGAAGCGAAGCGGTCGGGCCGCGATGGCAATGGCGAGGCTGATCGACTGCTCGGCGGACGTGATAGTACCGGTGTATCGTACCGCTGCCTACTCCGGTGCCGTATATATTGGACTTCGGCTTCGAACACCAGCTCGCGCACCAGGAGCGAAAAGGCCCGCAATGAACTTACCCCGCGAGCACCCCGCAAAGCCGATCTGGCGCGCACGGCGCCGACCGTCATGAGCATATCGCTGACCTGGCCGGCCAGATCCGCCGTCTGGGAGTCGTCCGGCTTGTCCACAATGAGCAGCGGCACTATCCATTTGGGCAGTCCCGCCACTGCTGCCTCAAGCGCCGCTCGTCCACCAGGGATGGTTATGAACCGCGGATCGATCAAAATGATGCCGGGCCTGCTGGTATCCGGGTCGCGATCTGCGATGAGCTCGATGACCTCCGCCTTGAAATCGAATCGCTCGACGATCTGCCGGGCGTATTCGGCAAGCGGCAGCTCCTGCGCGGAAAACGGACGCCAGCCGACGCTGCTGCCGCCCGGCGCGGCGACTTCGATGGTGAAGATGCCCAGCGGCGGCTCGGGCAGGTAGTTATTCATCTCGCTGGTGCCTGTCATACCCCACAGCCTCGCCTGGATTCCCGTGGCCGCTCTTCACGCCCGGTCCCTTACGGGCCGGAGCGCATTAATTCACCGGGCCACGGCATGCCGCGTCGCGATTCCCGGACCTGGGGAATCACGCCGTTGACTATAATTGCGCTCCCCTTCCCGCCCCATCGGTACTGGGACCATGGTAGGCACAGGCCCGCGAATATGGAAAGTGCCATAACGATTGCCCGGGATATGACCGCCGACGGTGAATGGTCAGCCAGCTAACGCCGAAATCCACCGCCGAGCGCAACGGCACCACCCGGCCGGTGCCAGAGCCGACGCGCCCCTGACGTTGGACAGCGGGGGTAATGGCCTCCAGCGCCGCGCCGAGCCGCACGAAGTCGCTGTCATCCAGAGCAGGAGCGGTGAACTCGCGCATGACCGGCGTGCCCTCTTCGTCGGTGAAGCACTGATACACCTGGACGGGAGGCACCCAGGGCAGACGGTATTCGGCCAGGTGAAACGCGGTACACGCGGAGTACCCGACGCCCAGCAGCAAGACGGTGGCGCCGGCGGCGTACAGCCAGCCCAGCGGCGATCGGTCGCCCAGATGACAGTCGAGGTCATGGACGGACATGCAGGCCCTCGCCCCCGGACCGAGGGCGGCGAACGACGCCTGCGGATGGCGGCTGCGCACGGCCGACGGGCGCGTCCGCAGGTACTCCGCGAAGGCGCCCATCCCGTGCGACGGCGTCCGCGCCGGATCGAATCCAGGCATGGCGGCGACGAACCGGGCGCGCTCGTCCTCGTCGAGGCCCGCGACAGCGGCATGGAAATCTCTCGACGTAAGAGAGTTCAGCGTGGTCTGAGCGGGCACCACCAGGGTTGCTTTCGGGCCCGCGACATCGAGGAGCGCGTCCAGCAGGGTTTCCGCGCCGCCATCGATTGGGCCGATCCGCCGGAGTGAACAGTGGACGAGGAGATCCGCACCGCGTCGCAGGCCAAGGGACCGGAGATCCTCGGCGAGCTGCTCGCGACTTATCAGAGCGCCCGGCCGCGGGCCTGGCGTGGCCTCAGGTGTCACCGACCCACGCCTTCACCGCCGAGTCCATGCCCTGGACGAAGCGCACCCCCGCCGGCGTCAGGGTTGTCACGTTCAGGAGGATCCCGATCCCGTGCTCGACCCGGGACCGGCACTCGAGGAAGCGATCATGCGCCTGACTGCTTGCCCTTTCCCTGGCCCGCGAACGCCACAGCTCGCCGACAGCCAGGTACGCGTACGTGCCGTTCAGCACGCCGTCCACGGGACGGGCATCGGGCCGCCAGGGGACCTGGTACCTGGTGGAATCGGCCGGGTCAAAGAGGTCCACCAGGTCGCACAGGGCGGTTAGCTTTACGTGCTGCATTTCGTGCACGAGCAGTTCGCCAAGCATGTCGATGCTGTCCGGGAGGGCCAGCGCGACCGCCCCGAACGCGTGCTTGGACGTCCCGCTCTGGAAGAGCCCCGCCAAGGCGGGGCGCATCGGGACGACGGATCGCAGGCCTGCGGCGATGACGCTGGCATAAGCCGGGAGTTCGGCCACGAGCCGCCGGCTGGCGGTGGTCAGCGTCCGCTCCCAGGCCTGCCAGTCCCGCGCGGACAGCCGTCCGGTCGGCACCCAGGCCTGGCAGTCCCGGAATGGGTCGACGTCGTCCACCGTGAACGACATATCCCCCGCGGTGAAACGGCGGACCGGCTGCCAGCCGCCCGCACCATCGCGGAGAGCAAGGCCCGCCGCGGAAATCCGGATCGCGCACGTGCGATCCGGGGCGGCCCCGGGGGCGAGGGCACCCACTCCCGGAAGATGCACATATCCATCGCGAACCGGCAGGATACATTCGGCCTCCACGCCGGCGCGCAGCGCCGCCGCCGCGGCCAGTCCGGCCAAGTGAGCGCGGTCCAGATCGGCGTCCGCATCCCGCGGCGGGTCTAGGCAGCGCACCGCCCACGCCCGCACATATGGATAGGTCAGGACTTCGCGTACCGCCTGGGGATGCTCGTCATCCAGTTGAGCGAGAAGACTCCAGCCCTGGGCCGCCGCCCGGGTCAGCTCGTGGCCGCCGTCGCCCGCCCCGGATCCGACGGCGGCGACCAGGGCACGCGTTACCGACCAGCTGGATTCGGCGAGCGCGGCCATCGTGAGCGTGTCGCCCGCGCCGGCGGAGAGCAACTCGAAGCCGCCATCGGGCAGGGCATGCCTATCCGGCAAGTCCAGGGGATCGTCTCGCGGCCCTGACAGCACCGGGACGCCCGGCGCCCGAGCGACGATCGCGGGAATTAGTTCCTTGAGGTCAGCACAGTAAACTGAAGGATTATTGAAATTATTTTCGATACTGTAACGATGCGCGTACAGGCCGCCCCCGCAGGCCCGCACGACCGGGCACGCACGGCACGTCTGGCACAGCGACGCGAGGCCGCCTTGACGGCTGACCACGCCGGTGAATGCCGCGGCCTCATCGACCGAGTGCGAGAAGATGTCCATCCCGGTTTCCGGTGCCCCATCAAAGGCCGTCTTGAGCGAATCCGCTTGTTCCCAGCTGCCGTTGGTCTCGATGACCAGCAGGTCCACCGGGTCGAGGCCCGCGGCCTCGCTACCGCTTGGGCGCCCCTCCCAGGCCTCGAGCAGCGAGTCGAAGAACCGGATCGGAAACGGGCGGCCGTCGGCCAGCCATCGGGCATGAATCTGGCCGAGCCAGGCCGCGTAGGACGTATCGGCATCCGCCGGGCGGTACGGCGGATGTTCCCAGGTGGCGTGCGGCAGCAGCAGGTCGACGCGCGGCGGCGCCTCAGCCCAGAGCGCGTCGTAGACGGCGGTCGAATCATTCCGCAGGTCGACCGTGCACAGGATGCCCGCGTACAGGTGCCTGTACTCCGGTCGCCTGAGCAGGGACAGGGCCCGCCGGACCTGAGGATAGCTACTCCGCCCGTCGGCGAACAGCCGGTGGAGGTCGTTGGCCGCGCGATCGCCGTCCAGCGACACTCCCACCTGAACGGTGTAGTCGGCGAACAGCGCGCATAGTCCCTCGTCGAGCAGTACGCCGTTGGTATGGATGCGCAGATCCAGCCGGGCCACTGGATCGATCGACGACCGCAGCGTGCTGAGAATCCCCCGCAGCCTGTCGCGGCCGAGCAGGAGCGGCTCACCGCCGTGTAGCACGACGTGGACCGTGCTGAGCCGATGGGCCTCGGCATGCTCCCTTATCCGCCGCGCCGCCTGGCGCGCGATTGCCTCGGTTATGAACCTGGGCTTGGCCCGCCAGCTCTGGTCAGCGTGTTCGTACACATAGCAGTGGTTACAGGCAAGGTCACACCGGCTTGCTACCTTCAGTACATACTGACTTATAGAAACCGGCATTCGGTCGTCTCATATAGCGGAATTGAACATCATAGCCGGAACGGCTGAAATCCTTTTCTGGCTACCTACAGTTCGTGAGACTACTCCAGTCACAGCTTTTTCACCCGCAGCGGCGCGGCTAGCAAGCTCCCCTAGCCCGGTGCCCCGTAGATCGGGGATCCGGCTCAGCTCTGATGCGCTAACGATGGGCCAAGCTCCAGAGTCCACTGGGCCGCCTCCTCCCCCGTAATGGGTAAGGCATGTCCTTCTCTGTCAGATTAAGTGATTACTGGAGCCTTGTCATCAGCCCGCAGAGTTTTTCGCCGGCGACAAGCCAGCCGACTGCGGTTCGCGCGTCAATCATGGCGCGTCCCGCGGCTCCCTGGCGCCTTGGCCAGCACGCTCATGGACACCCTAGGTGACCGGGCCGAGATCTGGCCGCACCGTGATTTCAGCGGCTCTGCTCCCTCTGCTCCCACTATTCCCACTGTCACGGGCAAGACCGCTGCCGGCGATACAGGCCTCGCAAGGTCTGGGCCCGCTCGTTTCCAGGCCACTTCGCCGGCCAGCGCTTCCTGGCAGCTACCCGGACCGGACTCACAGCGGCAGGTGACGGACGGGCTTACCAACGCGAAGGCCCGCGATGGCATTGCGTCATGTCTCACCTCGCCGCTCGCCCCGGCCCGCCAAAGATCAGGGCGAGCCTAATAAATGATCTTCCGCCGAAGGGCCAGGTGAGAGTACAATATGAACTTAATATCGGGCGGTAAAATTTAGTTAAGCGCAAGGCAATCGAGAGGTAATAAAGGTGGTGGAAGGCGAAGGCGAACCTCTCAGATTCGATCTGGGCGATGATTACAGGGAAGCCGTTAGCTTTCATCCCTGGTTCGCCATGCGCGGGGAGCGCGCCGCCCGGGCCGCTGTCGCCTTCACCACATCACCTGATTGGCTCCGGGACGCGGAAAAGCTGGCCTTGGTAGCAGTCGGCGACGACACCGCGCTCGCCGCGGCCGTCGCCGCCCGCAAAGCAGAAAACGCGGGCTCACGCAGGGGAAATAGAAGCGAGGCGCTGCTCGACCTGTGTGCTGGTGTAGGCACCAATGGGGCCATGGCGGCACGTCTAGGATTCGATGCGCTGTCTCTTGAATTCTCAAATATTCCGCATCTGATTGGCAAGGTACTTTACGATTTCGCGGTATCCATGGGCGCAGCGGACGGACGCGGAATCACGGGCTCCTGGCAAGGTTATGTAGCTGAGGTGGGGGGCTTCGCCGATGCGGTATGGCGTGGTGCTAAAGAACGGCTGAAAGAATTGTTCGAGGAGGACGTGGATATCAGGGTATGGGTACGATTTACCGATTGCCCGTTCTGCGGGACTCCGGTACCTATGGTCTCCAATGCCAGGCTTTCAGACAAGGTCGCACTCAATATAATTCCTGATCCAGGCATTACTAGCGACAGCGGATCCCCGTGTTTCGGCCTCCTGCACACAGAGTTTCCAGATCTCAGGGGAACCTTTACCAAAGGATTCTGCACCTGTCCCAATTGTCGCAATCGCTTCCACTTCCGGGGGCATGACCTGATTTCTCTCCGCTCGGTTCCTGTCGCTATCCGGATGCGGAACACGGGCGTGCTGAGTGAAATTGATTCGCCAGATGCTTATGTCCATCGGGTTGAAGCGGCGTCATACGATTCG
>Ga0187806_1000041_pt1 | contig 26955 bp, 27 predicted proteins | sample NC_wetland_sal_i_7_FD_132470 | JGI IMG/M metagenome (GOLD analysis project Ga0187806, IMG submission 132470) | Wetland sediment microbial communities from Neuse River Estuary, North Carolina, USA - ASW_1 | ecosystem: Environmental > Aquatic > Freshwater > Wetlands > Sediment | place: USA: North... | reverse complement strand
CAGCCAGATTTTCGGCGCACCGCTCGGCCTCGTCTCGGGACTCATGCACGTGCCCGCATGGATAACGTTGGGTAATTGCGCGATCAGCGATCTGCACGCGGCCTTCCCGGGCATCCGGCAACGTATCAGGTACGGTTCCTTCCCAGCGCCTCACCTCGCATCACTTCCTCCCCTTCTGCCCTCTGATGACCGAGTGCCGGAGCCAGCCATCGAGGTCACCTCACCGCCAGGGTGGGCCCGGGGCCAGGCGGGCCGGCGAGAGGCGATGGCCGGCAATTGACAGGACCCAGGTCCATATCGTGTCCGCAGCGTTCCCCTATCTGGGCGCAGGCATGCACTGTGGCCGACCCGCTGCGGGAGGCATGTCTTGCCGCTGGCAGAGACTCCCGGTAAACGGCCAGCCCAGGGGACGCTCCACTCGGCCCCCACCCGGCCAGACCACGCGGAAATGCCTGACTGGAAAACAAGTGTCCGTGCGCGAGGCACGTGCGGAGGACCGGATATGTGCGCGAGACGGCCCGCGTGCCGGCACGGCAATCGATCAGCCTGAATCGGCAGGTCGCGCAGTTAGGGCCGAGCTGCCACACTCCGCGAGGAGCGCCTTGGCGTACTTGAGCGCCCGAGCCGGTCTGCGCGGCAGTTCGCGTCTGACAGAGCCGTCCGCGGTCCGCGCGGAGCCGGACGATCTGGGCATCCGGACGGCCGTCTGGCCGGGCGAGGTTCCATCCGTGCGGCTTGTTGCGGGTATGGACCTTCATCTGTGCAGCTGGTGTTCGAGCAGGGCGTTGCAGGTTGATTTGAGTATGGCGGCTGCGGTGGTTCTGTCGGCGCCGCCGACGTCTACGAGCCAGACGAAGCTTTCGATGCCGGTGGCCGCGGCGATCGCGAGGGTCAGCTGCTCGAAACGCGATGTGGTCATTGAGCCGCGGAGCGGGGCGAGCGCATCGGCAACCCATATCGTTCGCCGGCCCTGCCGGAGCGCGACCTCGTGCAGCGGCACGCCCGGTTCTAGTGACAGGCGGAGCATGGCTCGCATCTCGGCCTCGTTCGCGAGGATCGACTGGGTCATCTTCTCGGCGAAGAGCGCGACGCGTGCGCGAACGCCGGCGGGCGGGTGATCACCGAGCAGCGAGCCGCCCTCGAGGTGCGGGAACGTCGCGGCGAGAAGCGCGCGCTGGCTGGGGAAGTAGCGGTAGGCCGTTGTCCGCGACACGCGGGCCGCGTCCGCCGCCTGCTCCACGGTGGGCGTTACCCCGTCCCTCAGCAGCTGGCGCGTCGCGGCGACGAGCGCGTCACGCGTCCTGGCCTTCTGGCGCACCCGTCCTGTCTCTTGACGTGAGACGTTCATGCCGTTATGGTACTGAAGTCCCGTGAAGGAGCGGCGAAGTACTCGCAAAGAACGGCCGCTGGCCCTCGGCCTGGTGCCGGTAGCACAACTGAGCAGCCCGGATGCCCGTCAGGAGGGTGAGCGATGATGCATGTCACGCCGGCGAGCCCTCGCGGGCGCTCGCGGACCTGAGGCCGGAGCCGGCGCTCAACAGGGCGCTCGGGCTGTGGCCCGGGCGCATCCCGTGGCGGTGAAGTGAAGGAGTGAGCAGTGGGCGCTCAGCGGATCAGCTATGTGCCGGTCGAGCAGATGGACAGCGAGATGCGCGCCGAGATGGAGCGCTGCCGGCGTGAGGGAACGCCGCGGCCGGAGAGCTCAGCCGTCCGCGCGCACGTGCCGGCCGCGTTCTGGTTCTTCGCGAACTCGTGGCGCGATCTTTTCCGCAACGGCGTCTGCGACCACGCGGTCAAAGAGCTTTGCCGGCTGTACGTGTCTCGCTCGGTGCAGTGCGAGTACTGCGGCAACCAGCGGTCGGTGAAGGCAGTCCAGGCCGGCACCCTGATCGAGGATCATGTCAGGGACCTGCTGGATTTCGAGAACTCGCCGCGCTACGACGGTCGGCAGAAAGCGGCGCTGGCCTACGCCGAGGCGATTACCTGGCACCTCGACACCGGCGACGCGTTCTGGGAGCGCCTGCGGTCGCACTTCAGCGAACCTGAGCTTGTAGAGCTGGGCTGCATGGTCGGGCTGACACTCGGCCAGCAGAGCTGGCTTCGGCTGCTGAACATTGACCATCATGAGGTGCTGGCCGGCACGGCGGCGTCAATGGCACCCGGCTTCGAAAACGCCGAAGCCCTGAAGGCGGCGAAAGCCGCTGCCGGCTATTGGGCGTCGCAACCTGGAGCAGATACGCCCTGACCATTCCCGCGCCGCCAAGAAGCTCGTGCCCCAAGACGGCGCCGGCCGTGGAGACCTACGAAAGGCAGGTGTGATGCCCGGATACCACACCCGCTGGGTGCGCTCCGAAGAACCCGCAGAGGACCCGGAGCGGATCGCCATCCGCGAGGCGCTGGCGTTCGGCAAAGCCCTGTACGACATCCGCACTGCCCTTGGCCTTACCGTCAGCCAGCTCGCCCAGCGGGCCGGCATGACCGCTGACGACATCGAGTGCATCGAAGAAGGCGGCACCGAACCCACCATCGCTTTGCTCCGCCGTCTTGCTGCCGCACTCGACGCTGACGTCCGCTTGACCGGCGGACACGACCTCGGCTCCGTCTGGTTCGAAACCCGCGCAGCCTAAGCGCTCACGACCTTCGGACGCCTCGTTTTAGCCCGAGAACCGCCTACGCTCCGATTCTGCGCAACGGCTCGGGTGCTGCGGGACGGCTCATAAGGAGCGCCTGCTGGATGTGCCTGATCTGGAATCTGGGTCATCTACGTTTATCGCCCATAACGTGCGAGGATTCACGCCGGGCAGGCATGGGCCGGCCGCGGGGTCCATGGGGGCAGGTTAACAGGCCAGTGCCCGCGGCCTACGCCCATAGGCGAGCAGGCGCGGGGAGGAGCCGGCCTAGGCTGGGAGTGTGAGCGAGGAACCGCCCGTCGTGGCCCGGGTCGCGGTGGCGGGCACCCGACCCGGCGGCACGTGGGGGTCCGCGCTGACCTGTCAGGAGTTCGCCGCCGTCAGCAGCGTGGGCTTCGCGCCGGTGGGACAGGTGTTCGGCGCTGCCGTCTTCGCCGCCGGGTCCGCCAGCGTCTCTAGCTGCCCAGGGTCAGCGGAGTCATCGGGCGGCGGGGTGCCCGCGCCGCCGGCCGCCCAGGAGCCGGGGCTGGGCGATGCTGGATTCGGGCCGCTGGTGGAGGCCATGTACCAGGCCCGGGACGCGGCCATCGACCGGATGACCGCCGAGTGCGCCGCGCTTGGCGGCCACGGGGTGGTGGGGGTCCGGCTGTCCCGCGGGCGGTTCGCCCTCGGCGGCCTGGAGTTCACGGCCATCGGCACCGCGGTGCGTGCGGCGGGCGCCGCAGGGCCACCAGTGCCTTTTACCTCCGATCTGTCCGGGCCGGACTTCGCCAGGCTGATCACGGCGGGCTGGGTACCGGCCGGGCTGGCGCTCGGCATCGCGATCGGCTCGCGGCACGACGACCGGGCGACCACCCGGCAGGCTCGCCCGTGGTCGGGCAACGCCGAGGTGGCCGGCTGGACCGAGCTGGTGAACCAGTCGCGGCGAAACGCCCGGCGCCGGCTGGAACAGGACGTCAGGCGGCTCGGGGGAGAGGGCGTGGTGATCGCCGGCATGGAGATGCGGGTGCGCGAGCGAGACTGCCCGGTGGCGGTGGGCCGCCGTGACCACATCGTCGAGGTCGCGTTCACCGGCACCGCCATTGCCGGGTTCTCTCCCGCCGGCCACCGTCATGCCGGGACGCCGTTGGCGGTCATGCCGCTCGGCCCGCGGCGCCGCCAGGCCAACAAGGGTGGCGGATGACCTAACCCGGGCAGTTCGCGGTCACGGGATGCCCAGCAGCTGGTGGACCGACGCGACCGTGATGCGGCTCATCCGCTCCCTGGACAACCGCGCGACGGGCAGGTCGCGGCCGACGCCCGCGGCGAGCTCCTCGGCGACGTCGATGTCCTTGGCGTACCAGGTGAACCGCATCTGCTCGATTTCCCGCAACGTCCGGCTGTCGGTGGGACCGTGCTGCAGGGCGGCCCGGAGCTCGGCCGGGTCCACCCCGAGATCCGCGGCGAGCCGCATCGACTCGTCGATGGCGGCGATCTCTGCCCAGTGAATCAGGTTGTTCGCGGACTTGCCGATCTGCCCGGCGCCGACCCCGCCGAGGACGTGATAGTGCCGGGCGAACGCCGCGAAGACGTCAGAGATGGCGTCCGCGGTTTCCCGCGGGCCGCCGACCAGCAGGTTGATCTCGCCGTTCTCGGCTCCGCGCACCCCGCCGGTGAGGGCGGCGTCGATGACCCGGACCTGCCGGCGCTCACCCTCGGCCGCCAGCTCCCGGCAGGTAGCCGGCCGGACGGACGCGCTGATCACCACCGTGAGCCCGGGCTTGCCGTGGTGGAATATCCCGTCAGGCCCGGCCACCACGCCGATGACGTCCTCATCTGTCGGCACGATGACGATCACCACGTCGGCCGGAGCGAGCCCGGCCAGCGAGCCGACGACCGTCACCCCGTCCGCCCGGGCGTCGGGGGAAAGGTCGAAGGCCAGCGTGCGGAATCCCGCCCGGGCGATGTGCTCCGCGATGGGCCGGCCCATCGCGCCCAGGCCGACCATGGCGACGACCCGCGAACTCGATTCCGTCAACGTTCCGTTTTCCTTTCCGGTGACAGCAGCCCATTACGCCTTCCCTGGTTGGCCACCGCTTCGATGGCGGCGCCCGCCGCCTCGGGGTCGAGATAGCCGGCCGGACGGGCCGGGAGCATGGTCTTGTCGTCGAGCTCGTATCGGAGCGGAATCCCCGTCGGGAGGTTGAGCGCGACGACTTCTTCATCCGAGAGCCCGTCAAGGTGCTTTTTCAGCGCACGCAGCGAGTTGCCATGGGCAACCACCAACACGACCCCGTACAGGCGCAGGTCCGGGATGATCGCGTCATACCAGTAGGGCAGCATCCGTTCCGTGACATCCTTGAGGCATTCTGTCTGGGGTACCGCCCCGAGCAGGTGCGCGTACCGCGGGTCGGCCGCGTGGCCGCACTCGGCCTCCGGCAACGGCGGGGGCGGGGTGTCATACGAGCGGCGCCAGAGCATGTACTGCTCGTCGCCGAACTCCTCGCGGACCTGCACCCGGTTCTTGCCCTGGAGCGCACCGTAGTGCCGCTCGTTGAGCCGCCACGAACGGCGGACCGGAATCCAGTGCCGGTCAGCGACGTCGAGGCTGATCTGGGCGGTCCGGATGGCGCGGCGGAGCAGCGACGTGTGCACCACGTCCGGAAGCAGGCCGTGCTCGACAAGGAGATCGCCCGCGCGGCGCGCCTCGCGCTCGCCGGCCGGAGTCAGGTCAACGTCGACCCAGCCGGCGAACAGGTTCTCCTTGTTCCATTCGCTCTCACCATGACGGAGGAGCACGAGTACAGCCATGCCGTTACCCTTCCAGCGCGGGTCGCTCCGCTTCCCAGCCGGCGCCGGTCTCGCGAATGATGACCTTGTAGTGCTCGCGCGCGGCCTCGGGACTCACGTATCCCTCCCGCACATCGGCGAGCACCTCGGCTACCGGGCGGGTCACCGGATCACCCCATCCGCCGCCTCCGGCCTGTGCCATGCGCAGCACGTCGCCCGGCCGGAGCGTGACTCCGCCGTCCTCCGCGTGGATTTCCCGCTCCCCGTCGGTACCCGGGTTGAGCAGGATCTGGGACGTGCTTCCCGGCACCCCGCCGTCCTTGCCGGACGGCGGGGTGAGCTCCCGGCCGTTACGGGTCGTGAACCGCGAGTCGCCGAGGATCCGGTACTCGCGGACGTAGCCCAGCCCGCCGCGGTACCGGCCAGGGCCGCCCGAGTCTTTCACCAGCTCGAATCGGACCAGCTGCACCGGGAACTCGGTCTCCAGGACTTCGATGGGGGTCAGGCTGCCGTTGGCGACGTGCACCTTGGACGCGGACACGCCGTCCTTGTTGTACCGGGCGCCGGTCGCGCCCGCGGGGAGCTCATATTGCACTTTGGGGGTGGGCACGCCCGGCACCCGGTGGGAGAGCGTCCCGTTCGTGCCGCTGCTGCTCTCCGAGATGCGCGCGCCCGGGATGGCCTTGCCCAGGGCGTCGAACAGCGCCTCGGCGGTCGCGACGGCCACCGGCATATAGGTGTTGACCGGCGCCGGCGCGATCGGGTCGAGCAGCGAACCGCTGCGGAATGACGCGGCCACCGCCCTGGCGAAGCCCGAGTTGGACGGCAGCTCCGGATCGATGAGGCACTTCAGCGCGTAGTAGCAGACGGCCCGCACCAGCGGCGGGCGGATGTTGTAAGGCCCCGTCATCTGATCGTCGGACTCGCTGAAATCGAAACTGATCTGGTCACCGTCGATGGTCACCGCCACCCGGATGTGCACCGGCACGCCGCCGGCCATGCCCTCCGAATGCATGACGCGCTCACCGCGGTAGGTCCCGTCGGGCCAGTCAGCGACCGCGGCACGGATGAGGCGCTCGGTCAGCTCCAGCAGCCGTGACGAGGCGGCCTCGATCACTTCGGTGCCGTACTTGGCGCAGAGGGTGCGGACCCGCTCAGCCGCGAGGTGGGTCGCGCCGACTTGCCCGCGGAGGTCCCCCAGCACAAGCTCCGGCGTGCGGCTGTTGGCCCGCAGGATCGTCTCCACCTCACGAACGAGCTCGAACTGCCGGTAGTACCGGACCGGCGGCAGCATCAGCCCCTCGTGGAAGATCTCGCGGGCTTGGCCCGAGTTGGTGCCCGGCACGAGCCCGCCGATATCGCTCTTATGGGCGATGCTGCCGCTGAATCCGAAGATGCGGCCGTCAACGACGATCGGAGCCACGACCGCCACGTCGGTGGCGTGCGGGCTGCCGCCGTAGTAGGGGTGGTTCACCACGAACGCGTCGCCGTCGCGCATGTCCTCGACGGGATAGGAGCGGAGCAGGTTCTCGATGGTCGTGGGAAAGGCACCCAGGTGCAGCGGCAGGACAGTGTGCTGGGCGATGACCTGCCCGGTCGGGTCGGCGATGGCGCAGCTGGCGTCCTTCGACTCCCGGATGATCGTCGAATACCCTGTGCAGAACAGTGAGTTCTGCATCTCCTGCACGACGCCGATGAGGCTCTGCCGCACGACCTCCACGACGATGGCATCCACGTCAGTCATCGGCCGTCCCCTTCTTCATCGTGATGACCAGGTTGCCGTAGCCGTCGACCGTGGCGAGCTGTTCGGGACAGATGACCGTGGTTGAGTCGTATTGCTCCACGATCGCCGGCCCGGCGAAGCGATGGCCCGCGCGCAGCCGTTCCCTGCTGTAGACCGGCACCTCGATCGGCGCCTCGGCAGCGGCCGCGAAGTACGCGGTCCGCACTCCCGTCCGGGCGCTGCCGGCATCGCCGGCTGCCTCCTCGATCACCGGCATGGCGACAGCGGGCACCACGCCGACCGCCTGGACGCGGTAGTTGACCACCTCGACTGCCTGGTCCGGGGCGGCGTGGCCGTGGCACTGCTCGTGAATGGCGTCGAAGTCGCTCCGGTAGGCGGCCAGCGACTCCCTGGTCAGCGGCAGTTCTGCCACTGGCACCGGGTTCTCGTAGCCCTGACCGCTGTAGCGCATGTCAAGGAAGTAGCGCAGCTGGATCTCATCGTCGGAGAAGCCTTCGGCGGCGAGCTGCTTGCGGGCGCTAGCGACCATCTGCCTGAACAGGTCGTTGGCTACCTCGAGATCCAGCTCGGCCACCTCGCTCAGCCGGCTTCGGACGAAGTCGTGCTTCACGTCGGACATCAACAGCCCGAGCGCCGATGTCGCGCCGGGAGCCGTCGGCACAAGCACCCGCGGGATGCCGAGGTCGAGCGCGATCTGGCAGGCGTGCAGCGGTCCCGCCCCGCCGAACGGCAGCAGGGTAAAGTCGCGCAGGTCGAAGCCCCTCTCGGTGGAGATAGCCCGGATCGCCTGGGCCATCTTCACGTTGACGATGCGGACAATGCCGTCCGCCGCGCGGAGCATGCTTACCCCGAGGGGCTCGGCCACCGCCTGGATGACGCGCTCGGCCGCGGCGTAATCCACGTCGAGCTCACCAGCCAGCAACGTCCGCGGGTTGAGGTAGCCGAGCACGACGTTGGCGTCGGTGACCGTGGCGCGGTCGCCGCCGCGGCCGTAGGCCGCCGGCCCGGGCACGGCGCCGGCGCTCCGCGGCCCGACATGCAGCGCGCCGTGCTGATCTACCTCCGCGATCGTCCCCCCGCCCGCGCTGACGGTGTTGATGTCGAGCATCGGCACGGCGATGTGACGGCCTTCGATCGTGCTCTGGTCGCTCACCGTCGGCTCGCCATGCTGAATGAGGGCGACGTCGCAGCTCGTCCCGCCCATGTCGAAGGTGATGACGTTGTCGCTGCCGACCGCGCCGCCAATGGCGATGGCGGCGGTGACGCCGCCCGCCGGGCCGGACAGGATGGTGGCCACCCCCCGGTCCGAGGTGCGGTCGAACGGGACCGACCCGCCGTTGCTCTGCATCGTGAAGCGCCGGCCCGGCGCCACGTCGAGACGGTCCAGCTCGGAGGTCAGGTCCGCCACGTAGCGACCGATGACGGGGGACACGTAGGCGTTGATCACGGTTGTGCTCAGCCGGAAGTACTCCCGGATCTGCGGCAGCAGGTCGCTCGACGTGGTGACCCACCACGACGGCTCCGCCTCCCGCAGCGCGTTCGCCAGCCGCTGCTCGTGTTCCTCGTTGAGGAACGAGAAAAGGAAGCAGACGGCGACCGACTCGACGCCGGCCCGCCGGAACCGGTCGATCGCCGCGTCGATGGAGCGCTGATCGATGCCCCGCACCACGGCACCGGAGGCGTCCACTCTCTCGTCGATGTCGGCGGTGGCGCTTTCCGGCGCCAGCAGGGCCGGCTTGGTGTAGCCCAGGTCGAAGATGGACGGGCCGAACGGGCGGCTTTGCTCCATCGCCTCGTAGACGCCGCGAAAGCCCGCGGTGACGGCCAGCCCGACGTTCGCGCCGCGCCCCTCGAGCAGGGCGTTCGTGGCGACGGTGGTGCCATGGGTGAAGACGGATATCTGGCTCGGCCTGATGCCCTGCGCCTCCAGCGCCGCGAGGCCGTTGAGCAGGGCCTGAGCCGGGTTGTGCGGTGTAGAGGGGACCTTCATGATGCGGTAGGCGCCCGTCGCTTCGCTGAAGATCACGAAATCGGTGAAGGTGCCCCCGGTGTCGGTAGCGACCCGGTACGTCGGCTCGGTCATGGAGAAGGTGACCTACCTCTATCTCGTTCTCGGCGGGAGTCAGCCGCGCGCTGTGCTTCGCAGCGAACTTGGATGGATGACAAAGGCCCCGGTAGACAGGTCGAAGCGGCGACGCCATACCTCCTCGACGGGCCGCGGCCGGACGACCACGTTCAGCGCCATCTCGTCCGTCTCGTTGCCGAGGAGGTGCACCTCGCCCGGCGAGACCACGTCGATCTGGCCGGGCGTGAGCTCTTCGTCCCTGACGCACTCCAGCGCGGCGATGCTCGGCGCGGCGTCCGGCTGCCGCGCGAACCTGCGGTAGCGGGTGACGCCGCGAACCGCGCCGTAGACTGCCCAGCATTCCCCGTGGTCGTGCGCCTCGGTGCGGTGCCCGGGATGGTGCACCGAGCAGTGCACGATGAAGTGCCGGCGCGGGTCGGCGAAGGCCGTATAAGACTTCTGCTTCCCGGCGAACAGCTCGTCCAGCCCCGGCCCGGCGATGACCTGGCGGAGCTCGGCGGCGATGCGCCCGGTGACCACATCAAGGGTGCCGCCGGTGTCAAGCACGTCCGACACGGCCTCGACCAGCGTGGAAAGCCCGGCCATCAGTCCCCCGAGGCGATCAGCGCGCCGCCGTCCACGAGCAGGTCGGTGCCCGTGACGAAGCTCGCTTCCTCAGACACCATGAAGGCCACGGCGCTGGCGATGTCCTGCGGTGTGCAGGCGCGCCCGATCAGGTTCTTCCGCTCCCGGTCGGGAGGCTCCTCCGCCTGGCCGACGGGCGAGCCGACCTTGTTCGGGCTGACCGTGTTCACCCTGATCCCGTAGCCGCCCAGTTGCAGCGCCAGCGAGCGGACCAGGGCGTACAGGCCGGCCTTCGCGGTGGGATAGGCGATGGCGTTGCGGCGGGCGAAGAAGCCGGACGTGGAGCCGATATGGATGATCACACCGTGAGTGCCGCTGTCGACCATGCGCCTGCCGACGTACTTGGAGGTGAAAAAGGCGCTGCTCAGGCTCACCCGCAGGACCTGGTCCCACCTGTCGTCGGACAGGTCGAGCACGTTCGTTGGACGGTCGGTGATCGCGACGCAGTTGATGAGCGTGTCCACCGATCCGAGAGCGTCCCAGGCGGCGTTGACCATCCGCTGGACATCGTCCGGCGAGGAGACGTCCGCCGCCAGCGACACCGCGGATCCCGGCCGCTCGCCGTTCAGGACCTTCGCCACCCGGTCGGCTGACTCCTGGTCGAGATCGACGACCGCCACCCGTGCGCCCCGGCCGACCAGCTCCCTCGAGATCGCCTCGCCAACATTGCGCCCGGCGCCGGTCACGATGACCGACCGGCCATCAAGGCTTGCTGACATCTATTGCTCCTTCGTTGCGGGTCAGGCGCCGTACTTGTCGACCTGGTAGCGACGCGGTTTAAGCACCCGGCAGATCTCCCTGTTGAGCGCGCCCTGCGGGAGGCTGATGCCCACCTCGACGGCCATGTCCTGCACGATCTTCATGTCGTCCTCGGCCCATGCCATGGTCTGGTTGCCCCAGTTGTCGAGCGCGTGGTTGGCCGCGCTGCTCATCTGCAGCGCCGGGCGCAGCTTGTCGATGTCCACGCCGAAGCGCTGCGCCAGCGCCAGCCCCTCGTGGTTGGCCACCAGGCAGGCCCACAGGATCAGGTTGTTGATGGCCTTGCCTACCTGGCCGGCACCGATGTCGCCGATGCGGACGACATCGGCGGAGTACGCCTCCGCCACGGGGGTGAACTTCGCCACCGCGTCCTCGGTTCCGCCGAGCAGCGAGAGCAGCTCGCCAGCGTCCGCGGCCCAGGAGCCGCGGCACACCGGAGCGTCTACCACGTCCACCCCGTGGGGCTCGGCCGCCGCCTGCAACCGCTCCATCCCAGTCGACGACACCGTGCTGAGCACCGCGACGAGCGCGCCCCGCGGCAGTCGCGTCAGCATGCCCCCGTCGCCCAGCATGATGTCGTTGAGCTGTTCTTCGTAACCGACGCAGACCAGGACGGTGCCGCACTGCCGCGCTATGTCGCCGCTGTCTGTAGCGAAGCTGGCGCCCTTGTCGGCGACCAGGTCCTTCTTGGCGGGGTCGACGTCATGCACAACGACCGGAAACCCGGCCCTGACGAGGTGGCCGATGATGGGCAGCCCCATCCGGCCCGCGCCCAGGACTCCTACTGTCTGCTTCTGCGCTGTCGGCATGTGCAGGTGATCTCCCTAACTCGTGATGTGTCTGTTCTGTGTTCGAGAGGATTAGCGGGGGATTAGCCGGGATTGGTGATGAGCGGCAACCGGGGCTAGTCGCGCTGCCAGCGCAATACGCGCCGCTCGATGAGCGCGATCAGCAGCATCCCGATCATCATCATGATCATGAGGACCACGATTCCCGCGAAGACGGTTGCCGAGTCGAAGTTCTGTGTCGCGGTATCGATGAGGTAGCCCACTCCCTGCTGGGCGGCGATGAACTCGCCGACGATGACCCCGATCATCGCGAAGGGCACTGACGCTTTCATTCCGGCGAGGAGCGGCACGCTTATCTGCGGCAGCGTGACCTTCCTGATGATCATCCAGCGGCTCGCGCCCATGACCCGCAGCACGTTCACGAGTTCCTGCGGCATGGTCACCACGCCCATGTAGCTGTTGTAGAACATCACGAAGAAAACGGTCATGGACGCGATGGCGACCTTGGAGTCCAGCCCGATGCCGAACCAGATCAGGAACAGCGGAGCGAGCGCGATCTTCGGGATGCCGTTGATGGCAGTGATCAGCGGGTTGAAGATCGCCGCCCCGACGCGCCAGTAGCCGAGAAGCAAGCCGACGGCGACCCCGGACACGACGCCCAGCACGTAACCGACAAGCAGTTCCTCGGCGGTCACCTGGATGTCTTTCCACAGTCCGGGTGTGCTGCCCGACACGAGGTCCCACAGCCTCATCGCGACCTGGGAGGGGCTGCTGATCATGTAGTCAGGCAGCCACCGGCCGGCGGCCAGCTGCCATAGCCCGAGGATGAGCGCGAAGCTCACCAGGCGGAGTACCTGCGTGCCCCAGCCGAGGCCCTTGCGCCCGCTGGGTGATGGCGCCTCGCCGCCGGCACTGCCGCTCAGGACCCTCGCCGACGCGCCGGTCGCTGCGTCCGTTGTCATTTCGACCCTCCCGCGGAGATCTCGGCGGCGAACATGTCCCACAGCACCCTGTGCTGAGCCGCGAACTCGCGGAGTTCCGACGCGTGGAAGACGTCTCTGGGGCGGGGGATGTCGACGGGCACGACAGTTCGCACGCGACCAGGCCGGCGGGTGATCACGACGATCTTGTCCGCCAGGGTCAGGGCTTCGGACAAGTCGTGGGTCACGAACAGCGCCGTCTTCTGATGCTCGTCCCATAGCCGCAGCAGCGCGTCCTGCATGATGGCCTTGGTCATCGCATCGAGTGCGCCGAAGGGCTCGTCCATCAACAGGATCGGCGGGTCGTAGACGAGCGTCCGGGCGATGGAGCAGCGTTTCTGCATGCCACCGGACAGCTGGCGGGGATGGCTCCGCCGGAATCCGTCGAGCCCGACCAGGTCGATCCAGCGCTCGACCAGGGCATCTTGCTGGTCGGCCGGCACGCCGCGGATCTGGAGCGGCAGCCGGATGTTGTCCTCGACCGTCAGCCAGGGCAGCAGGTTCGAGTCCTGCGTGACGTAGCCGATGTCCGGAACCAGCCCGCGCACAGGCGTTCCGTTCACATAGACGGTTCCCTTGGTCGCCGGCCGGAGGCCGGAGGCCAGGTTGAGCAACGTGCTCTTGCCGCATCCGCTGGGCCCGACGATGGCACAGAACTCACGGTCCGCGACATCAAACGAGACTCCGGACAACGCCTGGACGGCTGGACGGCGCTTGCTGCCGCCAAACCACAGATCCACATCCTCGAATCGCAGGCTCAGGTCGGAAGCAGGCTGTCCGGCGGGCCGGCCCGTCGCGTCCGCCTCGACGTCACTGGCCTGCTCCAATGATGCTCTCCACTGCACTGTCCTTGATCTCCTCTTCTGGTGACCGCTCGGTGCCGCTCGAGGTGCTAGCTAAGGAAGCTGAGCCGCCAGACAACGCAGATGTCTTGATGTACTGGTTGGTCCAGACACCGCCGTTCGCGGCGATGTTGATCCCGGACGGGTTGTTGTTGCCGCCCGTCCCCGTGTATTCGCTGAGGGCGTCCTGCCACATCTGCCCGGTGAACAGGCCGTTCGTTGCGAACGTCACGTACTTCAGGCTGTCAAGGAGAACTGAGTCATCCATCTGGGGATAGTGCTGCTTCTCCGTGTCGAGAACCGACTGCGGGTTGCTCCGCATGGCGTTGTCGGCCATGGCGATCGCCGTGGCCACGGCGGAGACCTCGGAGGCGTGGCTCTTCGCCCAGTTGGTGTCGACGACGAGGACGTCGTAGGCCATGTCCGCGAGCTCAGGTACCTGGTGCAGCGTCGCGGCAACGGTCGCGCCGCCTTGCGACTGCGCGAAATATCCGGAGGGCGGGGAAAGCAGGAACGCGTCGATCTCTCCGTACTTCAGGCCCGCGAGCGCGGCGGACTGAGAGCCGATCTGAATGTAGGTGAGCTTGTTGGGATCGACGCCCGCCTGCTGTTCGAGGTAGTGGTCGTAGGTGAGGTCCGTCGTGGATATGACCCCCAGCTTGGCGCCCACCATCTTCTTCATCACGGTGTCCAGGGGCTGGTTGGCCGACATGCCGTGCGACTTCATCCAGCTGTCCGACACCAGAAGCTGCAAGGAGACTCCGTAGTCCATCGACGCCACGGCTTCGATGGGAACGCCCTTCGCCCTGGCGTTCAGCAGAGCCGTCGAGGACGCGGTGACGAAGTTGACGCTGCCGCTTTGCAGCGCGGCGAACGCGGTGCTGCTCCCGCTGAGCAGGTCTTCGGTCGCGTTGATGCCCTCCTTGGCGAAGTAGCCCTTCGCCCTCGCGACATCCACGGTCGTGAAGCCGATCGTGTCGACCGCCTTCCCGATGGTGACGTTGGTCGTGGCCGGGCCGGACGATCCATCGGTCGTCGCTTGCCCGCCGCCACTGGCCGAACTGCACGCGGTCACCACGACCGCGGCCGCTGCGCACGCGAGCACAGCCGACGGCCGGCGTATCCGCTTCCAGGCGGAGCTGCCGCGGGCAGCGGCAGCGGGTCTGCGACATGCGGCGCTGGATGCCGTCTCGTTCATTCTCGGGCCTCTCGTCTCGGAGGATCTTCGGCCGAGCCGCCGGGTTACCAGGAGGTGCCGTTCTCTCATACGCCGCCGGCGACTGGCGGAACCGACCGCGACAGGCGGCCGAGTTATCAGTAGTATGGACTGACATATAACCATTATCAAGATCTCGACCGGAGCTAACCGGGCCTGCACGCGAAGCCGCGAACCCGCGTGGCGGATCCCGGCGAACGACAAACGCCCCGAACCCGTCAGGGTCCGGGCGTCGATGTCTCGGCAGATCACCCCCAGCCCCGCAGCGCCCGGTATGGCGCAAGCGGTAACTGGGAGTCAGGAGAAGCGCCCATCTCGTCCTGGGACGAGATCATGCCGGGCAGTTCCCGCCAGCGCGAGTAACGCGGTCCGCCATTGGGTGGTCGATGGGCCGCTCACCACACTCTTGGGTAGTCGATGGGCCATCGACCACGTTCGCGGCCGGGCTCCGGAGACTAGGCAGCTGTGGTGAACGCACGCGGGAGGGCGACCTGAGCTAAGCGCGGTACTCGTCGAAGAACGTCTTGACCTCCGGGCCGGCCACCTGGGCACCGCCACCGCCGTTGACGGCGAGGGCGGCGATCGCGACGTCCTCGTCCGGGTCGAAGGCGACCATCCAGGAGTCCGGCTCGCCCTGCCCTTCGACGTCGGCGGTACCGGTCTTGGCGTAGATGTCCGTGCCGAAGCCGAGGGTCTCGGCCGTGCCCTCGGTGACCACGTCCCGCATCATGTCCCTGAGCTGGGCGTCGGTGTCCGGCGGCAGCGGCTGCGCGGACACCGTCGTGAGCCCTGGCAGCAGGACGGGCTGCCTGAACTGGCCAGAGTCCACGGTCGCCGCCACCGATGCCATCGCCAGCGGGGACGCTGTCAGCAGCCCTTCGCCGAACGCCTCCTGCGCCAGCTCCGAACCCGAGGCGCCCGCCGGGGCGCTGAAGTACGACGCCGACTCTCCGGGGATGCCGATGTTCCACGGCTGGTTGAGGCCGTAGTACGTCTGCGCGGTCGAGGCCAGCTGCCCGCTCAGCTGCGGCCACCACTGGGCGAACGCGTTGTTGCAGGACTGCGCGAAGTCGTAGGAGAACGGCGTGCCCGCTGGCTCGGACTCGCCGTTGTCGTTGTGGTAGACGACGCCCTGCACCGTGTAGGCGGGCGGGCATGCGACCGGGCTGCTCTCGGTGACCAGTCCGCTGTTCATCAAAGCGGTGGCGGTGATGATCTTCATCGTCGATCCGGGCGGGACCGACGCTGTCAGGGCGTAGTCGTTGAACTGGGCGTTGTTGGCGATGGCGAGGATGTGGCCGGTGGAGGGCTGTATCACCACGATCGCGCTGTCGTCCGTCCCGCTGACGGCATTGCGGGCGGCCTGTTCCGCCGCCGGGCTGATCGTCGTGGCGATCCGGGCGGCTTTCGGCGCGATGATGGTGGTCGGGTTGCCGGATACGCCGCCCCCGGAGCCGTCCTCGACCTGGACGGACAGGCCGGGGCTGCCTTGCCTGGTCGGGGCCATCCGCGTCAGCAGGTTCGCCACGGTGGCAAGTCCCGGGTCGTTATAGGAGGACAGAGGGTTGCCGGCGCTGTCGGTGACCGAGGTGTCCGCCGGCGGCACCGCGACGGCGGCCAGTTGCTGGCCATCGGCCAGGCTGGGCGCGACCACGCTGGGCAGCCACTGGATGAGCCAGCCGGACCCGTCCGGTACCTGGTAGGCGGTCAGTGCTGAGCGGTAGGACCAGGTGCCCGACAAGGCGGCGGGGCCCGCTGAGTCCGCCACCGTGGCGTTGAGCGTGAACGTGACTGTCTCGAGGGTGGTCGACGCCTGGGCCCCAGCGGCCGACATGCCGGCGGGCACCGCGGGCGGGCTGGCAACGGCGGTGCCGGTCACGGTGCCGGTCAGCTTGCGCAGGTTGAGGCCCTGGTGGTAGGCGGTGAGCGCTTCCTGCGCGAGTGTCGGGTCATCGGTCAGGCCGGCGGCCGCGCCGAGGTTGTCGCTCGACCACGAACGCGCCGGCGGGCGGGCTGCCGAGCACGACGCCGATGAGGATGCGGTTGCGGGCGACGTGGAACACGGGCCCGTTCTGGATAAAACTCTCCGGTACCACCAGAGAGCGGGATAGCGGCAGGATCAGTGCCCGACGCGGCGGGCCGTGCGCTCGAGGTGCTTGCGCATGATCTTGGTGGCGGCATCCGCGTCGCGACGGCGAACCGCCTCGACGAAGCGCTCGTGCTCGCGGGTGCCCAGTTCGCCCATTTCCGGCGCGACCTCCCTGGCCTGCTCGAGCGACATGTGGATGGGCTCCCGGAAGGACTCGACGAGCATGACCACGGCCGGGTTATGCGTCGCCTCCGCGACCCGGGTGTGGAATTCGAGGGAGTAGCGCATCGTGTACTCGCCGGACCGCAGCGCCGCCTCGGATCGCTCGCAGATCTCGTCGAGATCGGCGAGGTCCTGCTCGGTGGCGCGCTCGCAGACGATCGGCACGATGCCCACCTCGAGGATCATCCGGACCTCGGTGACGTCCGCCGCGCTGATGGCCGAGAGCGTCAGCATGTCCGTCAGGCCCTCACCGACGCGGTCGCTCGACGGGGCGGTAACGAACGCCCCGCCGCGCGCGCCGACCCGGATCTGAACGAGCCCGCTGGACTCCAGCATCCGCAGCGCCTCGCGCACCGTCACGCGGCTCACGCCGAAGCGCTCGCAAAGATCGCGCTCGGGGGGCAGCCGGTCTCCCGGCTTCAGCTGTCCCTGGCGCATCAGGACGCGTATCTGCTCGACGATGATCTCTGAGATCCGGCCAACGCTGACCGGCCTGAATATGCCCGTCTCCGCGGGAGGGGAGACGGCGGCTGCCGCGGCGTGCGCGGTCTCCGTCGGCCCGGTCATCCGTCTCCTCCTTCACGAATGCCGCCAAGTCTCAGGAACGGCTGAGACGCTCACTCTACCTTAGGGCTTATGGTTGGCCCAATCCCTCGCGCCGCGCCATAAGCGTTTACCATACCCCGGACCGGATGCGATCCCCGCTTGTCCAGACGACTGGCCTCCTGCCATAATGGTATGACCTTTAGTCCTATGGAAGGAGCCTGGTGTCGCATCCTCAGTCGCCGGCTGACCCGCCTGACATGCTGGCCGGCCGGGGTGCCGGCGATGCCGACGTCGATGTCGACGCGCTGATCGTTGGCGCTGGCCCCGTTGGCCTCTACGCCGCCTACTACGCCGGATTCCGCGGCCGGTCGGTGGCGGTCATGGACTCACTTCCGGAGATCGGCGGCCAGGTCTCCGCCATGTACCCGGAGAAACTGATCTACGACATAGCGGGGCTTCCCGCGGTGCGCGGCCGTGACCTCATCGCCGCGCTCGCCGAACAGGCGGGTCAGTACGGGCCGGAGTACTTGCTCGGGAAGGAAGCCCGGTTCCTCCGCTACGCGGGCGGAACCCCGGTCGTTACGACCTCGTCCGGCCTGCGGGTGCGGGCGCGGTTCATCGTCGTGACCGGGGGGATCGGCACGTTCACCCCGCGGCGGCTGCAGGCGCTGGCCGGGTTCGAGGACAGGGGGCTGGCGTACTTCGTGCCCAGGCCCGAGGAGTACAGGGGCCGTGATGTCGTGATCGTCGGCGGCGGCGACAGCGCCTTCGACTGGGCGCTGAGCCTTTCTCCCGTGGCCCGCTCGGTGACGGTGGTGCACCGCCGCGAGACGTTCCGCGCGCACGAGGCGCTGGTCCGGCGAGTGCTCGACCTGGCTGTCCCCGTCGTCACGAACGCCGAACTCGCCGGGGCCACCGGAGACGGCTGGATTGACGCCGTCGAGGTGCTGCACAAGCGAACCAGGGAGCGGAGTCGGCTGAGCGCGCAGGCGGTGGTCGCGGCGCTCGGCTTCACCGCCGACATCAGCGCGCTCGAGTCCTGGGGCCTGGCCGTCTCCGATCGCCGGCTGCTCGTCGACACGGCGATGGCCACCAACCTCGATCGCGTGTACGCCGCCGGGGACATCACCGAGTACCCCGGCAAGGTCCGGCTGATCTCGGTCGGATTCGGCGAGGCCGCGACGGCGGTGAACAACGCGGTGGCCGCGCTCGATCCGGCGGCGCCCCTGTTCCCCGGCCATTCCAGCGACCTGCGGCCCGCCGCCGCCTGACCGCCGACCGCCTGACCGCCGACCCGCCTGAGCACCGAGCCCCAACCAGGAACTGAACGAGGAATCTGCCCGTGCCCTACTTCATCGCCGCTCCCTGCATCGACGTGATGGACAAGTCGTGCATCGAGGAATGCCCGGTGGACTGCATCTACGAAGGCGAGCGGAAGCTCTACATCAACCCCCGGGAGTGCATCGACTGCGGCGCCTGCGAGCCGGCCTGCCCGGAGACCGCCATCTTCGTCGACTTCAAGGCCACGGCGGAGATGGCGCCGTTCGCCGCGGACAACGGGCGGTTCTTCACCGAGCCGCTGCCGGGCCGGGCCGCGCCGGTGGGCAACCCCGGGGGGAGCGGGAAGAGCGGCCGGATCGGCGTCGACACGCCGTTCGTCCGGTCCTGGGACGACGGCCTGGGCTGACCCGGGCAGGCAGCCTCGACGCGAGTCTGCCGACAGAGGTATAACTGTTAGACCGATTATCGCGAAGGAGTCGTAATGGCGAAGAACGGACGGGTGTTCCTCCGGGGAATGACCTCGGAACACTACGGCCTGAAGGAGTTCCGTGCTGCCCAGCTTGCCGCGCCCCGGGTGCGCGACAACTCCGTGGTCGTGGATGACGCGAAGGTCGGGCACTCCGGCGACTCCGACCAGTCCCGCACCTGGTGGCGGGTCGGGCCCGGCGACGACCCGTTCCTGACCCAGACGCTCCAGGTGCACTTCGTGCAGCTCCCGCCGCAGTCGTCCAATCACGGCCACGGCCACCAGAACGAGGCGGCCTTCTACATCCTCGAAGGCCGGGGATATGAGATCCACGACGACAAGCGGTACGACTGGTCGCAGGGCGACCTCGTGCTCGTGCACACCGACTCGGTGCACCGCCACTTCAACCCGTACGACGAGCGGGCGACCGCCCTGGTGATGAAGGCGAAGTCCGCCTGGATGTACCTCGGGCTCATCCAGCAGGGCCGCAGCGGCCCGCTGCCCGACGCGGACAGGTTCGGGCCGCGCGAGGACTGGTCCCAGATCTGGACGCCCGGCGTGGAAAGCCGCAAGAAGGTCGTCAAGCCGGCCGACACGCGGTGGGAGACCACCCCGCTGGGCCGGGTGCGCGTGATGTCGTCACCGGACCGCACGGACGTCCGCACGTTCAGCGTCGACGTCTTCGAACTGGAGATCCCGGCCGGGAGCCGGTCGGGCCGGCGGTGGCACATGGCGGACGAGATCCTCTACGTGCTGTCCGGCTCGGGCTACAGCCTGCACTGGGACGTGGCCGCCGAGATCGACGACAAGTACTACGCCAGGATCGCCACCGAGCCAGCCCGGCACGAGATCAAGGCCGGCGACACGCTCTACGTCCCGCAGAACACCGTCGCCCAGCACTTCAGCGCCGACGGGCAGCCGCTGCGGCTGCTGTCCGGGCAGAACCGCCTGTTCAAGCAGCTTGGCTACGACCGGGTCGCGTACCTGGAGAACGCCCCGGAATTCGAGGCCGCCGTCGCGGAACCGGCGCGGGCATGAGCGCGGTGACCGGCCAGGGACAGCGGGCGGCGGCCGCCTGGCGGGACGCGGGGTTCGCCCGGTCCTGGGCCGAGCAGGACTCCTTCCGCGACCTGCTCGAGTTCCCGCGCCGGCTGGCCGCAGCCGTCGTCGCGGGGGACAATCCCGAGCCCGCGTGCATCCTCGACGTCGCTGCCGGGCCAGGCGCGGTGCTGGCGGTCTTCCTCGAGCAGTTCCCGTCGGCGCGCGGCATCTGGACGGACGCGTCCGCGGCCATGCTCGGCCTGGCGAAGGACCGGCTGGCGCCGTTCGGCGATCGCGTGGAGTACCGGCTCGCCGACATGACCGACCTCGACCGGGCCGGCCTGCCTGCGGCGGTGGACGTCATCACGACCTCCCGGGCCGCCCACCACCTCGACCGCGGCGGCCTGTTCGCCTTCTACGCGGACGTGGCCGCGCGGCTCGCGCCGGGCGGCTGGCTGGTCAACCTCGACCACATCGGGCCGGCCAGCCAGGCGGGACCGCCGGCGGTGGCCGGGTACGACGACGTGTGGGACCAGCGCCTGCGGGCCGCGCGCAAGAACTTCGGCGTCGCGTCCGACGGCCCCAAGCACCATCACAACTATCCGCTCACCAGCATCAGCGATCACCTCGACGCTCTCGGGGCGGCGGGGATCACCGACGCCGAGGTGCCCTGGCGGGCGTTCTTCACCTGCCTGTTCATGGGACGCAAAGGACAGTAAATGCTGAAGCAGGAGATCAACGAGCTGCTTACGCAGACGGGGCCGGGGACGCCGATGGGCGCCATGTTCCGGCAGTACTGGATCCCCGCCCTCCTCGCGGAGGAACTGCCGGAAAACGACTGCCCGCCCGTGCGGGTCAAGCTGCTGTCGGAGCGGCTGATCGCGTTCCGCGACAGCGAGGGCCGGTACGGCCTGATCGACGAGTTCTGCGCGCACCGCGGCGTGTCGCTGTGGTTCGGCCGGAACGAGGAGTCAGGGCTGCGCTGCACCTACCACGGGTGGAAGTACGACGTCACCGGGCAGTGCGTCGAGATCCCGTCCGAGCCGGCGATCAGGCACAGCAGCCTGTGCGCGAAGATCAAGCTCACGAGCTACCCGCTGGTCAAGATCGGCGACGTGCTGTGGACGTACATGGGCGACCCGCGGACGACGCCGGACCTGCCGCAGTGGGAGTTCGCGCACGTTCCCGCGGAGCAGACCTACACGTCCAAGCGGTGGCAGGAGTGCAACTGGCTGCAGGCCCTGGAGGGCGGCATCGACTCCAGCCACGTCTCCTGGCTGCACTCCGGCGGCCTGAAGACCGACCCGCTGTTCAAGGGCGCGCGCGGCAACGCCTACAACCTCGCGGACCGCAAGGTGTTCTTCGAGGTCGTCGAGTCCGAAGGCGGCCTGCTCATCGGCGCGCGCCGGAACGCCGAGGAGGGGCATTACTACTGGCGGATCACCCCGTGGGTGATGCCCAGCTTCACGATGATCCCGCCGCGCGGCGACCACCCCATCCACGGCCACTTCTGGATTCCGATCGACGACGAGAACTGCTGGACGTACAGCTACGACTACCACCCGGTCCGCCCGCTCAGCGCGGCAGAGCGCCAGGCCATGACAGAGGGGCACGGCGTGCACTGCGAGTACGTCCCCGGGACGTACCGGCCGCTGCAGAACAAGGACAACGACTACCTGATGGACCGTGCGGCGCAGAAGCGCGGCGACACCTACTCGGGGGTCAAGGGCATTTCGATGCAGGACGCGTCCCTGCAGGAAAGCATGGGGCCGATCGTGGACCGGACGAAAGAGCGGCTGGTGTCCACCGACAGCGGCATCATCATGGCCCGGCGCAAGCTGTGGCGGGCCGTGGAGGCGCTTCGCGACGAGGGTGTGCGGCCGCCGGGGGTCGACGTCGCGCACCAGATGGTCCGGTCGGCCGCGGTGGTGCTGCCGAAGGACCAGTCCTTCGTCGATGGCTGCGGTGACGCCCTGCGGGTGCGCCCGGGCGAGAAGCACGCCTCCGTCTAAGATGCAGCGCCAGCCCACACTGCTCAGCAGCTGCGCGCGCGCCGCGACGGCTGCCGAGGCGAGGTACCGGATCACCGCCCCCCCGTTCACCCGCCGCAGCTCGCGGGTCATCGCCCTGGACGAGCGGGCGGCCGCCGTCGTGGAGCAGATGCAGCTGGCCGGCCAGCGGTGGAGCGGCGGCCACTTCCTGGTCTTCGACTCGGCGGTCCCCGATGACGCCCTGCTGCGGCGTGCCGCCGGCGGCACCGCGCTGCTGAGCGAGGAACTCGACGGCGCGGACACCGTGGTGATGGTCGCGACGGCGCAGGCGAGCGCCGAGGCCGCGTCGATCATCGGTGACGCCTGCGCGGCCAGGAGCATCATGTCGGCCGGGCTGGTGGTGCCCGAGGCCGGCCCGGTCGGCGAGGTCGTGTCCGCGCTGCGGCCCAACGCGATGGTGCTCGTGGTGCTCCAGGACGCCGCCGACGTCCCTGAAGTGCTGTCGGCCCTGCGAGTCTAGGGAGCCATGATTCTAGGAGCCAGGCTGTGACCGGGAACATCACCATCGGCACGCTGCAGCGGATGAAGCGGGACGGGACCAAGATCGTCGGCGTGGTGGCCTGGGACTACCAGATCGCCGCCATCGCCGAACGGGCCGGGGTGGAGATCGTGTCCGTCGGCGACTCCGTCGGGGTCAACCTCTGGGGTCACCGAAGCCCGCTGGAAGTGACGATCGAGCAGATGCTCATCGTGGCCCAGGCCGTGCGGCGCGCGGTCAGCCGGGCGCTGGTGAGCGTGGACATCCCGTTCGGCCCCGTTCAGGAGGGCGCAGCCAGTGCCGTCCGGGCCGCCGTCCTGATGGCCAAGGAAGCCGGCGCGGACCTGGTGAAGATCGACGGCGCGGCCGACTTCCCCGAGGCCGTGTCCGCGGTGGCGCGGGCCGGCGTCCCGGTGTGGGCGCAGTTCGGGATCACGCCGCAGACGGCGCTGCGGCACGGCGTGGGATACCAGGCGATGCTCGCCCCCGGGGCCCAGGTGCCGCCGGGAATGCAGGACGAGCTCGTCGCCGCGGCGAAGCGGCTGGAGGACGCCGGGGCGGCCCTGCTGGACTTCACCAACTCCGGGCCCGCCGCGGGGCCGCTCGTGACCCAGGCGGTCGGCATCCCGGTGATCGGCGGGGCCGGCGGCGGTCCCTGGCTCGACGGCCGGGTGCGCATGGCGCACGCGGCCATCGGCTACGCGGCGCGGACGCTCGACGACAAGCCCGACAGCTATGCCCACGTCGCGCGGGTGACGATGGACACGCTGGCGGCGCTGGCGTCAGATGTCCGGGCTGGCCGCCACATCAGGGGTGACGCCGCCGCGCGGGCGTAGCGGCGTCCAGGGCCGAGCAGGAGGAACCGGATGCCCACAGCCGTCATCGGCGGCATCGCCACGCACTACGAGGTCACCGGGGACGGGCCGCCGCTGCTGATGTTCTCGCCGGGCGGGTTCGACGCCAGGCTGGCCAACTGGACGTCGTTCAGCATCTACGCCCGGCTGCGGCTGGTGGACCACCTGGCCACGTCCTACACCTGCGTCATGTTCGACCGGCGGGAATCGGGGGCCTCCGGCGGGCGGGTCGAGCGGATCACCTGGCAGGACTACGCCGCCCAGGGCAAGGGGCTGCTTGATCACCTGGGCATCGGCCGCGCCCACCTCATGGGCGGCTGCGTGGGCTGCTCCGCGGTCGCGGTCTTCGCCGCGTCCTGGCCGCGCGCGGCGGCGTCGATGGTCCTCTACTCGCCGGCCGGCGGTCCCCGGTACCGGATCAGGCAGCACGCCCGGTTCGCGCGGCACCTGTCCTTTTTGTCCGAACGAGGCGTGGCGGCTGTGGCAGCGCTAGCCGAGAGCTCCGGTGCGGGGTTCACCACTGATCCCCGGGTCGGGCCGTGGGCCAGCGTCATCCGCACCGAGCCGGCGTTCGCGGACAGCTACCGGAACCAGGACCCGGCCAGGTACGAGGCGATCGTGACCGGGATGGCGCGGCTGCTGTTCGACCGGGACACGGTGCCGGGGCCGGAACCGGAGGACCTGCTGCGGCTCGACGTGCCCGCGCTCGTCGTGCCTGGCCAGGACGCGTCGCATGCCACGTCGGCGGCCCGGTACCTGGAGGAGTGCCTGCCGCGCGCGCAGTACTGGGACATGCCGGTGAGCGGGCAGACGGAGCTGACCGCGCCCGCCCGGGTGCTGGAGTTCCTGGCCTCAGCCGGGGAGCGGTGATCAGCCCGGCGGCAGTGATTCGCCGCGCTCGAGCGCGGCGATCTGGTCGAGCCGGTCCTGGTGACGGCCGCCCTTGAACGGCGTGCTCAGCCACAGCTCGGTGATCATCTCGGCCAGCGGGGCCGCGACGATCTTCGCGCCGATGATGAGCACGTTCGCGTCGTTGTGCGCCCGGGCGATCTCGGTCGTGAACAGGTCGTGGCAGACCCCGGCCCGGACGCCGCGGATCTTGTTGCACGCCATCTGCTCGCCCGACCCGGAGCCGCCGATCACGATGCCCCGGTCGGCGCCTGCCGCGGCGACCAGCCGGCCGACGTCGGCGCACAGCGGCGGGTAGTCGACCGTCTCGCCGCCGTGGGCGCCGCGGTCGTCCACGGCGTGGCCCCGGGCGGTCAGCCACTCGATGAGGTGGTCCTTCAGCGACATGCCGTTGTGGTCGGCCGCTATCGCGATCCGCACGCTTGGTCCTCCCGCGTTCCTTCTGGTTCAGGCCGTCAGGCCGTGCGTGCTCTCCGGGAACAGGTCTTCGGCCGCCACCGGCTTGTCCAGGATCTTCTGGTCGACGGCGTACCGGATGAGCTGGTCGATCATCGCCCGGTTCGGCGCGATGCCGTAGGGGAGCGGGTCCGCGCCGGTGATCCGCATCACCCGCTGGTACATCAGGTCGGCGGGTCCCGGGTCGCTGAGGCCGCGGCGGAGCTCGGCGACGTAGCGGTTCTTCGAATCCGCGTAGGCGGCGAACAAGTCGGCGGCGAGGTCCGGGTGCGCGGCGAGCAGCTCGTCCCGGACGACGACGGTGTGGTTGATGGGATAAAGGCCGCGGTCGCGCAGCGCGCGGTACCCCGCCTCGGCCGCGTCCGGGATCAGGGTGGTGAGCCGCGGGTCGGCAGCGCTGATGCCGATGCCCGCGGCGAGCTCGCCGGACGCGACCATTTCCGGCACGTCCTCGCCGGGGGCGGCCGGGACGACGTTCGGCGGCGGCTGGTATTCGGCCACGTGCTCGTCGCCGGACAGCACCCAGGTGACGCGGCTGAGGTCGAGGTCGTACTCGTCGGCCAGGATGCCCCGGGCCCACACGCCGGTGGTGACGGTGTAGCCGCGGTTGACGCCGGCCCTGCGGCCCTCCAGGTCCTTCGGGACGATACCGCCCGCCGTCGCGCTGCGGAGGACCGCGCCGTGGTGGAAGTCGCGGACGCAGAACACCGGCAGGGCGGTGAACGGCTTGCCGTGCGCCTTCGCGACCAGGTAGGTGGTGAACGCCATCTCGCTGACGTCGAACTCGAGGGACCGCACCATCCGGCGGAACGCCTGGATGAGGACCGGCACCTCCTCGAACCTGAGGTCATAGTGACGCGTCCGGGAGGTGCCATCCTTCACCGCCCGGGTGCAGCCGGAGGTGCGGGTCACGGCGCTGAGGGTGGTCTGGCCCATGACCCGAACACTAGCATGTTAATCTGTCAGACCATAATACCTTTAAGGATGGAGGAGCGTCGTTCATGGCCGAACGCGTGCTGGCAGCGGTGCGGACGGGACCCGGGCAGACCGAGCTGCGCGAGTTCCCGATGCCCGACATACCCGACGACGGCGCCCTGCTCAGGGTCGAGGTCGCCGGGATCTGCGGAACCGACGTGAAGATGTACGCCAAGCCGCCGTTCGGCGCGCCCGTGATCATGGGGCACGAGAACATCGGTGTCATCGCGCGGGCCGGGCGCGCCTTCACCCAGCGCCAGGGACTGCGGGAGGGGGACCGGGTCTTCGCCGAGCACTATGTGGGGTGCTACCGGTGCGAATGGTGCCGGATCGGGGAGTACCGGCACTGCGAGGCCACGGACTGGCGGACGAACCCGGACGCCCGCCGGTACGGGTACACGTCGGCGGAGCACCCGTACCACCTGTGGGGCGGGTTCGCGCAGTACATGTACCTGCCGTGGAACGCCGTCCTGCACAAAGTGCCCGACGGAGTCACCGCCGACCTCGCGGGCATCTCGACGCCGCTGGCCAACGGCATCGAATGGGCCCTGCTGGCGGCGGGCGTGGGTTATGACTCCACCGTGCTGATCCAGGGCCCGGGCCAGCAGGGCCTGTCGCAGGCCGTGGCCTGCAAGCAGGCCGGCGCGTCGCTCATCATCGTCACCGGCACCACCCGGGACGCGGCGCGGCTGGAGCTGGCGAAGAAGCTGGGCGCGGACCACGCGATCGACGTCCAGGCCGGGGACGCGCTCGGCCGGATCATGGAGCTTACCGGCGGCAAGGGCGTCGACGTCGTGCTGGACTGCACCTCCGGGGCCGGCGTCGCGCCCGTCCTGCTCGGCATCGACGCGCTCAAGCGCCGCGAGGGCACGCTGCTGATCCAGGGTGAGCTGGCCAGCTTCCCCGACTTCCCGGTGAAGAAGCTGACCGAGAAGGCGATCACCATCAAGAGCGCGCGCGGGCACAGCTTCCGCGCGTGCGAGCTCGCGCTGCGCCAGCTGGCGTCCGGCCGGTTCCCGCTCGAGCTGCTGAGCACCCACTCCTTCGGCCTCAGCGAGGCCGATCGCGCCATCCGCGCGGTGGGCGGCGAGGTGGAGAAGGACGTCGTGCACGTGTCGCTGTTGCCGTGGCAGGAGTGAGCATGGGAAT
>Ga0187806_1000039_pt1 | contig 27053 bp, 23 predicted proteins | sample NC_wetland_sal_i_7_FD_132470 | JGI IMG/M metagenome (GOLD analysis project Ga0187806, IMG submission 132470) | Wetland sediment microbial communities from Neuse River Estuary, North Carolina, USA - ASW_1 | ecosystem: Environmental > Aquatic > Freshwater > Wetlands > Sediment | place: USA: North... | reverse complement strand
TCCAGTGCCGCCTCGCCCGACGCGGCGAGCAGCGCCCCGGCCCGCCCGGTGTCCCCCGCCCGCGCGGCCAGGTCGGCGGCGATGTCCCGCCACGGCCCGTCCAGGACGGGGTGCGCCGCGTCCACCGCGCCGAGCGTCGCGGCCGCCAGGGCGCGCCGGGCCGGCGGCAGCTGCTCGGCGATGACGGCCTCGCGGGTGAGCGCGTGCCGGAACCGGAAGACCTCGCCGTCCACGATCACCAGCTGAGCCGTGACCGCGCGCTCCAGGGACGCGGTGACCACCTGGTCCGGCACGCCGGCGGCGGCCGCGAGCAGCCGCCAGTCAAACCCGCGGCCGAGCAGCGCGGCTGCCTCGAGCACCCGCCGTTGTCCGGCGCTGAACCCGGCCAGCCGGGCGCGGACCGTCTCGGCGAACGACGCGGGCACGCCCGGCGAGGCGAGCACCTCCTCGACGAGGAAGGGCACGCCGTCGCCCGCTCGCTGCGCCCGCACGACCAGCTCGTCGTCGGCCCCGGCCACGCAGGCGCGCACCATGTGCTCGACCGCGGCCAGGTCCAGGCGGTCAAGCGGCAGGTGCTCGGCGGCGCGCCGGCCTGCCAGCCGCCGTGCCAGCCCGGCCGCTGGTCCCGGCTGGTCTCTGCTGGTGGCGACGCAAAGCACGCGCTCGCCGCCGAGGTTGTCCGCCAGGTACTCGAGCACCGCGAGAGTGTCCGGATCGGCCCAGTGCAAGTCCTCGAGGGCGACAACCAGCCCCGCGCCGGCGCCGGCGCCGGCCCAGCGGAGCAGCCGGATGACCGCCTCCCCGCTGGCGACCGGCGAGGCGAGGCCATTCTCTGTCGGGTGCTCCGCGCCGGCAGCCTGATCCGGCTGGCCGATCCCTGGGAGGATGGGGCGCAGCGCGGGCAGCCAGGGATCGAGGCCGCCGTCCGCGGGCAGCGGCCGGTCCCGCAGCAGCCCCAGCAGCGCCTCGGTCAGCGGCCGGTACGGCGTGCCCGATCCCGTCGGAACCGCCCGGCCCGTGGCCGTCACCGCCCCGCGCCCGCGCGCGTACCCGGTCAGCTCCCGGATCAGCCGTGACTTGCCGATGCCCGGCTCCCCGGTGACGAACACCATGCCGCCCCCATCGCCGCGGCCGTCCGTCGCCCGGGCGAAGGCGTCGCGCAACACGCGCAACTCGTGGTCCCGCCCGCAGAGCACGGGGCACAGCACACCCCCCACCCGTCCAGTGTGGCACGACCCGTGGTGCCAGCACGGGGGTCGGAGTGATACCACCCGGGTAGCCAATGACAACGTGCGCCAGGCATCCTGGTCCTCGAGGCCGGGACATCCCAGCCAGACCCCGAGGAGTCAGGAGAAGATCATGACCGGACGAGACGCGGACATCCGCCGGGCCGTGGCCCGGGCGCTCACCGCCAACCACTCGCGGGCCGTGGCCCGGCGCGCGCTGTCCATGAACCACTCGCGGGCCGTGGCCCGGCGGGCGCTGTCCATGAACCACTCCCGGGCCGTCGCGGCCGCGGGCCGTGCCTGACCGGAAGGTGCGGTGACGGTCCCCTCGCCCGAGCCGGCCATGGCCACCGGCACCGCGGCCGGCGAGGCGCTGTGCTTGCGGGATCAGGCGCTGGCCGCGCTGGACGAGGGGAACCCGTCGCGGGCGTGCGGCCTCGCCGGCCGGGCACTGGGCGCGCTGGAGGCGGCCGGGCTGCGGGGCGGGCTGGACGAGGCCGCCGTCCTGGTGGCGCTCGCGGAGATCGAAGAAGCCCTCGGCCGCTTCGCCGGCGCCGGCGGCACGATCGCCGCGGCAATCGGCATCCTCGAGGACTGCGCGGCGGAGTATTCGGACGACGACAGCCTGCTGCTGTGGTGCCAGGCTCAGGAGAGGCAGGCTGGCCTGGAGCGGCTGGCGGGAGACTTCACCGGGGCGGCGGCCCGGCTGCGCGGCGTGCTCGACCGCGCGTCGGCGGTTCTCGGGGAGGCCTCACTGGCCGTCGTGTCGGCGGCGAACGCCCTGGGCATCGTGTACAAGTACGCGTCGGACCCCGACGCCGCGACGGCCGCCTACGAGCGAGCGGCGGCCGCGCTGGCCGGCCTGGCCGACCCGGATCCGCTTCTCGAGGCGGGCCTGCTGCACAACCTGGGCGGGCTGGCTCATTCGCGCGGCGACCCCGGGACCGGGATCCCGCTCGCGGAGCGCGGCGTCACGCTGCGCACCGAAGCGCTTGGCCCCGGCCATCCTGATGTCGCCCGCGACCTGAACGCGCTTGGTGCGCTCTACCAGCTCGCCGGACGCTCCGCCGAAGCGGAAGGGTCGTACACCCGGGCCCTCGAGGTGTTCGAGGACGTCTACGGCCCCGGTCATTTCGAGGTCGCCATGACGCTGGCCAACCTCGCCGTGCTGCGCGGCGACGAAGGCGACGCCGCGCAGGCGGAATCGCTGGGCCGCCGCTGCCTGGAGATCTTCACGGCGGCGCTGGGGCCGGACGACGCTGAGGTCGGGCTGACCCTGCTGAACCTCGCCGCGGCCGTCGCGGGCCAGGGCAGGACCGAAGAGGCGGCGGAGCTGGCCGCCCGCGCCGCGGCGATCCTGGCCGGCCGGCTTCCGGCCGGCCACCCGCACCTGCTGGCCGCCGCCGGCGCTCTTGAGCAGTATGGGCACCCGGGGAACCCGGAGCACCCGGCGTGACCGCACCAGCCGTCCGGGCGCCGCGGCGCCCGGGGCTCATCCCGGCGCTGCCGCACACGGCGTGGGCGGTGCTCGGCTGTGACTTCGTCTCCGCGATCGGCAGCGGCCTGACGCTGCCGTACCTGTTCGTCTACGCGCACCAGGTACGGGGGCTCAGGGACGGCACGGCGGGCCTGGTGGTCGCCGCCGTGGCCCTGGCATCGCTGGCCGGCAATCCGCTTGGCGGCGCGCTGGCCGACCGGTGGACGGCGCGGCGGGCGGTCATGGCCGGCCTCGCGGTCGCGGCCGGCGGGTCTTTCGCGCTGGCCCTCGCCCGGTCGGCCGCCGAGCTATTCGGGGCGGCGTGCCTGCTCGGCCTGGGGGCGTCGGTGATCTGGCCGGCCCAGGACGCGCTGCTGGCCAGCGCCGCCGGCCCGGCAGGCCGCTCGGCGGTGTTCTCGGTTCGCCACGCTTCGTTCAACGCCGGGCTGGGTCTCGGCGCCCTGGCCGCGGCGGCCGTGGTCAGCGTCGCTCATCCGGGCACGTTCACCGCGGTCTACCTCGCCGACGGGTGCTCGTTCCTGGTGGTTATCCCGGTGCTCGCACGGCTGCGCCCGGCACAGCGGTCCGGCCCCCCTCCGGCCGCGGCCCCGGTCGCGCCGCCGCCGCGACCGGAACGGGGCGGCTACCGGCAGGTGCTGCGGGACAGGGCGTTCGTCCGGGTGTGGCTGCTGATCGCGCTCATCGTGACCATCAGCTTCGGCCAGTTCCAGTCCAGCTTCCCCGGTTACGCGACCCGGCCCGGCGGCATCAGCACGCACGGCCTCGGGCTGGCCTTCACCGCCGACACGCTGACCGTGGTGGTCGCTCAGCTCTTCGTGCTGCGGTTGCTCGCCGGCCACCGTCGCACCACCGGGGTCGCGCTGGCGGCGACGGCCTGGGCGGCGAGCTGGGCGGTCGTCATCGCAGGCGGCCACTTTGGCGGCGGCGCGGCGGCCGAGGCCGCTTTCGTGATCGCCATGGTCATCTTCGCGATCGGGGAGACGCTGTTCTCCCCGACGCTGCCTGCGATCGTCAACGACCTCGCCCCGCCCGAGGCCGCCGGCCGCTACAACGGGCTGGGCGTGCTGGCCTTCACGACCGGGTTTCTCCTCGGCCCGGCCGGCGGGGCGGCGGCGCTTGCCGCCTGGGGAACGGCCCTGTTCGCCGTGCTGGTCCCGGCGTGCCTGCTCGCCGCCGCGGCGGCACTGCGACTGAGCCGCCACCTGCCGCCGGGCGTCAACCAGATCGAGGTGCCCGGTTCCGCAGGCCCGGAGCGGAGCACCCGGGAGCTATCCGTGACCACCGCGCTGGACGCTGAGTACGGCGGCTGACGCTGGCCCAGGCTCAGTCGAACGAGGGCCTGCGGTCCCTGCTGCGCTTGAGCTCGAAGAAGCCGTCCGCCTTCGCCACGAGCACCAGGCCGTCCCACAGCTCCCCGGCGGCCTCGCCCTTGGGCGCGGGCGTGATGACCGGGCCGAACAGCGCCCTGCCGCGGATGCGGACCACAGGGGTGCCGACGTCCAGGCCGACCTCGTCGAACGCCTCGTTGTGCGAGTCCTTGATGAGCTGGTCGAAGTCGGCTGACTCGGCGGCGCTGGCTAGCGAGTCGGGCAGCCCCACCTCCGCCAGGGCCTCGGGGAGAACCTTGGGGTCGTCCCTGCGCCCCTGGTTGTGCAGGCGGGTGCCGATGGCCGTGTACAGCGGGCCGAGCACGCCCTGGCCGCTGTGCTCGGCGGCCGCGGCGCACACCCGGACCGGTCCCCAGGCCTTGCTCATCCGCTCCAGGTACTCCTCGCTCAGCCCCTTGCCCTCATGCTGGATGAGGTTCAGGTAGGCCAGCGACATGATCCGCCAATCGGCCCGGACCGGGCGGACCTTCTCCACCTCCAGGATCCAGCGGGAGGTGATCCATGCCCACGGGCATAGCGGATCGAACCAGAACTGCACGTCTTCCGGCGACTGCGCCTGTTCCGTCATGACCGCGGCAACACAGCGGCACAGCGGGGTATTCCGGGGTCTCATTGCCCTGCGGCGCTGTCCCGCGCACACTGGCAGCAGGCGACCATCCAGGAGCGACGATCCGGGGAAGCGCATGGCACCCAGGGGCATCCGGCGGACACGGCGGCTGCTGTGGCGGATAAGGATTCCGCTGTGGCTGGCGGGCGCCGCGGCAGGATGGGCGATCGGCGGCGCGGCCGCGGCGGGCACGGTCGCCGGGGTGGCGGTGGCGTGCCTCGCGGAGGCCGCGTTCAGCTACCGCGCGGAACGACCCGGCGAGTCTCACGGCCGGCCCGCACCCGGGGAAATCGCGGCCGCCCGCACGGAGGCCGCCCGCAGGGAGCAGCGCTGGGCGGCCGGGGCGATCCCCTCCCCCGGCGGGTGGCAGCCACCATCTGGCTCGCTGCCGGCCTGGAACTGGACACCGGACGACGGGATCAGGCCGCGCTTCGACCGCGTGCCGAGGTGGGTCAGGGTCTGTTACGGCACGCCGTTCGCCGACCGGTACGCGCATGCCTGGATGTGGCGGCACGGCGGCTGGGACGTGCTGCCACCGCATCAGGCGCCGCATTAGGCGCCACATCAGGCTCAGCCAATGACCGACTTCGACATCGTCCTTCGCGGCGGCCGGAGAGCGGATCGCCAGCGCGGCCCGGTCCGCGCCGCCGTCGCTTAACGCCGCGGACGGCCCGCCTGTCCTTGAGCCCGCAGCGTCTTCGCGATCGCGAGGACGGCGGCCTCCGTGGCTCGGCGCATCGGGGCGTTCAGCGCGTCCGGCCAGCTCGACAGCTTCACCACGACGGTCTCGCTCGGGACATGGACGGCGATGAGCTGGCCGTGGATCCCGGCGGCGATGAACATCGGGAGCCTGGGGTGGGAGACCCACCAGCAGTTACGGTAGTGCGCGCCGGGCGGGTAACCGGTCGCCTCATTGCCCGACCGGAAAGCCCGCGGTCCGTCGGGCGCGCCCGCGATCGTGTCGTCGAGCCAGGCCGCGGGGATGACCTGCGCGTCCGGCGCGCGGCCGCGGCGCAGGGCGAGCAGCCCCACCCGGCCCGCGTCGCGCAGCGTCGCGCTGATCCCGCCGTCCGCGAGGGCGCTGCCGTGGCCGTCGACGGTGACCTCGGCGTCCCGCTCGGCGCCCATGGGCTGCCAGAGTTCCCGCGCCACCAGATCGCTGAACCGGGCCTGGCCGGCCTTCTCCAGCACCCAGGCGAGCACGTCGGTGAGGATCGACCGGTACCGGAAGGGGCCACCGTGCGGTCCGTCGCCCGACAGCGTGGTGAAGTACTCGATGGCGCCGGCCGGCCGGGCCTTGCCGTCGTCCGGCCGCCACAGGTACACCCGGTCGCTGACGGCGATCTCGGCTTCTGGGTCGTCGTAGTCTTCCTCGAAGCGGACTCCCGCCCGCATGTCCAGCAGCTGTTGGACGGTGGCGCCCGCGAAGGCCGTGCCGGCCAGCTCGGGCACGATCGCCTCCACGGGCGCCGCGACGTCAAGTGCACCCTGGCCGGCGAGCGCGCCGGCGAGCAGGCCGGTGACCGACTTGGACACCGACATCAGCAGGTGCGGGCTGTCCGGCCGCAGGCCGTTGAAATACCGCTCGGCGACGATCTGGCCCTCGTGCAGGACGAGGAATCCGTCGGTATACGTCTGGTCGAGCAGGTCCCCGACGGTGAGCTCGCCCGACCGGGTGGCGAACCGGACGCCCATCAGGTCCCGCTCGGCCCTCGGCAGCTCCCAGGGCGGCCCGTCGCCGCGCGAAATGCGGGCGGTCGGGATCAGCTCGCGGATGTGCTGAAATGCCCACCGGTTAAACGGCGGTCGCTGCCAGTTAGCCAGGGTAACGAGATTTTCCTGTGTGAACGGCGGTGATCCGGCCATCAGCCGCAAGTCGTCCCGCTCAGATTCCATCCCCGCACTCACCGAAACAAATTAGCAGTCGATCGCCAGCTATTCGACCATCTCCAGACGCCATCGAGGAAGATGCCGCCGCTGCCAGGAAAACTCTGACGGGTCGCAATGCCGCGTGGTGTAACCTCAGCTCGTGGATGACCAGCAGTTCGTGGCGGCGATCGTGAACTCGCTCGCCTGGCCGGCTGCTGTCATAGTGGTGGCGGGATTGCTCCGCCAGGAGCTACTCGGCGTTTTCCGCCGGTTGCAGACTTTCGAATTCCGCGGCGCGCGGCTGACGTTCACCGCCCTGCCGCATTACGAGAAGATGATCGCGGCCGCGACGAAAGACGCGGGGGCGCCCACCGCGGAAGACGCGGCAGTCGTCCGGCGGGAGGCGACGGAGTTCAGCGCGGTCGGGGCCTTGGCGCCAGAGGCCCCCCGGCAGGCGATCATCGACGCCTGGGGGCTGCTCGAGTACCAGCTCAACCTCGCCTCCGATCGGCTGGCCCCGGACCAGCCGCACGGCTGGCCGCAGGTCGCGCGCAACCTGGAACGTCTGGACAAGTGGCCGCTGCTCTACCCGGCGGTCCAGGAACTCCGGCGGTTGCGTGACTACACGGTCCAGGCAAGCCGGCCGCCGTCGGGGGCGGACGCGGCCCGCTACGTGTCGGTGGCGCAGGACGTGGCGACCGCCGTACAGACCTCGCTCACATCCCAGTCAATCGGAACACCCGGCGGTACCCAATGAGCGAACCCATGCTGACGAGTCCGGCCGGAGGCCACGCCCGCGCCCGCCTCCAAGAGCAGCAACTGCTGTTGATGCACGAGGCCGACCAGCTGATCCTGGATCACACTAATACGCTCGCGCAAACGCTCCGGTTCATCGTCAACCGGGCCCAGCAGATACTCAATGCCTGGCACGTGGACATCCTGTTCGAATACGCGGACGGATTGCAGCTGGAGATTTCCTCGGACCCGGACGCGGAGATCGGGCGCTTTGTTCCCTTCGACAGGTCGATTTCCGGGTTCGTGCTGTCGAGCGGTAGGCCGGTCCTCGTGAATGACCTGCAAAGCGATCCGGTGCTGCGGCAGAGATATTTTCCGCGCGCGGAAAGCGACCAGGCTCAGGCCACACGGCTCAGCGTCCTGGCCGCCGAACTAACCCTCGACGGCCAGGCGATCGGCGTCATCAACGTCGAGGCGACCCCGGACAGCCAACTCGACAAATCGCATCTTGAGTTCGTCAACGCCGCGGCTCGGCAAATCTCCATGGCGATCACCCACGCCGCGCTCTTTGACGAGGACAACTTCAGGACCGCCACCGATAAGGTGCTGGTCGAGGCCACCACCACGAAGGACAGCGACGTGGTCATGCGGCAGGTCCTCGACCGCATTCTCGCCACCCTGAACTCGCTGACGTTCGTCAAGCCGGACGCCGCCGACATCCTCTTCGCGGATCCGCAAGACAGCGAGTCCCTGGTCGTGGCGTACAGCACGAACACCCCGGATATCGGAGTCCGGGTGGCTGTCGGCTCAAGCGTCTGCGGCCAGGCATTCCGCAGCGGCAGGACGGTGGTCGAGCAGCGGGCGTTCGAGCGTGACGACTACCGGCCTGTCGTCCAAGGCATGCGCTGCGAGATGGCCATTCCGATCGCCTTCGGCAGCAACCCGTCCCCGATCGGCGTGCTCAACCTGGAGAGCAAACGGGAGAACGCGTTCAGCAACGTCGGGAGGGTCCTCGCCGAACGGTTCGCCCGCCGGATCGAGAACGTCGTCGCGCTGACCAAGATGCGCGCCGACATCGATAACGAACTGCAGGACCAGTTCATGATCCTCGCGGCCGACCATGTGCTCAACGCCGTCCACCGGATCAACAACGACGTCGGGTCGATCCGAGCGCTCGCGCTCGACCTGCTCGAGGACCTGGATGCGCCGAATCCGCCGGACCCGGCCGACCTGGCGCGCGTGCTCCGGATGATCACGGAAAGCGCCGAGCGCGCTCTGGACATCCCCGAGCAGATGCGCAGGCTGATAGGCACGCCGCAGGAGAGCGCTGACGTGAACGCGCAGGTGGAGGCCGGTATCGCGGCCGTCAGGATCCCGAATCACGTCGAGCTCGTGACGGACCTGGCTCCTGGGCTGCCCAACATCGCGTGCACCGCCCTCGACCGCGTGGTCGAGAACCTTTTGACGAACGCGGTGAAGGCGATGCGAAACAGGCCGGGCCCACTGTCCGTGACAACCCGTCTCGACGACCACCTGCCCGAGAGGTTCGTCGTGATCTCGGTCAAGGACACCGGCGTCGGGATGACCAGGCAGGAGATCGACCACCTGTTTGATCCGCAGCAGGCCAGACACCGTGGCGGCGGCGGTCTCGGGTTCGGTATGACGTGGGTGCGGAGTTGGGTCCGCCGCACCCAAGGGCTCATCGACATCCAGTCGAAGCCGGACGAGGGCACCACCGTGAACATCCGTTTCCAGATCGAGAAGCACCCAATGCAGCGGGGAGGCGAGCAGGCGTGAGGGCGCCCACCAGAGCTCTGATCGTCGAGGACGTGGAGGAATGGTCGTACACACTGTCGCGGGCCGCGCGACGCGCGGGCGTCTCGGAGGTCGTCGTCTGCGAGAACCTACCGGCCGTCCACGACGCGCTGCGGAAGGCCAGGTTCGACGTCGCCATCCTGGACGTGGGGCTCGACCCTTACGACGAGGTGAACTCCGACGGCATCAAGGCGCTCGAGGCAATCCGGGAGATAGATGACGGTGGCACCCGGTGCGTCTTGGTCACCGGGTGGCAGGGCGGCGACCGGATGGCCCTTCAGGCCGAGGCGGAGCAGAGGTTCGGGATCGACTTCGCTTACATGAAAGAGAAATACGAGGCGCGTGTGGTGATCGCCAAGCTCACTGAACTCCTTGAGGACGCGACCGCGCGGCGCTTGTCCTCAACGACGCCGATGGAGAACCTCGGCGCGAAGATGGAAGCCTGGCAGTTCCAGGGCGAGTTGATCGGAGCCCTGTCCCCGAGCGGCGGCGTTCAGACCCTCTACTCGCTGGTGTCCCGTGTCGTTAGCTCCGCGGTCCCCGTTGTCGCCATGCATCCCACGGCGCCGATGGGGAAGGGCCCCGACGGCGTCTGGACCGGCGTGTACTGGAGCCGGGCACTGGCCGCCGCGGTCGCGGTGAGCCTGGGGCCGATTTCCGCGTGGGAAAAAGAGGATAGTAGCGTACCGAGTGACTTGGGTCGCCTGCTGCCGACTGGCGCGCTCCCCGACCTCATCGAGGACATTAGGGAACGCAATATTCAGGGGAGGCTGTGGGAACTTCCATGGCTTGAACGTGACAAGTTCCCGGAATAAGGATTTTCGGTACGAAAAGGCCGTCCTCGCATCATAAGAAAGGCGGTCTTGTATCCTGAGCAACGCAGGCGCATCCTTGTTTCGACCGCTGATCCGTTCGCGAGAAAGGGCCCGTGATGGCAACGGCAGCCGCCGGCGACCTCGCGGAGACGTGCGCGGTGGACAGACCCGCCAGCCGCCGCTTCTATGTGCATGTCGGTAGTCTTGGCTACCTCGTGGCGGTGCAGTCCACGTTCTACGGCGAGGTTGCCCGTGCCCTCGCCTTGTCCGGCGCCAGCCGGGCGCTCGACCAGGCGGTGCAGGACTGGGCGATGTTCTCGCCGGCCCGACTCGAGCCGTCTCTCACCAAGAGCGGCGAGATCGTGCACGATCTCGCCGCCGAGGCGCTGCAGAGCGCCTACCAGTGCATCGTGCAGCTTGTCCCGCCGCGGTTCGGGGCGACGGAGCTGCTGCTCGGCACCCACGAGAAGATCAGCGCCTGGTGCTACGAAGATGGGTACCTCACGTACGCCACCGACGAGGACGCCGCGGCGATCATGTACGCGGAGACAGGCAGCCTGCGGAGACTGCGCAGCGAGATCAGGCGGACCCCGGACGCGGACCCGGCGCTCGAGATGATCAGCGGCCAGAGCTTGTTCCTCTTCGACCAGCGGGAGGGGACCGGCCCCGGGACGGCGTTGTTTTACAAGCAACACGCCGGGCGGCTGCTGCGGGGCTTCCGCAGGACCAGCCTGCCGGACGGGTTCGACGACCCGGAGCTCGTCGGCCAGCTCAGGGAGTTCATCGGCTCGTCCGCGGAAACGTTCGAGGGAGAGTCGGTGCTCGGCTGCTGCCTGCGCCGCGCGGAGCAGATGGTTGCCGTGCTGCTGCGCAGCCTGCCGCCGGAGCCCGGCACGAAAACCGAGTGAGTGCGCACCCACGGCCTGCGGTTCGACGTTAACTGCTCGATTCTCTTTACCGAACTGCCGCTGCTTCGCCGGCCCGCCGCGGCGAAGGCCGCCGGGTTCGGCGGGGTCGAATTCTGGTGGCCGTGGGACGCGATCACGCCGACGGACAAGGAGGCGGACGCGTTCGTGTCGGCGATCGCGGACGCGGGCGTCGAGCTGGTCAGCCTGAACTTTCACACCGGGGACATGGCCGCAGGGGAACGGGGGCTCGTGTCCATCCCAAGCGCGACGGAAAAGTTCCGGGAGAACATCGCGGCCTGCGCCGAGATCGCCCGGCGGACCGGGTGCCGGCGGCTGAACGCACCCTATGGGAACCGGATCGGCGGCGCCGACCCGGCCGACCAGGACGCGGTCGCGGTCGAGAACCTGACCCTGGCCGGGGACGCGGCGGCCAGGGTGGGCGCCGCGGTGCTCGTCGAGGCGATCAACTCCATCGACGTGCCCGCGTTCCCCATCGACTCGAGCGCCAAGGCGATCGCGGTCATCGAGAAGGTTCCCGCCTCCAACGTCGGGTTCCTCGCCGACCTGTACCACCTGGGGAAGATGGGCGAAGACCTGCCCGGGGTGCTGGACTCCTGCCGGGACCGGATCTGGCACGTGCAGGTCGCCGACCCGCCGGGGCGGGGAGCGCCGGGGACGGGCACGCTGGACTTCGAGCCGCTCTTCTGGCAGCTGGCCAAACAGGGGTATAAGGGATGGGTGGGGCTCGAGTACCTGCCGTCCGACCCGTCGGACAGCTCCGGCAGCTTCGGCTGGCTATGAGTGAATGCCCATGAGCGAGACGCTCGTCATCCGGTCGGCCCGCATGGTGCTGCCGGATGGGGTCCGGGAGTCAGCCGCTTACGTTCGGGACAAAAAGATCGAGTCAATCCACCGGTACGACGAGAAGCTTGACGCTGACCGCGAAGTCGACCTCGGGGACGTCGCGCTGCTTCCCGGGCTGGTGGACACGCATGTGCACGTGAACGAGCCGGGGCGGACCGAGTGGGAGGGGTTCGCCTCCGCGACCCGGGCGGCGCTGGCCGGCGGCGTGACGACGATCTGCGACATGCCGCTGAACTCGGTGCCGGTGACCACCTCCGTGGCCGCGCTGCGGGAGAAGGCCGCGGCGGCGGCCGGACAGTGCGCGGTCGACGTGGCGTTCTGGGGCGGCGCGGTGCCGGGGAACGCGCCGGCGTTCGGGCCGCTGCTCGAGGCCGGAGTGGTCGGGTTCAAGTGCTTCCTGGCCGACTCGGGGATCGCGGAGTTCCCGCCGCTGTCGGCCAGTGAGCTGCGGACGGCGATGAAGGAGCTCGCGGCCTCCGGCGCGCCGATGATCGTGCACGCCGAGGATCCCGCGGAGGTGCGGGCGCCGGACGGCCCCACCTGCGACGCGTTCGTCGCGTCCCGGCCGCCCGTCGCCGAACGCCGCGCGATCGAGACCGTCATCCGCGCCGCGGCGTCCAGCGGGGGGCGGGCGCACATCGTGCACCTCGCCGCCGGCGAGTGCGCGGCGCTCATCGACGCGGCGCGTGCCGCCGGGATCGCGCTGTCGGCGGAGACCTGCCCGCACTACCTGTCCTTCGCCGCCGAGGAAGTGCCCGCGGGCGCGACCGAGTTCAAGTGCTGCCCGCCCGTCAGGTACGCGGCCAACCGGGAGGCGCTGTGGCGCGCGCTCGGCGCCGGCGTCATCGACTGCGTGGTGTCGGACCACTCGCCGTGCACGCCGTCGCTGAAGGACACCGGGGATTTCAGGACCGCGTGGGGCGGGATCGCGTCGCTGCAGCTCGGGCTGTCCGCGGTGTGGACCGGGGCGCGGCGGCGCGGGTATTCGCTCGCCGACGTCGCGCGGTGGATGTGCGCGTTTCCCGCGTCGCTGGCGGGGCTGCCGTCGAAGGGGCGGATCGCGCCCGGGTGCGACGCGGACCTGGTGGCGTTCGACCCGTCCGCGTCGTTCACCGTGCGCGGCTCGGCACTGCTGCACCGGCACCCGCTGACCCCGTACGAGGGACGGGCGCTGACCGGGGTTGTGTCGCGGGTGTGGCTGGGCGGAGTGGAGGTGTCCGCCGACGGCGAACCGCGCGGGCGGCTGCTGCGCCGCGGCGGCGCGACGCTGTGACTTCCGCCGGCGCCGGGGCGCTGGGGCTGCCGGACCTGGCCTCGCGGGCGCTGCGCGGATCGGTGGTCGCGGCGTCGGACGAGTTCTTCGCGGAGAAGGAGAACCTGATCGTGCCATCTAGCCCGGTGTTCACGCCGGGGACGTTCGGGCACAAGGGGCAGGTGTACGACGGCTGGGAGACCCGGCGGCGGCGCGGGCCTTCTTCTGCTTCTGGGAGCGCGCTGCCCGGCGGCGACGAGCACGACTGGGTGATCGTCCGGCTGGGCGCGGCCGGGGTGGTGCGCGCCGTCGTCGTGGACACGGCGTTCTTTAGCGGGAATTATCCGCAGTCGTGTTCGGTGGAGGGGGCTTGTGTTTCCGGGTACCCGGCCACGCCGGCCCTGCTGGATGCGCTCGATGCGGTCGATGCGCTCGATGCCGAGTGGGTGCCGCTGGTGCCGCGCAGCCCGCTCAAGGGCGACGCGAAGCACGTGTTCGAGGTCTCTTCGGGGCGGCGGTGGACGCACGTGCGGCTGCGGATCTACCCCGACGGCGGGGTCGCGCGGCTGCGGGTGCACGGGGTCGTGGTGCCGCCGCCGTCGCTGCTCGAGGGGCTGACGTTCGACCTGGCCGCGCTGGAGAACGGCGGGGATGTCGTGGCGTGCAGCGACCAGTTCTACTCCTCGCCGCGCAACGTGCTGCTTCCCGGGCTGTCGCGGGTGATGGGCGACGGCTGGGAGACCAGGCGGCGGCGCGAGCCGGGGAACGAGTGGCTGGTGGTGCGGCTGACGGGGCGTTCCGTGGTGTCGGTCGCGGAGATCGACACGTCCGGATATATCGGTAATTCGCCTGGTTCGGCGTCGCTGCTTGGTCTTGATGGGACTGCGACGTCGCTGGCCGATTCCGCCGCGTGGTTCCCGCTGCTGCCCCGGACCGCGCTGCTGCCGGACACGCCGCACCGGTTCCGGCTGGCCGGGGCGGCGCCGGTCACGCACGTCCGGCTCGACGTTTTCCCCGACGGTGGCGTCGCGCGGCTGCGGCTGCACGGGTCGCTGACGGCTGAGGGGCTGGCCGAGGTGCGGCGGCGCTGGGCGGCCGGATGAATTATCCCGAACGTACGCGGGGTGACTGCCGGCCTGTACGTGGCTCCCGTGCTGGTGCGGGCCTCGCTGGCCGCCGCGTGCCCGCCCTGCCGTCGACGTGCTTGAATCGATGACATGGCCGACCGCGTCCTGCTGGCACCGGACAAGTTCAAGGGCAGCCTGCGCGCGACGGAGGTAGCGGCCCGGCTGTCCGCCGGCCTCACCCGGGCGGGTTTCCGTGCCGAGGTCGTGTCGCTGCCCGTGGCGGATGGCGGTGACGGGACGGTCGACGCGGCGGTCTCGGCCGGCTACCGCCGCGTTGAGCTGGAGGTGCGCGGGCCGGTCGGACGGCCGGTAACGGCCGCGTTCGCGCTGCTCGACGAGACGGCGGTCGTCGAGGCGGCGCAGGCATGCGGGCTGACCTTGCTGGCACCTGACGAACTCGCGCCCCTGACAGCGACCAGCCGCGGCGTGGGCGAGCTGATCCTGGCCGCCACCCGGATGGGCGCCAAGCGGCTCGTGCTCGCGGTGGGCGGTGTCGCCACCACCGACGGCGGCGCTGGTCTCTTGCAGGCGCTCGGGGCGCGGCTGATCGGCGAGTCCGGGTCCGGGCTGCCGCCTGGCGGCGCGGAACTCGCGCGGCTGGCCACGCTCGACCTCTCCCAGGTGGCTGACCTGTCCGGCGTGGAGTTCCTGCTCGCGTCCGATGTGAACAACCCGCTGCTCGGGCCGTCCGGCGCGGCGGCCGTCTACGGTCCGCAGAAGGGAGCCTCGCCCCGGGACGTGAAGCTGCTCGAAGCCGGCCTGGCGAGGTGGGCGGACGTCGCTGAAGAGGCGTGCGGCGCGACCGCTCGCGACGCCCCGGGTGCGGGCGCGGCCGGCGGTCTGGGCTTCGCCGCGCTGTTGTTCCTGGGCGCGCGGATGCGGCCTGGTATCGAATTGCTGCTTGAGATGCTGTCCTTCGGCGAGCAGCTTGACGGCGCGCGGCTGGTGATCACGGGTGAAGGCTCGCTCGACGCGCAGTCACTGCACGGCAAGGCACCGGTCGGGGTGGCCCGCGCCGCCGCCGCGCACGACCCGCCGGTCCCCGTGGTCGCGGTGGCCGGCATCTGCTCGCTGTCGCCGGCTCAGCAGCGGGATGCTGGTTTCGCGGCCTGCTACGCCCTGACCGACCTCGAACCGGACGTGGACAAGTGCATCGCTGACGCCGGCCCGCTCATGGAGCGGCTCGCCGGGCGCGTCGCCGCCGACTGGCTCGGCTAGCGCGGCTAGCCCGGGAACGGGAACCGTTAGCTCCATGCGGGCAGCGCGCTGAGGGCCGCGGTGGCGACGGTTTCGCAGTCGGCGGCGTAGGTGAAGGTGGCGCTCAGGCGATCACCGCCGAGGACGCGCGGCAGCCAGTACCTGGCGTCGTCCCACATGCGGGTCAGCGGCAGGTCCATGACCCCGAACCACTCGGGCCTGATCTCCGGGGTCTCCGCGGCCTCACCGGTCCATTCGGCGGTGGTGAAGACCGAGACCGTCATGTCCCACCGCGGGCACGCCGGGAACAGGAACGTCACGTGCGCCATCTCGAGCAAGGCGTCCGGCGCCACGTGGATCCCTGATTCCTCCTTCACCTCGCGCGCGGCCGCCTCGGCCGGTGACTCGCATTCCTCAACGTGCCCGCCGAGCCCGACAACCTTGCCGGCGCCCAGCCCGGTCTTCTTGTGCCCGAGGAGAACCTGCCGCCCGCCGTCAGCGGCGACCCGGGTGAGCAGGCACAGGCAGGTGGAAGTCAGCGACACGAGGTCCAGTATCTCAGGCATGACCACGGGCGAGGCCGGCGTAGCACGCGAGGACGGCGGCGACCGCTTCGTCCTCGGACGGAAGCACCGCGGCGCGCGCACGGGCCGCCGCGCGCAGCCGCGCCGCCAGCGCCGGGTCGCGCAGCACGGCGCGGACGGCTTCCGCGAGCCGGGCGGCGTCGCCCGGCGGCACGAGCAAGGCCGCGTCCGCACCGGTCAGGTCGGGGATCCCGCCCGCGCGCGTCGCCACGACGGGCACGCCCGCGCGCAGCGCCTCCTGGAGCACGAGGGGCTGCCCCTCCCACAGGGACGGGAGCACGAAAACAGCGGCCGAGGCGAACAAGGCCGGGACGTCGTCGCGGTGGCCGGGGAACTCGGCGCGGACGCCGAGCGAGGCTGCCCGTGTTCGAAGCTCACCGGCCAGCGGCCCGTCTCCGGCGATCACGAGCAGCGGCTGCGGCTCCAGGTCCCGCCAGCGGGCCGCCGCGTCAAGGAGCACGCCGAAGCCCTTTTGCGCCGCGAGCCTGCCCGCGGCGAACACCACAGGCCGCCCGCCGTCCGGGTTGCGGGGCGCGTCCAACCCCGGCGGTTGGCCGGACCGTGCGGACAGGTCGACCGCAGGCGCGGGCGGGTCTGGTGGGGGAACAACAGCCCTGCTAATGCGGCGTGCACCCGCTGTTCGCATCCGCTGCTCCAAATCCGGCGACACGCACAGCACCAGATCCGCGCCGCGCGCCACCACTCGTTCCAGGAACCGGTAGATGAGCGCGGGCACTCCTCCGCCCTGCGGCGGAGCGTTGTGCACCGTGACCACGATCGGCGGGCGCCGGGCGCGCGGGCCTGCCAACGCGAGCACGGTGAGCGCCCCGGCCCGGAGTCCGTGCGCGTGCGCCAGGCCGATCGACCAGGAGCGCAGCGCCAGCCGCAATCGCAGTATCGCGGCCAGGTCGCCGGGACGCGGCCGGTCTCCGAACTCCACGGGGATGAATGCCACCCCGGGCAGCGACCCTACCTTGAGGACGGCGGCCGCGGACGCCGGCCCGAACACCGACACGACCATCCCCCGGCTCGCGCAGCCCGCGGCGAGCATCCGGACGTGGGCCCCGGTGCCGCCGCCCGTCGTCCCGACCACGAACGCGACGTGGCGGGGACCGCTCTCGTCCCGGAAAGCTCCTCTCGCCCCGTCCACGCCATCAGTATGCGGCCGGCTTGTGACCCAGCGGGGCCTGGATGGCGGCCGGGGATTGCTTCGGCCGGGTCTCCAGCCATCGACTTCACATCACTTTTCGTCTTTACATCACTTTTGGCCCTTTTCGCGTCCGGTTTGTCCGGGTTCTAGGGACCAAAAGTGATGCGAAGTGGATTTCGCGCCGCGGCCGCCGAACCACGGGTCACATAACGCCACTGCCGTATCACGGTGGGGGAATGGCCGCGAGATTGGGACCTCCGCGGACGAGGCGAACGGGGGCGATGAGTCAGGCGAGGCGGTGGTCGACGACGCGGGGCGGGCTACGCCTCTACCGGGGGACTCGGCTGGCTCGGAGGCGGCGCAGGGCGGTGCGGAGGTCGCCTCCGTCGAGGTTCATGACCACCGCCACGAACACCGCCGTCACCACGGCGCTCACCAGGACCGAGACGCCGGCATTGGGGAAGAACCCGTGGACGCGGAGCGCGACCGAGATGGCCGAGCCGGCCGCCGCCCCGGCGGCGCAGCCGACGAGCCCGGCGAGGAACGCCCGCGGCACTCCCGCCAGCGCCGCCGCGCCCCGATCCCGGCGGACCAGCACGAGCAGTGCCACGCCGGCGACAGTCAGGCCAACCGAGGTGCCGAGCCCGAGCGCCGGCACCACCCGGGACCGCGGCACGAACGGCACGATGAGCAGGTCCGCCACGATCACCAGGAGCCAGCCAGCGCTCATCGCCAGGGCCGGCGCCCTGTTGTGCCCCCGGGCGTACAGGATCCGGGAGAGGTTGGCCGACAGCCCGTATCCGACCAGCCCGGGCGCGAACGCGGCCAGCGCCACCGCGAGGACCGACGCCGAGGAGGCGGCGTGCGACTCGAAGACGCGCGCGAGCGGCAGCCTCGCGCCGACCACCGCGGCGGCGCCGAGCCAGGACGCCAGCATGACGGCGCGCGTCGACGCCGCGGCGGTCGCGTCGAACGCACCGGCGGGCGGCCCGCCACGGGTGTCGACCGCGAGGTCGCCGGGAGCGGTGGGGCCATCGGAGCGGCGGGGCGCGAGGCCGCGCCTACCGAAGGCGCGGCCGCCGCGCGCGGGGTCCGCGGTGCGGGCCGGGCCGGCGGAGTCCGCGGCGGCGGACAGTTCCGGGAAGGTGCTTGTCGCGACCGGGACGGCGAGCACCGCGTAGGGGACGACGAACACCGCCCAGGCGAACCCGTAGATCACCAGCGCGCCCGAGCTGCCGTAGCGGTTGGCCAGCACGATCACGACGGCCACCGACGCGTCCTGCGCGACGAGCGTGAGCACGCCGGCGATCGCCAGCTTGCGCACCCGCGAGCCCACCCCGGAGGGGAACCGGAACGTCGGGCGGACCCTGATGCGCAGCCGCCACGCCGGGACGACCGCGGTGAGCACGAGCGCGAGCACGCCGAGCGTCGTGCCGCCCGACAGCAGGTACTCGGCCTCCGGGGGCAGGGAGTGCAGCTGGTTGACGTACGCCCCGCCCACCGCGCCGAACCCGGCGTACGCGCCCACCACCACCAGACTGGACAGCAGCGGCGCGAGCGCGGGGGCGCCGAACCGGCGGTGCGACTGCAAGATCCCGTACAGCACCACGGCGAGCCCGTACAGCAGCACCTGCGGCGCGAAGACGATCAGCATCCGGGTGCCGACGCCGGCCAGGTCGCCGCGCGGGCACCCGCCGGCGTCGCTGAGCAGCACGGAGACGATCGGGTGCGCGGCTACCGCGACCACGGCGCTGACCGGGACGAGCAGCACGACCGTCCACGTGAGCAGGGCTGAGGCGATCTGCCGCGCCGCGGCGCCCTGCACGCCGACCCGCCCGGCCGGGCCGGCGAGCACCGGGACCACCACGGAGGAGAGCGCCCCGCCGAGCACGATGTCGTAGATGATGTTGGGCACCATGTTGGCCGTGGTGTATGCGGTGCCCAGGCACGTGGTGCCGACCGTGTGCGCGAACACCACCTGACGGCCAAACCCGACCAGCCGGGCCAGCACCGTGATGACGCCGATCATCACCGCGGCACGCCCAATGCCCCGGCTGCGCTGCCGAGCGCCCCCGCGCTCGGCGACCGGTGCGGTCACGGCTCCTGTCGCGTGGGTCTTGAGTCTTTTCCTGAACGTACCGTGCCGGCTCCCGCCGCTTCCGTGTCTCGCCGCGGGGCGGGCACGGGGAGGGCCGGCCGCCTGCCGAGCATGTCCAGCCAGCGCAGCGGCGGGGTGCGCTCGATGACCTTGGTGAAGCTGACCTTCTCGCTCGCGCCGGTCAGCGCGACGATGCCGGCCAGCAGCGCGATCCGGGCGGGCCGGGGCAGGCAGGCCGCCGCCGCGCCGCCGAGCATAGCGCCGAGCGCGTTGGCGCCCGCGTCGCCGAGCATGGCGCGCTCGCCGAGGTCTTCGGGCAGCAGCGCGAGCGCCGCGCCGAGCGGCGCGGCGACGGCGGCCAGGCCCCTCATGCCGGATGAATGTGACAGCGAGCCGCTTATAGCCGGATGGGTGTCACGTTCATCCGGTGAGGCCATCGCCGCGGAGACCCCGATGAGGGCCGCCGACGCCATGGCTACCTTGATCGCCCGGCCCGGGCGCAGGTCGAACAGGTTGAGCAGGTTGGCGCCGCCGGCCACGAGCCCGGCGTTGATCGCCACGTCGACGGACGGCCCGCCGAGCAGCACCGCGCTGGCCAGGCCGGTCGCTCCGAGACCGCCGAGCTTGACCGTGCCCGTGGTGACCTCGCCGTGCGCCAGCGCGCCGAGATGGCCGCGCAGGCCGCGCCGCTTCCCCGAGCCGGCCAGGTCGTCGTAGACGCCGAAACCGAGACCGCCGGCCCCGGCCAGCGCGAGAGCGAGGGCGCCGCGCCGCGCCGCGGCGGAACCCGCGGCGCCGGCACCCGAACGGGCTAGGGTTGACGCGGTGGAGGCGGCGGAGCCCGCGGCGCCCGCACCGGAGCGGGCCAGAGCTGAAGCGATCGGGGCGGAGGAACGGGTCCGTTCGGGATAAAAGAACAGAGACGCCACGGCGCCAAGAGCAACGGCGGGGCCTTCGAGGAGCGTGACCGGCTCGCCGCGGTGGTTGGTGCGGGTCCAGGTCTTCTCGCCGCGCGGCGGGCGCCGGGTCAGCGCGGCGTAGGCGGCGCGCGCCGCGGCGGCGGCCGTGACCGCGCTCAGGGCGGCCCCCGCCAGGCCGGCCGCGGACCCGCGTTTCACTTCTTCGTCCCAGCCTTCCTGGTGGTGGTCGGCTTCGGTGACGCCGTCTGGGACGGCGTCACCGACACCGTCGGGGTGGGCGCCGGAACCGGGCTCACCGCGGACGCACCCGAGATACCGTAGCTGTTCGGCTTCGCGCCCGCTAGCTGGGCGGCGAGCGCCTGCACAACCGTGATCTGGCCGAGCGTCGTGTCGGCGTCGTCGACGCTCGACACCTGGCTGGACACGCTGCTCGAGCGCAGCACCGAGATCGCGCTGCCGGACTGTGCGGACCCGGTCGTGCCGCCCGCGACCAGGGTCGCCGAACTGGCGCCCGCGAACTCCTCGGCGACCGCGAGCAGCACCTGGTTGGCCGGGTCGTCCGGGCCGTCGGCGGGGGCGGACTGCGGGGTGACCAGCACGGCGAGCTGCGCCGGGACGGCGGGCGCCCCGCTGGGGGACACCGTCAGGTAGCCGCCCTGCGCGTAGGCGCTCAGCAGGGTTTGCGGGTTCGGCGCCGCTGGGTTCTGGACGGTGGTCTTGGTCAGGATCGCGGTGGCGATCAGCTGGGCCGCCTGCTGCTCGTAGGCGGTCTGCGGGTCGGTGCCCGCGGTGAGCACGGTGCCGTAGGCGCTCGCGACCGTGTTGTTGATGCTGCTCAGGTTGGACTGGGTGGCGCCGCTTATGTCGTTGAACTTCGGCTGGAGCGCGATCTCGCCGGTGACGGTGGCGCCGGCCAGCGTCGCGGCCTGCTTGACGCCATCCACGACCGAGCCCTGGGCGCCCGGCTCGGTGACGATGACGACGCTTTCGCCGTCGAGCAGCTTGGCCAGCAGATGAGCCTCGTCGGTCTGCAGGAACTGCTCGCCAGCGGCGGCTTGCGCGTGATAGCTGCCTGACTGCGCCTGCGCCGCGTTGAGCTGGTTTTTCAGCTCGTTCGACGACTGCTGGAGCAGCTCGTAAGCGCCGCCCCGCAGCTCGACGGCGCCAAGCACGATGCCGATCGCGAGCGCGAGGAACACCGCGACGATCGAGACGAGGTGGTATCGGAAGTCGATCACTTGAACAGTCCAGTGAGCCAGAGGGCGAACGTGTGCCAGGTAACGCTGAAGTAGTTGCCAAGGATAGGCCCGGCAGGCGAGAAGACGACCACGACGACCAGCGTGAACGCGGCGGCGAGCACGAGCGCGACCAGCGCCCAGCCGGAGATCCTGCTCTGGTACAGCTGGTGCACGCCCCGGGCGTTGACCAGCTTGCCGCCGACACGGAGGTGGGTGAGGAACGTGCTCGCCATGCCCGGCCGGCCCTTGTCGAGGAACTCCTCCAGGGTCCAGTGCGTGCCGACCACGGCGATGAGGGTTGCCCCGCAGGCGTCGGCGACGAGCAGCGCCACGTCCTCGCTGGTGCCCGCGGCCGGGAGCGGGACGGCGTCCAGGCCGAGCGACTCGACGCGGGCCAGGCCGGGGGCGCGGCCGTCCGGGTAGGCGTGCACGACGAGTTCGGCCCCGGAGCACAGCGCTTCGTCGGAGACGGAGTCCATGTCGCCGATGATCACGTCCGGCCGGTAGCCGGCCTCGAGCAGCGCCTCGGCGCCGCCGTCCACGGCGACCAGCACCGGGCGGTACTCGCGGATGTAGGGCTTGAGGGCGCGCAGGTCCTCGCGGTACCGGTAGCCGCGCACGATCACGAGCACGTGCTTGCCGTCCATCGTGGTGGCGAGTTCCGGTGCCGTGATGCCGTTCGTCAGCAGGTCGCGCTCCCGGCGCAGGAACTCGAGGGTGTTCTCGGCGAAGGAGTCGATCTGGACGGCGACGCCGGCGGTGGCCTGCCGCATCGCCTTGTCGATCGTCGCCTCGTCCTGGAGCACGCCCTTGCCGATCACCTGGTCGCCGGAGTCGCCGGCGTAGAGCAGGTCGCCGTCGAGTCGCACCACGGCACCTTCGGTGACCTTGGTCAGCACCTCCGCGCCGACGTCGTCGACCAGCGGGATGCCGGCCTCGAGCAGCATCCGCGGACCGAGGTTCGGGTACCGGCCGGTGAGCGACTTCGCGGCGTTCACGACGGCGGCGACCCGGCAGTCGATCAGTTCGTCGGCGCTCACCCGGTCCAGGTCGGCGTGGTCGATGATCGCGATGTCGCCCGGGTTCAGCCGCTTCACCAGGATTTTCGTCCGCTGGTCGACGCGCGCGATGCCGACGATGCCGGGCGCCTCGTCGGCCCTGCCCCGTCTGACATGCGGAAACCTTACGGACGGCACTCTCATCGCCCTTCATCCTGGCATAGCGCCCAGGATACGGTTGAACCCGTGACTATCCAGCCTTCTTCTGTATCGGAATCTGCGCCTGCTCCCGCTCCGGTCCGGCTCACCTCGCTGTCGCACGGCGCCGGATGTGCGTGCAAGCTACCACTGTCGGCTCTGGATCAGCTGATGATCTCCCTGGGGACGTCGCCGGACGTGCTCGGCGCGGCCGGGGCGTCCGGCGGTGACCTGCTCGTCGGCGCGGCCGAAGGCGACGACGCCGCCGTGCTCCGTCTCGACGACGAGCGCGCGCTCGTGCTGACCACCGACTTCTTCACCCCGATCGTGGACGACGCCAGGGACTGGGGGCGGATCGCGGCCGCCAACGCGCTGTCCGACGTGTACGCGATGGGCGGTCGGCCCGTGCTGGCGCTGAACCTCACCGCGTGGCCGGGGACGACGCTGCCGCTCGACCTCCTCGCCGACGTGCTGCGCGGCGGCGCGTCGGTCGCCGCCCTGGCCGGCTGCCTGGTGGTCGGCGGGCACACGATCGACGACCCGGAGCCCAAGTACGGGATGGCCGTCGTCGGGCTGGCGTCCCCGTCGCGGGTGCTGACCATTGACGCGGCGCGGCCGGGCGACACGCTCGTGCTGACCAAGGGGCTCGGCACCGGGGTCGTCGCGACCGCACACAAGCGCGGGGCGGCCGACGACGACGTGCTCGCCGCCGCGGTCGCGTCGATGACCACGCTGAACGCCTTGGCGAGCGAGGCCGCGCTCGCCGCCGGCGTGGTGGCGGCCACCGACGTCACCGGGTTCTCGCTGCTCGGCCACCTGCACCGGATGCTGCGCGCCAGCGGCGCGAGCGCGGTCATCGAGGCGCCGGCGGTGCCGCTGCTGCCTGGGGCGCTGCAGCTGACCTCGGCGGGCTATGTCTCCGGCGGCACCCGGAACAACATGTCCTACCTGGAACCCTGGGTGTCCATCGACCCCGCGGTGCCGGAGCCCGTGGCGATTCTGCTGCAGGACGCGCAGACCTCCGGCGGGCTGCTGCTCGCCACGTCTTCCCCGGAAACGCTGACCGCCGAACTCGCGGGCCGCGGCGTGCTCGCCGCCGTCGTCGGCCGCGTCGAGGACGGCGCTCCCGGGCACATCGAGGTCCGCCCCTAGCCGGCCGCTGTAACGCCGGGGGCGCGTCACGGACTATACGGACACGAGGGGTCGGTGCCGCGTCCGTGACGGGGTGTGTCATAGTGGTTTGTAACAAATGTGTTTCGAGGACCCGCACGGGGATCTTTGCGCGTCAGCCGCCGCATATGAGCCGGCTGACGGGGCAGCCGCTGTCCGGGGCGGCCGTTTTGTCGGTACCCCTCGCTATGGTGGCCGCATGACGGTTATCGCCGAAGAGCAGGCCACCGAGCACATCCACGGCATCTGTCTGAAGAACGGTCCGCCGCGCCGGGTCGGCGTCGAACTCGAGTGGCTCGTTCGTGACGCGCGTGACCCCGCCCTGCCGGTGCCGGCGGAGCGGATCGCGGCGGCCGTGGCGGCCTTCGGCGCCGGAAGCGAGACCGAGGTCGGCCTGCCGACCAGCCAATCCCCCGGCGTGCTGCCATCCGGCGCGCTGCTAACCACCGAACCGGGCGGACAGCTTGAGCTCAGCTCGCTGCCCGCCGACTCACTCCCCGAATGCGTCCGCGCCACCGCCGCCGACATGGCGGCGCTCCGCGCGGCGGCCGCCGACGGCGGCCTCGAGCTAGCGGGGATCGGCCTCGACCCGTTCCGCCCGCCGCGTCGCGTGCTCGACCTTCCGCGGTACACGGCCATGGAGGCCTTCTTCGACCGCGACGGCCCGTGGGGCCGCCAGATGATGTGCTCCACCGCGTCGGTCCAGGTGTGCCTGGACGCCGGCGGCGACGGCGACGACCACGCCGGCTACCGCTGGCGGTGGCGGCTGCTGCACGCGATCGGGCCCGTGCTCGTCGCCGCGTTCGCCAACTCGCCGCTGCGCGCGGGCCGGCCGGCTGGCTGGCGGTCCTGCCGGCAGCAGGTCTGGGCGCACATGGACCCCGGCCGGACCCGGCCGCCGGCGCTGACCAGGGACGGGGACCTGCCGACCGCGTGGGCCGACTACGCGCTCGACGCCCGGGTGATGTGCGTGCGCTCGAACGGATCCGGCGACTGGTCGGCGCCGCCGGGGCTCCGGCTGCGCGACTGGGTGCGCGGCGAGTCGCCGTCCGCGCCGCGCGCGCCGACGACCGAGGACGTGACGTACCACCTGTCCACGCTGTTCCCGCCGGTGCGGCCACGCGGGCACTTCGAGCTGCGCATGATCGACGCGCAGCAGGGCGACGGCTGGGTGGTGCCGGTCGCCGTAGTCAGCGCGCTGCTGTCCGACGAGCGGGCCGGAGACGCGGCGATGGCCGCCGCCGGCGGGCTGTGGCGCCGTTCCTGGCACGGTGCCGGGCACAGTGGCGACGGGCACAGTGGCGACGGGGACGGCCGCTGGGACGGCGGCTGGGATGACGACGACCCGTGGCGGCGCGCCGCCCGCCTCGGCCCGGCGGACCCGCGGATCGCGCGGGCCAGCCGGGAGTGCTTCGAGGCCGCGCGCGCCGCGCTGGCCAGGCAGGACACTCCGGACGCCATCACCAGCGCCGTTGACGACTTCATCGAGCGGTACGTGAGCAAAGACCGATGCCCAGCGGACGACCTACTGGAGGAACTGCGATGAGCGACGACGACACGCTACGGGACCGGATCGCCGGCGAGCTGTCCGCGGCGCGCGACCGCACCACCTACCTGACCACCGTCGTGGACGAGGCGGACCTGGTCAGACAGCACTCACCGCTGATGTCGCCGCTGGTCTGGGACCTCGCGCACGTGGCCAACCAGGAGGAGCTTTGGCTGCTGCGCGAGGTCGGCGGCCGGACGCCGCTGCACCCCGAGATCGACCCGCTGTACGACGCGTTCGAGCACCCGCGCGCCGAGCGGCCGACGCTGCCGCTGCTCGCGCCCGGCGAGGCGCGCGGCTACGGCCGCGAGGTGCGCGGCCGGGTGTTCGACCTGCTGGAGAAGACGCGTTTCACCGGGACCCGGCTCACCGACGGCGGCTTCGCCTTCGGCATGATCGCGCAGCACGAGCAGCAGCACGACGAGACCATGCTCGCCACCCATCAGCTGCGGGTCGGGCCGCCGGTGCTGACCGCTCCCCCGCCGCCGGCGGCGCCCGCCGACGCGGCGTCGCTGCCGGCCGAGGTGCTCGTTCCCGGCGGGCCGTTCACCATGGGCACCTCAACGGAGCCGTGGGCGCTGGACAACGAGCGCCCCGCGCACGTCGTCAACGTCCCGGCGTTCTACCTGGACACCACGCCGGTGACCAACGCCGCGTACGCCGGGTTCATCGCCGCCGGCGGCTACGACGACCCCCGCTGGTGGACCGCCGACGGCTGGGCGCACCGGCAGCGCGCGGGGCTGAGCGCACCGCTGTTCTGGCGCTGGGAAGGAGAATGGGTGCGGGTTTCCTTCGGTGTCCCGCAGCCCATCATTCCGAACGAGCCCGTGTTGCACGTCTGCTGGTACGAGGCCGACGCGTACGCGCGGTGGGCCGGGCGGCGGCTGCCCACCGAGGCGGAATGGGAAAAGGCCGCGCGGCACGACCCGGTCAGCGGGCGGTCGCGCCGGTACCCGTGGGGCGATTCCGATCCCACGCCCGAGCTGGCCAACCTCGGGCAGCGGCACCTGCGGCCCGCCCCGGCCGGGGCGTACCCTGCGGGCGCCGCGCCGTCCGGGGCGCGGCAGCTCATCGGCGACGTGTGGGAGTGGACGAGCTCTGACTTCCTGCCGTACCCGGGGTTCGTGGCGTGGCCGTACAAGGAGTACTCGGAGGTGTTCTTCGGACCGGAGTACAAGGTGCTGCGCGGCGGGGCGTTCGGGGTGTCCCCGGTGGCGTGCCGCGGCACGTTCAGGAACTGGGACTACCCGATCAGGCGGCAGATCTTCGCCGGGTTCCGCACGGCACGCTCCGTGCCCGCGGAGGCTGGCTGATGTGCCGGCACGTCGCTTATCTCGGCCCGGAGGCGTCGCTGCGGTCGCTGCTGATCGACCCGCCGCACGGGCTGTACCGGCAGGCGTGGGCGCCGCGGATGCAGCGGCACGGGACGGTGAACGCGGACGGGTTCGGCATCGGCTGGTACGCGGCCGGCGACCCGGTGCCGGCCAGGTACCGGCGGGCGGGCCCGATCTGGGGGGACGCGTCGCTGCCCGACGTGGCCCGGGTCACCAGGTCGGCGGCCGTGCTCGCCGCGGTGCGCGACGCCACCGCCGGCACCGCCTCCGGTGAGGCGGCGGCGGCGCCGTTCGCGTCCGGTTCCTGGCTGTTCAGCCACAACGGGCTGCTGGCCGGCTGGCCGGCGTCCGCCGCGGCGTTGGGCGTCCCTGATCCCGGGCCGCTGCTCTCGCTGGAGGCGCTGACCGACTCGGCATTCCTGTGGCTGCTGGTGCTCGAGCGGCTGCAGGCCGGGGCGCCCGCGGACGTCGCGCTGGCCGCGACGATCGGCGCCGTCGAGGCGGCCGGCGGGTCGG
>Ga0187806_1000038_pt1 | contig 27289 bp, 23 predicted proteins | sample NC_wetland_sal_i_7_FD_132470 | JGI IMG/M metagenome (GOLD analysis project Ga0187806, IMG submission 132470) | Wetland sediment microbial communities from Neuse River Estuary, North Carolina, USA - ASW_1 | ecosystem: Environmental > Aquatic > Freshwater > Wetlands > Sediment | place: USA: North... | reverse complement strand
GGCGAGATAGTTGCTCGCCTCCACGAAGGCCGACCTGATGACCGCCGCCGTCCCCAGGCGGGTGGACGGGGTTTCCTTCTTCTCGCCGTAGACGCGCTTGGGGTTCTCGCCGAGCGCCGACTTCAGCCCCGCGGGCTCGCGCAGCACCATGTCATCGACCGTCCGGCCCCAGCAGCGGACGGCCACGGTCTGGCCGCCGATCGGATTGCCGGAACCGGGGTTGATGTTCACCGCGAGCACGCCGCCCGCGATCGCGTCGCGGAACCCTTCCTCCGCTGGGTTGATCGCGTCCAGCGCCCTGACCTGGGCTTGCACCGGCCCGGTCAGCTCGTTGGTGTCAGCGCCCGCCCAGCCGGTGCCCTCCTCGGACGCGCCGAGGTGGGCGTGCGCGTCGATGAACCCGGGCAGCACCCATTTGCCGGTCGCGTCGACGGTGGCGGCGCCGGCGGGCGGCTTGAAATCGGCACCCGCCACCGCGGCGATCTTGCCGTCCGCCACCAGGACCGTCCCGCCCTCGATGGGATCGCCCTCGACGGGGACGACATGCCCGCCCGTGATCGCGATGCTGTTGCTGGCCACGCCGCCGCCCTTTCTGTATGCACTTGATCGTCTTCATTCTTACCGCGCGATTCTCAGCGCGAGTCCCGACTTAGCTCACGCCGAGCACCGCGCGGCCCTTGGCGGTGCGTACCGCTTCCTTCAGCGTGTCGATGTCGTAGGCGCCATAGTGCCTGATGCCGTTGATGAAGAACGTCGGGGTGCCGGACACGGTGGCCAGGTCCGCGGAGTCGACATCCTCGGCGACCCGCCAGGCATAGGAGTGCTTGCGCAGGTCGGCGGCGAACGCGTCGGTGTCCAGGTCGAGCTCGCCCGCGTACCGGACGAGGTCGGAGAACGTCAGCCCGCCCTGGTGGTCCATGAGGGTGTCGTGCATCTCCCAGAACTTGCCCTGCCGGTCCGCGGCCTCGGCGGCCTCCGCGGCCAGCTGGGCGTGCGGGTGCACGTCGGTGAGCGGCAGGTGGCGGAACACGAACCGCAACTCGCCGTGCTCCTTGAGCAGCTCACGGATGTTCGGCTCCGCCATTCCGCAGTAGGGGCACTCGAAGTCGCCATACTCGACCAGCGTCACGAACGATTCCTTGGGACCGCGGATGTGGTCCCGCTCGGGGTCGACCGGCACGGCGAGGTCGGTGATCGTCGCGGTAGTGCCGAGCAGCGCGCGCAGCCGGGTGCGCGGTGACAGCAGGTCGAGTCCGTGGAAGAACGCCCAGGTGAGAACCGTGGCGCCGATCGCGGCGGAGAGGATGCCGAGCTTAGCCTCGGCCAGGTTGGTGCCCGTGAACGCGAGCGAGGCGATCAGCAGCGAGACGGTGAACCCGATCCCGGCGACCAGGCCGACCCCGGTCACGGCGCCCCAGCCGACCGGCGGCGCGATCCTGCCCCGCGACAGCTTGGTGACCAGCCAGGCGGTGCCCGCGGTGCCGATCGGCTTCCCGGCCAGGTAGCCGATCATGATGCCGAGCGTGGCGGGGGAGGTGTACGCGTGCGCCAGGAACGAGCCGGTGATCTTGACGTCCGCGTTGGCCAGGGCGAACACCGGCACGATCACGTAGCTGGTCCACCCGTGGTAGAAGTCCTGGAGCCGGTCGTTGGGCGAGATCGCGGTCCGCGCCGCCTCCCGCGCCTCTTGCGCCAGCCGCGCGGTGGGCTGCTCGCGGAACAGCCGGAACGAGTTGGTGGCCTCCTCGAGATCCGCACGCGCCGCTGGATACGCGCACGTCTGCAAGCCGATGACGATGCCGGTCACGATCGGGTCCACGCCGGATTCGAACAGCGCCACCCAGGCGCCGATCCCGAGCAGCAGGTAGACCGGGCCGCTGCGATAGCCGCGGCGCCTGATCCACCCGCTGACCACGAGCAGCACGGCGCCGATGACCAGCGGCACCCAGCGCACGTGGCTGCTGTAGAAGATCGCGATGACCGCGATCCCGGCGAGGTCGTCGACGACCGAGAACGTGAGCAGGTACGTGCGCACCCGGTCCGGCAGCCGGCTGCCGCCCGCCAGCGCCAGCGCGCCGAGCGCGAACGCGGTGTCGGTCGACATCGCGGCGCCCCATCCGTGCGCCGTGGACCGGCCGGCGTTCAGGGCCAGGTAGATCGCGATCGGCACCAGCATGCCGCCGGCCCCGGCGAGCAATGGCAGCGCGAGCCTGCTGCGGACCCGCAGCTCGCCCATGTCGAACTCGCGGCGCGCCTCGAGGCCGACGACCAGGAAGAACAGGGCCATCAGGCCGGAGTTCACGAACGTCCGCAGGTCCATCGGCAGGCCGTGGCCGTCGACGCGGACCAGCAGGTCCATGGACCAGAACCGTTCGTAGCTGCTGCTGCCGAAGTTGGACCAGATCAGGGCGATCAGCGTCGCCGCGGTGAGGATGGCGGCGCTGCCGGTCTCCGTCTGGAGGAACTGCCGCAGCGGGGTCTTGCGGATCGGCGACCACAAGGTCCTGGCAGGCTGCGCCTCGGCGGCGGTCTGGGACTCCGTCATGCGCTTATTGTCTCCCGACGGGGAGCGAGCCCGCCCGGCCGAGCCCCCGGGCAAAATGGACCGATGACAGACAACTCCCGCGAGAGCGCCGGCGGCGATCAGGTGACCGGGGTGACCGGCGTGACCGGCGTGACCGGCCCGCCGGACGGCCGGCAGGTGCCCCGGTTCGCGGGCCCCGACACGTTCGCCAGGCTGCCGCGCCTGCAGGACGTCGGGCGCGCGGCCGTCGCGGTCGCCGGGATCCCGTTCGACTCCGGCGTCTCGTACCGCCCGGGGGCGCGCTTCGGCCCCACCGCCGTCAGGAACGGCTCGAAGCTGCTCCGGCCCTACCATCCGGGCCTGGAGACCAGCCCGCTGCACGTCCACCAGGTGGCCGACGCCGGCGACATCGCGGCCAGCCCCTTCGACATCGCGCAGGCCATCGCCAGCATCGAGCGCGCGGCCCGCACGCTGCTCGACCAGGCCGGCCACCTGGTCGCCATCGGGGGCGACCACACGATCGCCCTGCCGCTGCTGCGGGCCACCGCGGCCCGGCACGGCCCGCTGTCGCTGGTCCACTTCGACGCGCACCTGGACACCTGGGACACGTACTTCGGCGCCCCGTACACGCATGGCACCCCGTTCCGCCGGGCGGTCGAGGAGGGGCTCCTCGCGCTCGAGGCCAGCGTGCACGTGGGCATCCGCGGCCCGCTGTACGCCGCCGCCGACCTCACGGACGACAGGCGGCTGGGCTTCGCCATCGTGTCCACCACCGACGTCGCGCGGTCCGGCGTCGACCAGGCGGTCGACCGGATCCGGGACCGGGTCGGCGACCGCCCGGTCTACCTGAGCGTGGACATCGACGTGCTCGACCCGGCGCACGCGCCGGGCACCGGGACACCGGAACCCGGCGGCCTCACCACACGGGAGCTCCAGCTCATCCTGCGCGGCCTGACCGGCCTGAACCTCGCGGGCGCGGACGTGGTGGAGGTGGCCCCCGCCTACGACCACGCCGAGCTGACCGCGCTGGCCGCGGCCAACGTCGCGTACGAGTTCCTGGGCCTTTTCGCCCGGCAGGCCGCCCCATAAGATCGTTTGCATGGCACAAGAATCACAGGCGCAACCCGACGCTCGCGTCGCGAACGCCGCGGCGCACTGGGGCTTCCGGTTCACGTCCAACGGCACCGACTACGGGGACGTCACCGCGACCCTGGCCAGGATCACCCGGTGGGACGACTGGTGCCGGGAGTGGGGGAACACCGCCGCGCAGTACGAGCAGCTCGCCGAGAGCGCCGAGGACGCCGGGCACGACCAGACGGCGGCGGGCGCGTGGCGGCGCGCCGCCCTCGCCTGGCACTGGGGCAAGTTCGTCTTCGTCGACGACCCGGACCAGATGCGCGCCGCGCACGACCGGAGTGTCGCCGACTACCGCAGGGGCGCGGGCGCGCTGACCCCGCCCGCCGAGCTCGTGCGCGTCCCCTACGACGGCACGCACCTGGCGGCGTACCTCCGAGTGCCGGCCGGGACCCGCCCGCCGGTGGTGATCATGGTGCCAGGCCTCGACTCCACGAAAGAGGAGCTGCAGGCCACCGCCGAGTACTACCTGGCCCGCGGCCTGGCCACGATCGCTATCGACGGCCCCGGCCAGGGCGAGTCCGAGTTCGAGCTGGCGATCGAGCCCGCGTACGAGAAGGTCGCCACCGCCGTCGTGGACTACCTGCAGACAAGGGCGGACGTGGACGGGAGCACTGTCGGGCTGTTCGGGGTGAGCCTCGGCGGCTACTACGCGGGCCGCGCCGCCGCCTATGAGCCGCGGCTGAAGGCGGTCGTCTCGCTCGCCGGCCCGTTCCGCTTCGACCTGGACTGGGACGAGCTGCCCGTGCAGACGAGGAACACCTTCAAGGTCCGCTCGCACGCGGCCAGCGACGACGATGCCCGGGCGAAGGCGGCCGAGCTGACCCTCGAAGACGCCGCCGCCAAGATCAGCATGCCGCTGCTCGTCGTGGGCGGCGCCCGGGACCGGATCGTCCCCGCCTACCACCAGGAGCGGCTGGCGAAGGAAGCGCCGGCCGCCGAGCTGCTGCTCTACCCCGACGGCAGCCACGGCGTGACCAACCGCGCCTACGAGTCGCGCTCCCGCATGGCCGACTGGCTGGCCGACCACCTGAACAGGAGGTAACCGCCATGGCAACGCACGAGGTCACTAACCAGCCGCCGCCGCTGGCCGGCTACGACGCCGCCGACGACCCGGCTCTGCTCGACGCCCTGCACCGCGAGGGCGCCGGCTGGGCGGAGCCCGGCCTGCGCGAGCTCGGCCGGCTGGCCGGAAGCGAGCAGGCACAGGAGAACGGCCGGCTGGCCAACGAGTACCCGCCGAAGCTCCGCACCCACGACCGGTACGGCTACCGCGTGGACGAGGTGGAGTTCCACCCGGCCTGGCACGACCTGATGACGGTCGCGGTGGGCCACGGGCTGCACGCGACCCCCTGGCAAGACGGCCGTCCCGGTGCGCACGTGGCCCGCGCGGCCGGCTTCTACGTCTGGGGTCAGGCCGAGGCCGGGCACCTGTGCCCGATCTCGATGACCTACGCGATCGTGCCCGCGCTGCGCCACGCGCCCGGCCTGGCGGGACCCTACGAGCCGCTGCTCGCCGCGACCAGCTATGACTTCGGGCTGCGCCCGCCGCTCGCCAAGAGCGGCCTGATCGCGGGCATGTCGATGACCGAGAAGCAGGGCGGCTCCGACGTCCGGGCGAACACCACGACAGCCGTCAGGCAGCAGGACGGCAGCTACCGGATCACCGGCCACAAGTGGTTCACCTCCGCGCCGATGGGCGACCTGTTCATGGTCCTCGCGCAGGTTCCGGACGCGGGCCTGTCGTGCTTCCTGCTGCCGCGCGTCCTGCCCGACGGCACCCGCAACGGCATGCATCTGATGCGGCTGAAGGACAAGCTCGGCAACCGCTCGAACGCTTCCGCGGAGGTCGAGTACGAGGATACGACGGCGTGGCTGGTGGGGGAGGAGGGCCGCGGTGTCCGCACGATCATCGACATGGTCAACGCCACCCGGCTCGACTGCGTGCTCGCCGCCGCGACCGGGATGCGCCTCGGCGTCCTCCAGGCGGCGCACCACGCCGCGCACCGCACCGCGTTCGAGGCCAGGCTCGCCGATCAGCCGCTGATGGCGAACGTGCTCGCCGACCTCGCGATCGAATCGGAGGCGGCGACCACGGTGGCGCTGCGGCTGGCGGGCGCCACCGATCGCGCCGCCCGCGGCGATGAGCGCGAGGCCGCGTTCCGCCGCCTGGCGCTGGCGGTGACCAAGTACTGGGTGTGCAAGCAGGCCTCCGGGCACGCCGCCGAGGCCCTCGAATGCCTGGGCGGCAACGGCTACGCCGAGGAGTCCGGCATGCCGCGGCTGTACCGCGAGGCCCCGCTCGTGTCCATCTGGGAGGGCTCGGGAAACGTCGCCGCGCTCGACGCGCTGCGCGCGCTGACCCGGCAGCCGGAATCCGCCGAGGCGTTCTTCGCCGAGCTCGCCCTCGCCGCGGGCGCGGACCGCCGCCTGGACGAGGCGATCGCGAGCCTCCGCAAGGACGCCGCCGATCCCACGGAACAAGGCGCCCGGCGGCTCGCCGAAGCCATGGCCGTCACCCTCCAGGCGGCGCTGCTGATCCGCCACGGCCACCCCGCCGTGGCCGACGCCTTCGCCGCCACCCGCCTGGCCGGGGACCGCGGCCACGCCTACGGGACGCTGCCGCGCGGCGTCCGCGTCGCGGACATCATCCCCCGCGCCACCCCAAAGATCTAATTCCGAACGTACGCACCCGTCTCTCTGTCCCCAATTCCCTCCGCAGGCTGTCTTTACGAACCGAGCATCTCCTGCGTGTTGTGCTGCGAGCTCTTCGGTGGGTTCCAGAAGGGCACCAATTCCGGTTCGCCCGGCTCGCTCGGCATGCTGCGAGGCGGGCCGCATGGGAGCGTCCATGCGACCCGCCTCGGGTAGCGCCGGTGAGGCGGCCTCGGGCCACCAGCGAGGCCGCCTCAGGCGCCTTCAGGCGGCCGGCCCGGAGGCCAGCGTCACCGTCGCGGTGTGCGACTGACCGGAGGCGTCGGTCCAGCCGATGCTGATCTTGTCGCCCGGGTGGTGCCCGATCAGGATGTTCTGGATGTCAGTGCCCGAGCTGACCGACTGGCCGCCGAGCGAGGTGACCGTGTCGCCCGCGCCTAGTCCGGCGGCCGCCGCCGGCGTACCGGACGCGACGCCCGCGAGCGTCACGCCAGAGGAGTACTGCTGGCCCGAGCTGGCGATCTCCAGGCCGAGGAAGGCCGTCGCGCCGATGTGCACGGTGGAGGAAGCCTGGCTGCCCTCGATCTCGCGGGCGATGGTCAGCGCGGTGTTGATCGGGATCGCGTAACCCTGCGTGGTGCTGGCCTGTCCCGAGTTCGACGACCCGCTGCCGCCGAAGCCGCCGTTCCCGCCGAAGCCGCCGCCGTTCCCGTTGCCGAACTGGTAGTTAGACGACGCCGCGGTGTCCATCCCGATCACCTGGCCGTAGCTGTTCACCAGCGGGCCGCCCGAGTCGCCGGCCTGGATGTCGGCGTTCGTCTCGATCAGCCCGGTGAGCTGCTCCGACGTGCCTGAGCTCTCGTCGGACGCGGTGATCGACTGGTTGAGCGCGGTGACCGTGCCCGCCGCCACCGACGGGGTGCCGCCGGCGCCGCCGGCGTTGCCGAGCGCCACGACGTTGTTGCCCACCGCCACGGTGGACGAGTCGCCGGTCGTCGCGGTGGTCAGCCCGGACGCGCCGGACAGTTGCAGCACGGCGACGTCCGCGCTCTCGTCGTAACCGACCACGGTCGCGCTGTAGGTCTTGCCGTTGCCGATGTCGGTGACGCTCACCGACGTGGCGCCCTCGATCACGTGGTTGTTAGTCAGCACCTCGCCGTTCGACGTCAAGACGATGCCGGTGCCTTCGGCCACCGCGTCCTGGTAGCCGAGGGCGGACTTCACGTCGACCAGTCCGGGATCGACCCGGCTGGCGATCTCCGACGTGCTCAGTACGGTCTTCGACGTTGACGTCGCGCTGCCAGCTGGCGTGCTTCCCTGGGACAGGCCGACGCCCACTCCGGCCCCCACGGCCAGCGCCACCACGGCGGTCGCGGTGAGCCCGAGCGCGTGCCGGCTGTGCCGCCGCCGCGGCGGCTCCGGCACCGGGTACCCGCCGTACGGGTGCTGTGCGAATGGCTCACTCATTGGTCTCGCCACCCCGAGTTCTGTTCGCGGTTTCTCGCTTGCTGTACTTTGAGAATCGGCCGCGAACCTGGGCAGACCCAGAAAAACCGTTAAGCCGGAGCTATCGATCTTCTGAAGATTTCCTCATGATCTTCAGCCTGCCCGGCCAGTCTCCTGGCTACCCCGCATCGAGCAGCAAAAACGGTGGCCAGGACGGCTAACCCTCCCTGACCGCGGCGGGCCTCTCCGCGTCGTCGCGCAGGTGGGCGCTCAGTTCCCTGCCGCTGTGCGCGATCAGGAAGAACACCACGCCGACGATGGCCACGATGATGATGACGACCAGGGTGATCCAGTCCAGGTTCATGTAGGCCCGCGGGCTGGACAGCCCGGTCGGCGCGACGATGTTGACGAACATCGCCAGCAGGTACAGCCCGCCGATGATGTACACCGGCCAGGCCCACTTGCCGAGCCTGAACTTGCCCTGAGGCACCCAGCCGCGGCGCCGCGCGATCGCCGCGCCGACCACCGTCATCAGGAACGACAGGTAGATGCCGCTGGTCGCGAAGGAGACCAGCGAGACCAGCGCGTTGGTATTGGCGGGGTAGGTGAACCACAGGATGTGCACGTTGTGCGACGGCGAGATGAACTCGAGCAGCACGAACAGGATGGTCACCACCGCGCCGCCGAGCAGCGCGTTGACCGGGGTCTTGAACCTCGGGTTCACCCGGGAGATCCACGCGGCGCCGGGCAGGGCGCCGTCTCGCGCGTACGAGAACGCCAGCCGGGATCCCGCGCCCTGCACCGAGGTGCCGCAGGAGAAGAACGCGAAGATGATCAGCAGCAGCGCGATGTCCTGCAGCCAAGAGGGGAGTTGCGCGAAGATGACCGGCACGCCGCCGCTGACGACCGCCGCGATGCCGCCCTTGGCCGGGATGGCGAGGATCAGCGCGCCGGTGACGATGAGCGAGGCGATCCCGCCCCAGATCATCGCCTGGCGCATCGCGCGGGGCACCTGGCGGCCGGCGTCCTTGGTCTCCTCGGAGACGTCACCGGCCGACTCGAAGCCGTAGAAGATGTACACGGGCACCAGCACCGCCACGATCAGCGCGGCGAAGTAAGACCCGCCGAAGTCCACGCCGAGCGGGTTGGTCTTGGCGCGCTGCACGCCCTGGGACGTGAACAGGTAGCCGAAACCGTGGTGGAAGCCGTGGATGGCGAGCACGATGGCGATGCCGAGGGTGCCGAGGATCTCGACGTAGACGCCGAACTGCGCGACCCGGCCCATCACCTTCGCGCCGGTGATGTTCAGCGTCGTCTGGATGAGCAGCAGCACCAGCGTGATGACCAGGATGTTCCAGTGGCTCGCCGGGTTGATCGTCCAGCCGAACCAGTTCTGCATCAGCGCGGCGAAGTAGCCGACCACCCCGGTGTCCACCGACGCGACCGTCACCAGCAGCGCGATGCCGTAGAACCAACCGACGAACCACCCGTACTGGCGCCCCACGTTGTACTTGCTGTACTGGTACAGCGCGCCCGCGATCGGGTAGTGGCTGGCGAGTTCGCCGAAGACCAGCGCGACGAGCAGCATGCCCGCGACGGGCACCAGCGTGGTCCACATGTAGCCGGGACCGCCGAAACCGAGGCCGAACGCGAACAGCGAGTAGACGCCGACCATCGGCGACAGGTACGTGAACGCGACGGCGAAGTTCGCGAACAGGCCCAGCACCCGGCTCAGTTGCGGGCGGTAACCGAGGCTCTCCAGCCGCGCGTCATCGCTATCAGTAACGGCCGTGAGCTCCGGCGTCGCCTCGTGCATGAGGCCCTCCCTAATCCGTACCTGCTGGGCGGTAGGAGAATGAAATCGGGAGGAACCGGTCCGCGTCAAGCACTGATTTCGTTGTTTTCATTTGTTCCGAACGGACCCGCGATGACTCTTCTCCCGCCCGCCTCACGCCGTACCGCGGCCCGCGCTCACCCGGCGCCGTGCCCCGCCGCGACGCGCTCCGCCTCGGGCGGCGGTCCGGGCGGCGTGCCGTCGCCGAACGGCCGGCCGCCGAGCGCGTCGCGGCCGTGCGGCCGCAGCCAGCCGGACAGGTCGGGCCCGTCGGGGACGATCTTGCCGGGGTTGAGGGTGGTGTGCACCCGGTAGTAGTGCTGCTTGGTCTGGACGAAGTCGATCGTGTCCCCGAAGCCCGGGGTCTGGAACAGGTCGCGCGCGTACGCCCACAGCACCGGCATCTCGGCGAGCTTGTTCCTGTTGCACTTGAAGTGGCCGTGGTACACGGCGTCGAACCGGGCGAGCGTCGTCCAGAGCCGCACGTCCGCCTCGGTGATCGTGTCGCCGACCAGGTAGCGGCGGGTCGCCAGGCGCTGCTCGAGCCAGTCAAGCCGGGCGAACAGCCTCGCGTACGCCTCGTCGTAGGCGGCCTGCGCGGACGCGAACCCGCACCGGTAGACGCCGTTGTTCACGTCCTCGTAGATCGGGGCGCTGACCTCTTCGATCTCGTCCCGCAGCGGTTCCGGGTACAGGTCGGGCGCGCCCGGCCGGTGGCAGGCGGTCCACTCCCGCTCCATGTCGAGGGTGATGCGCAGGAAGTCCGCGGTCACCACCCCGCCGCTCGGGATGTCCACGATGGCGGGCACGGTGACGCCGCGGTCGTAGCCGGGGACCGCCTTCTCGTACGCCTCACGCAGCCAGTGGATGCCGAGCACCGGGTCCAGCCCGCCGGGGTCCAGGTCGAACGTCCAGCTCCGCCAGTCGTGCTCGGGCCCGCAGATGCCCAGGGACAGCGCGGGCTCCAGACCGAGCAGGCGGCGGACGATCATCGTCCGGTTCGCCCACGGGCACGCCCGCGCTGCCACCAGCCGGTACCGGCCAGGCTGCACTGGCCAGCCGTCCCGCCCGTCCGCCGTGATGCGCCCGTTGAGGTACCTCGTGTCCCGTACGAACTCTCCTGTCTGGCTCATGCCTTCGAACTTAGGCGAAGATCGTGCGCTAGCGTAGAGCCACGTGAGAGCTGAGCAAGAGTTCGCCGTCCTCGCGGATGACTACCTGAACGACCTGGCCTGGCGGCATCCCGGCGCCGCGACGGGCCTCGGCGACCACCGGTACGACGACCGCCTTCCCGACCTGTCCGGCGAGGCCCTGGCCGCGGAGCGGCGGGCGCTCGACGGCTTCGCCGCCCGGCTGGCCGCCATCGACACAGCCGCGCTGGCCCCCGAACCGCGGGTGGACGCGGCGATGCTCGCCGACAGCGTGGCGCGGCGGATCTTCGAGCTCGACGAGTTGCGCGAGCACACCTGGAACCCGCTGGTCGCCAACCCGGGCACGGCGATCTACGACCTGCTCGCGAGGGATTTCGCGCCGCTGCCCGACCGGCTCGCCAGCGTCGCCGGCCGGCTGGCGCAGATCCCCGCGGCCCTGTCCACCGCGCGCGCCAGCCTCGGCGCGATGCCCAGGGTGCACATCGAGACCGCCGTCACCCAGTTCGCCGGCACGATCAAGCTGGTCACCGGCGAGATCGACGCCGCGCTGCGGAAGGCGGGCGGCTCCGCCGCGATCGACGCGGTACGGCCGGCCGCACTTGACGCGCTGGCCGCCCACCGCGACTGGCTGTCGGCCCGGCTCGCCGGCCAGGACCCCGCGGGCGGCGGCTTCGCCGACCCGCGGATCGGCCCGGAGCGCTTCGCGCGCAAGCTGTCGCTGACGCTGAGCGCGGCGGCCGACCCGGACGCGATCCTCGCCCGCGCCGAAGCGGACCTGGACCGGATCACCGAGCAGATCACTGAGGTGGCGGCCGGCCTGCGCGGCACGCCGCGCGAGGTGCTCGGCCAGCTGGCCGCGGACGCGCCGGAAGAGTCGACCATCCTCCGGTTCTGCGCCGCGGCCCTCGCCGCGCAGACCGGTTTCGTCCGTGAGCACGACCTGGTCACGCTCTACGACGACCCGATAGAGATCATCGACATGCCGCAGATCAACCGCGGGATCGCGGTCGCCTACTGCGACTCACCCGGGCCGCTGGAGACCGCGCCGCTCGCGACGTTCATCGCGGTCTCGCCGGTGCCCGATGACTGGACGCCGGAGCGGAAGGCGTCGTTCTACCGCGAGTACAACAGGCACATGGTGCACAACCTGATGGTGCACGAGGCGATGCCTGGTCACTACCTCCAGCTGCAGCACTCGCGCCGGTTCAGCGGCGGCACCAGGCTCCGCGCCGCGCTGCGTTCCGGCTCGTTCACCGAGGGCTGGGCCGTCTACACCGAAGAGCTGATGGCCGACCACGGGTACCCGGGGGAGGGCGACTCGCGAGCGGTGCGCATGCAGCAGCTCAAGATGCAGTTGCGCACCACGATCAACGCGATCCTGGACGCCCGGGTGCACGCCCACGGGATGACCGAGCCAGAGGCGATGGCGCTGATGGCCGACCGCGGCTTCCAGGAGGAGGGCGAAGCGGCGGGCAAGTGGCGCCGCGCGCTGCTAACCTCCGCCCAGCTGTCGACGTACTACGTCGGCTACACCGAAGTCGCCGACCTGGCCGCCGAGCTGCGCACGGCCGGCCAGCCGGAGCGGACCGTGCACGACCGCATGCTGGCCCACGGGTCGCCGCCGGTCCGCCTGCTCCGCACCATGCTGTAAACCGGTCGCTCACCGAGCTTCCGGCGTTCGGGCCGCTGACCACAGCTTGCCCGGCGTTTCCGCGGAAACGTACTGCTGTCCGTAATTCTGCTCCGTTCTGCGTGCTCGCGGGCTACGGGTTTGCGACCACCGTGCCTGCTTGACACTGCCGGGCGGGAGCTTTACGGTTATACCATCATCATAGAATAATGTCATGATGGAAGAAGGCTGATGTTCCGCTTCCGGCTCGACGGCTCCTCCGGGGTCCCGCCCTACCTGCAGCTCGTCCACCAGGTGAGGCAGGCGCTGCTGCTGGGCTACCTGCAGGAGGGAGACCGCCTGCCGACAGTCAAGGACGTCGCCGCCGACCTGGTGATCAACCCGAACACGGTCGTCAAGGCCTACCGGCAGCTCGAGCACGAGGGAATCGCCGGCGGCCGGCCAGGCCAGGGCACCTTCATCACGGCCACCTCCTCTCCGGTCCCGGCGCAGACGCAGCAGGACCTGCGCGCCTCGCTGGAAGCCTGGCTGCGCGCCGCCCAAGAGGCCGGAATGAGCGATGAAGCGGTCACGGCGCTGATCGCCGCGGCCCGCCACGGCATGAGGAAAGAGAGGGTCTGATGGCCGAACACAACGCCGAGGGCAGCGTCCCGGCACTGCGGACCGACCGGCTCGGCAGGCGCTACGGCAGGATGTGGGCGCTGCGAGACTGCACGATCGAGGTGCCGGCCGGCGCGGTGGCCGCCCTGGTCGGCCCGAACGGAGCGGGCAAGACCACCCTGCTGGAGATGATCATCGGGCTGCTGGAGCCCACCGAGGGGCAGGTGGCTGTCTTCGGCGAGACCTCCCGCGCCGGTACGGCCCAGGCGCTGGCCCGGGTCGGCTACGTCGCCCAGGACCACCCGCTATACCGCGACTTCACCGTCGCGGACATGTTCCACCTGGGCCGGGCGATGAACCCCCGCTGGGATCAGCAGGTCGCCGCCGCGCGGGTAGACGCGTTGGGCATCCCGCTCAGACGCAAGGTCAGGCACTTGTCCGGCGGGCAGCGGGCACAGGTCTCGCTGACCATGGCGCTGGCCAAGCGCGCGCCGCTGCTCGTTCTCGACGAGCCCGTTTCCAGCCTGGACCCGGTCGCCCGGCTGGAGTTCATGCGGGACGTGATGGCCTCGGCCGCCGACGCCGACCTGACCTTCCTGATCTCCTCGCACGTGGTCTCGGAGCTGGAGCGGTTCTGCGACTGGCTGATCGTGCTGGCCAGCGGGCACGTGCAACTGGCTGGCCCGGCCGATGACCTGCTCGCCGTCCACCGGCTGCTGACCGTCCCCCGCGCCGTCCCGGACGCCGAGCTGCCCGGGACGGCCATCCACCGCACCGACAGCGACCGGCACTCAACCGTGCTGGTCCGCACCGACCCGGTCCAGCTGGCGGTGCAGGGGCACGCCGGATGGCAGGCAGACCCGGTGAGCTTCGAAGAGCTGGTGATGGGCTACCTGCAGCGCCCGTCCGCGGCAACCACAGGCAATCCTGCCCCGGCCGCGCAGCGGCCTGCGGCGAGTGCGAAGGCGGTCACACGATGATCTGGGTTAGCTGGCGGCAGCACCGTGGCCAGGCCATAGCGTGCCTGGCCCTGCTCGCCGCCCTCGCGGTGTACGCGGTCATCGAGGGCAGCTCGATGCGGACGGCGTTCAGCAACGACGGCCTTGTCGGCACGTGCCTGGCCCGCACCCAGGGAACCGGCTGCGAAAACGGGGTCGGCGCGTTCATGGGCGAGTTCGGCTCCGCGGTCAACATCGCGTTCTGGTCGGTGTGCCTGATCATCCCCGGACTGATCGGGGTCCTCGTCGGCGGGTCGCTGATCGCCCGGGAACTCGAATACGGCACCTGGCGGCTGGCCTGGAGCCAGACCGTTCCCCGGACCCGGTGGCTAGCCGTCAAGCTGGCCCTGGTCACCGGCGGGCTCATCGTCCTCGGCGCGGCCATAACCGCGGTGATCATGTGGTACCGCGCGCCTATGGACCGGCTTACCGGGCGTCTCCAGCACAACATCTTCGACTATGAGGGCCTGGTCCCTACCGCCTACATCCTGTGCGCGTTCGGGTTCGCCGTGCTGGCCGGGCTGCTGATCCGCCGCAGCATCCCGGCCATGGTCGCCGCGTTCGTCCCGTGGCTGGCCATCCGGCTCGTGGTCGAGTTCGTGCTCCGCCCCCGCTTCCTGGCCCCGGTGACGGGTCCGATGAGCGCGCGCTGCCAGCAGCCGTCGGTGGGATGCGGCTCGGGCATCAGCTCCGTGCCGCAGGCCACCGGCCACATCGGCGACTGGGTGCTGAGCATGAACCCCGGCAACCTCGTCACCTACCAGCCCGCCGACCGGTTCTGGCCCTTCCAGTGCATCGAGGCCGGCATCTTCGTGGCCCTCACCGCCACCGCGCTCGGCGCCACCATCTGGCTGCTGCACCGGCGCGCCGCCTGGACCGCCTTATCTCCCGCGCATCGCGCTCGTCCTAGAGCAGGTCTGCGATCAGGGCGGCCGCGCGGCGGCGCCGTCGGTGGCGACGGGGCGGTAAGTCCACGTCGCGGCCGATCTCGCTGGCTATCGCGGCGGGACGAGAGCGAACGTGACTAGCCGACTGGACCCCCGACTACGCCCCTCAGTTCCGCCATTGACTCGCGGAAGACGCCTGGCAGGTCGCGCTGACCAGGGTCGCTGACCCAGCGCGCGAAGGCGACCTTGAAGACGGCGACCCCGGTCTCGGCGGCCAGGCTCGCGCCCGGCTCCGGGATACCGCGGTCGCGGAGCGCGCCGGCCACCGCGGCGGCGAGCGCGGCGAGCTTGATCAGCTCGCGTTCCTGTAGCTCCGCGTTCGCGGACACGATGGCGTCGCGCAGCCTGACCCGTTCCGGGTTTTCCTGGAGCATGGCGCCCGCGGCTTGGAATGCCGCGCTCGCCGCGTCCATCGCTGTCGCGGCGGCCGGCGCGCCGGCGACGGCGCGCGTCAGGAGGTCCCGCAACCTTTCCATGCCGTAGAACAGGACTTCCCGCTTGTCGGCGAAATGCCGGAAGAACGTCCGCTCGGTCAATCCTGCCCGCGCGGCGATCTCCGCGACCGTGGTCTGCTCGAACCCCTGTTCGGCGTAAAGCTCCATGGCTGCCTTCGCCAGCCGGCCGCGCGCGTCCGGCTCCCATCGACCCATGGCATGATGTTACGTGATGACAGTGACTGGCATCGCTGTGCTAAGCTGATGACAGCGACTGACATCAGGAGGTTTCTCATGCGGGTATTCGTCACCGGCGCGTCCGGCTGGATCGGTTCGGCCGTCGTTCCCGAACTCCTCGGCGCGGGTCACCAGGTCCTCGGGCTCGCCCGGTCGGACGACTCGGCCGAAGCCATCGCCGCCGCCGGAGCCGAGGTGCTCCGCGGCGACCTGGCCGACCTGGACACCCTGCGCGCCGGGGCCGCCAGCTCCGACGGGGCCATCCACCTCGCGTTCATCCACGACTTCAGCGACTTCGAGGCATCGGTCACCGCCGACCGGCGCGCCATCGAGACGATAGGCGCCACGCTCGAGGGGTCAGGCAAGCCCCTGGTCATCGCCTCAGGGACGCCCGCGGTGCCCGGGCACGTGGCGACCGAGCGCGACGAGTCCTCCCCGGGCTCCCCCGTAGCGGGCCGGGCGGCGAACGCCCAGGCGGCGCTCGGCATGGCGGCGCGCGGCGTCCGGTCGTCCGTCGTGGGGCTGCCCCGCACGGTGCACGGTGACGGTGACCATGGCTTCATCGCCCGCCTGATCGCGATCGCCCGCGACAAGGGCGTCTCCGGCTACGTCGGCGACGGGTCCAGCCGCTGGCCCGCGGTGCACGTGCTGGACGCCGCGCACCTGTTCCGCCTGGCGGTGGAGCAGGCCCCGGCGGGATCGAGGCTGCACGCGGTCGGCGACGAGGGCGTGCCGGTCCGCGACATCGCCGGAGTGATCGGCCGCCACCTGAACCTCCCGGCGGCGTCCGTCCCGGCTGGCGATTTCGGCTTCCTCGGGCAGATCCTCGCGGTCGACCAGCCGGCTTCCGCCGGGCTGACCCGCGAACTGCTCGGCTGGCGGCCGGTCCAGCCAGGCCTCATCGAGGACATGGACAAGGGCCACTACTTCGGCTGAGCGAGTCCCGCCCCGCCGTCCCTCACGTCAGCCGCAGCAGCCGCTCGGCGTTCAGCCCCGCCACCCTGGCCTTGTCCGCGGGCGCGAGCGGCAGCGCGTCGAGCAGGGCCCGCCCGGAGGCGTTCACGCTGAACGGGTAGTCCACGCTGAACAGCACCCGGTCCACCCCGAACACCGAGATCGCGCACAACACGGGCGGGAGGCTGAACATGCCGCTCGTCGTCACCCACACGTGCCGCAGGAAGTACGCGGACGGCGGTTCGGCGAGCCCGGTGAGGGACGGCGGCAGCACGTCGTCGATCCGGCCGAGCATGAACGGGATCATCTCCCCGCAGTGCCCGATGATCACCCGCAGCCCCGGATGCCGGTCGAACACGCCGCCCGCGACGAGCCGCAGCGCGTGCAGCCCCGCCTCCGAATGCCAGCCCCAGGCGGTGGTGGCCACGACGCTGGCCACCGGGGCGGGCAGCCCGCCGGCGAGGATGTCGCGCACCTCCGCAGGCGGCGGCGCGGGGTGCAGGTACAGCGGCACGTCGAGCGCCTCGAAGCGCGCGAGCAGCGGCGCGAACCGGGCGTCGTCGAGGAAGGAGCCATCGGTCCCCAGCGTGCTGTTGACGAGCGCGCCGACGAACCCGAGGTCCGCGACCGCCCGCTCCAGTTCGTCCGCCGCCGCGGCCGGCGACCCGGTGGGCAGCGTGGCGAATCCGGCCAGCCGCCCCGGGTGCCGGCCGATCGCCGCGGCGAGCTGGTCGTTCGCCTGGCGCGCGGCCGCCAGCCCCGCGGCCTCCGGCAGGCCCTGCGCGGCGGGCTGCGCGTGCGAGACCACCTGCACGTCGATCCCGGCCGCGTCCATGTCCGCGATCCGCTCCTTGTCCAGGTCGCGGAGCGCCGCGTCCAGCCGCTGTCCGCCGGGCCGCGCGAGCGGGCCGGTACCGGGCGCCGCGGCGAGCTCGGCCGTCCAGAAATGTTCCTCGAGGGCGATGGTTCGCATCCGTCTATCCTGGCATCCGGAACCGGGGCAGCGGTGACGGGAGCAGCAGCAGCGCGCCGGCCACGGCGCCGGTCACCGCGATCCATAGCGCGGAGCGCAGCCCGAGCACGCTGCCGAGCAGCCCGCCGAGCAGCGCCCCCGGCGGCCGGGTGCCGTAGTTGATCGCCTGGAACGCGCCGGACACCCGGGACCGCACCGTGGCCGGGATGACCACGGCGAAGATCGCGGCGATGCTGATGTCGAGCACCATCATGCCGAACCCGCTGGCGAACTCCGCGGCGAACAGCATGACGAGCACCGCGGCGCCGTGCACGCCGGACGCGAGCGGCACGAGCGCGAGCGGCCCGGTGAACACCAGGCAGCCCGCCACGTACACCAGCCCGGCGCCCAGCCGGGAGGTCAGCCGCTTGCACAGCACCGAGCCCAGCATGCCGCCAAGCGCGGCAGCGCCGATGACCAGGCCCAGGACCCCGGGCCGCACCCCCAGGGCGCGCACCGCGTAGAGCATGAACAGCGCGGTGAACATGCAGTAGAAGAAGTTGACCACGGCGACACCGGTGAGCGAGGCCCGCACGATCGGCGACGCCCCGATGAACTTCAGGCCCGCCGTGACCCCGTCGGTGCCGTCTGACGACGGCGGCTCGGGCGGCTTTATCGTGGCCAGTTGCGCGGCCGAGCCGAGGAACGACAGCGCGTCGACGATGACGGCGTACGGCGCGGTGAGCGCCTCGACGAGCAGCCCGCCGGCGGACGGGCCGGCCATCAGCGACAGCGAGCGGCTGCCGTAGATCAGCGACTGCCCGTCGACATAGCGGTCGGACGGCACGATCGACACGAACAGCGTCCCGTCGGACACGGTGAACAGCACCGACAGCGCGCCGACCGTGAACGTGACCAGGTACATCTGCGTCAGGGTCAGCACGTGCAGCGCGTAGCAGACCGGGATGGTCGCCAGCGCCACGGCGCGGCCGAGGTCGGCGAGGATCATCGTGTTCCGCTTGCCCCGCCGGTCGATCCAGGCCCCGGCGTGCATCCCGAACAGCAGGCTGGGCAGCCACTGCAGCGCGCTCAGGTACCCCATCTCCGCGGCCCCGGCGTGCAGCACGAGGACCGCGGTGAGCGGGACCGCGACCGCCGACACCTGGTCGCCGAACACCGAGACCGTCGACGCGCCCCAGTAGCGCCGGAACACCCTGTCCCGCAGCAACGGCGGAACCAGGCCGCGATGCTCCGCCCCTGCATTCATAGCCATCAAAGCGTATGTGCGGAACCCGGACATTGCACGCGTGATCGGACATGTGAGCGGTCATCGGTGCCCTGGCATCCGGAGGCGCGGGACCGGTGACGGCAGCAAGAGGTGACCCCCGCGGAGCGGTTACTCCGCGATGGGCTCCGCCGTTTCGTCGATGCCCGGCAGCCACTCCGCGTCCGCGGTCGGTACCCACTCCTTCGGCTCGAGCAGCGCTTCGCGGGCGGCCATGAACAGCAGGTACGGGATCAGGTCGACGGAGCGGCGCAGGAACCACTTGGTGCCCTTGGTGGCCATCCACCAGAAATCGTCGCGGCGGGTCGGCCCCGGGCTGCTCGGCTCGGGGTCGGGCTTGGCGGCGACGGGGTGCCCGGCGGCCGCGAGCGAGTCCCAGAACCGGCAGGCGATCAGCCGGTGCCCGCGCTCGTTGGGGTGCAGCCGGTCGACCGACCAGTTGCAGCGGTCGTAGGTTTCCGGGTCGTTCGCCGCGTCCCAGTGCAGCGTCCCGTACCGGGCGGCCACCTTGTCGAGTTCGGCGTTGACCGCGCGCATGCGCCGCGACAGCGGCCGGGCGAGCCCGGTGGGCAGCCCGAACATCCGGGCCGGATCCGGCAGCCGCATCGTCAGCACGGTGGCGCCGCCGGCCTGGAGCGCGGCGACGGTCCTGGCGGCGGCCTGGCCGGTGCGCAGCGGGTCGAAGCCGGCCCGCAGCGTGTCGTTGATGCCCACGACGACGCTGGCGACGTCAGGACGTAGCTCGAGCGCGGCCGGAAGCTGGTCGCGCTCGACGTGCTTGGCCTGCGCGCCGAGCACCGCGAGATTGTGCAGTTCCGGGTCGGGGAGCCCTGCCGCCAGGTGCCGCGCCCAGCCGCGCCACCCGCCGTCCGGGTCGGGGTCGCCCATGCCCAGGGTGATGGAGTCACCGAGAGTCACGATCAGCGTCATGCTTCTACCTGCCCGAGAGTGTGAGACGAGTCGGTGTTGAGGGCTTCATGAACGGCCAGGAAGGCGGCGACCGAGGCCGCCCAGCCGAACTCCTCGCCGCGCGCCCGCGCGGCCGCGCGGCGCGCGCACGCGTCCCTGGCCAGGATGGCGCGGACGCCCTCGGCGAAATCCTCGCCGCCGACCGCGATCCCCCCGTCGCCGATGACCTCGGGCAGCGCGCTGCTCGCGCTGACCACGACCGGTGTGCCGCAGGCGAGGGCCTCGAGCGCGGCGAGCCCGAAGGTCTCCACCGGGCCGGGCGCGACCACCACGTCCGCGCTGGCCAGCAGCGTAGCGAGCTGCTTGGGGTCGGTGACGAAGCCGGCGAACACCGCCGGCAGTGACCTGCGCCGCGCGGCGCGCTCGAGCCGGGCGCGCAGCGGGCCGTCCCCGGCGACGACGAGCACGGCGTCCACGCCGGCCGCGCGCAGCCCGGCCAGCGCGGCGAGCGAGCGGTGTGGTTTCTTCTCGACCGACAGCCGCCCGCAGTGCACGAGCAGCGTCTGGGCGGGTTTCGCGTACGTGTCCCGGACCGTGTCGCTGTACCGTTCCGGGCTGAACAGCTCGAGGTCGACGCCGAGCGGGATGCGCGTCAGGTTGGGCGCGCCGATGCGCTCGAACTCGGCCGCCGCCCACTTCGTGGTGCAGACGATCCGCTGGTAGTCCCGCACGCTGCGGCGGTTGAGCGCGTCGGCGAGCGCGGTGGCCGCGTTGCTGAGCAGCCGGCTGCGCCACCGGGACATGCCGGACACGTCGGCCGGCAGGCTGAACAGCCCGGTCAGGCTCTCGTGCGAGACCATCACCGTGGGCACGCCGTGATCGCGTGCCCACTGGCCGGTCCAGCGAAGCGTGGTGCGATCGGACACTTCGAGCCGGTCCGGCCGCAACTCGGTGAGCAGCGCGGTGAGGCTGCGGCGCCCGAGGAGCGCCCGGTAGCGGCCAGTGAACGGCACCATCGGCCCGTACCGGGTGATCACCCTGCCCTGCGCGGTCGGCTCGTCGCCCCGGTGGCGCCCGGGGATGATGAGCACCGGGTCGTGGCCGGCCGCCAGGTAGCCGGCGCCGAGTTCGCGCAGCGCGGTGCGCATGCCGCCGGACCGCGGCCCGACGTAGTTGGCCAGCCGCACGATCCGCATAAGGCGGCCATCGTGGCGGGGGCGGCGGCGGCGCCGATCACCGCGGCGTAGTGGTCGATCAGCTCGTCGGTGAGCGCGGGCCAGGACCGGGTGAGCACCCGGCGCCTGGCGGCCTCGCTCATCGCCGAGCGCAGCCGCTGGTCGGCGGCGAGCTTGGTGATCGCCGCGGCGAGCGCGTCGCCGTCGGCCGGCGGGACGAGGTATCCGGTCACCCCGTCGTCCACCAGGTCGAGCGGCCCGCCCGCGGCCGGCGCCACCACGGGCAGCCCGCTCGCGGCGGCCTCCTGGATCGTCTGGCCGAAGGTCTCGAACGGCCCGGTGTGCACGAAGATGTCGAGGCTGGCGTAGATCCGGGCCAGGTCCTCGCCGTGCCGTTCGCCGAGGAACACCGCCGACGGGAGGGCCTTCCGCAGTTCTTCCTCCATCGGCCCGCCGCCGGTCACCGCGAGCCGCACCCCTGGCAGGCGCGCGACGGCCGCGAGCAGGTCGACCCGCTTCTCGGTCGCCAGCCGGCCCACGTAGCCGGCGATGACCTCGCCGCCCGGCGCGATCTCGGCGCGCAGCCGCTCGTCGCGCCGCGCCGGGTGGAACCGCTCGGTGTCGACGCCGCGGCCCCACAGCCATATCCGTTCGATCCCGTGCGCGTGCAGGTCGGCGGCCGTGGCGCTGGAGGGGGCGAGGGTGCGGCCGGCCGCGTTGTGGATGTCGCGCAGCCAGCGCCACGCGAACGCCTCGGTGACCGCGCCAAGCCGGTAGGCGCGGGCGTAACTCGGCAGGTCGGTCTGATAGACGGCGACCATCGGGAGGTCCATGGCCTTGGCCACGTGGCTGCCCCAGGCGCCGAGCGCGACCGGGCTGGCGAGGTGGACCACATCAGCGTGGTGCCTGGCGACGGCGCGCCGCGTGCGCGGTGTCGGCAGGCCGAGCCGGAAGGTCGGGTATCCGGGCAAGGGGACGGACGGGACACGTTCCACCGGGTAGCGGAACTGGCTGTCGGCGCCGGTTGTGGTGTGCGCGGACTCTGGGGCAATGACCAGGGGGTGATGGCCCTTGCGGACGAGGTTCTCTGCCACGCGCACTACGCAGTGTGCGACCCCGTTGACATCAGGCGGGAACGACTCCGTAATGATCGCGATCCTCATGTAATCAAGTTCTCCCACGGCGTGTTCGAATTCCGCCAAGACGCCGTTACCGCAGGACGAACGCTCGATGACAATTAATGAATTAATGATCAGCCAGCCAGCTTGGAGTCCGGCAGGGCCGCTCGTCCCGAGCGTGCCGCCCAACCGTCCCGCCCAACCGTCCCAGGAAGAACTCACCGCCACCCGGTGTTGCCCCAACCGTGGCCGGTACCCAAGCTCCCCTGACCCTGAACGGCGCGCCGCTTTCCGTGCTCGACCTGGCGCCCATCCCGGACGGCAGCACCGCGGGCGAGGCGCTGCGCGCCACGATCGACCTGGCCCGGCACGCCGAACAGCTCGGCTTCACCCGCTTCTGGGTGGCCGAGCACCACGGCATGCCGGGCATCGCGAGCTCGTCCCCGCCGGTGCTGATCGGCCACATCGCCGACGCGACGTCGACCATCCGGGTGGGCTCCGGCGGGGTGATGCTGCCGAACCACCCCTCGCTGGTGGTCGCGGAGCAGTTCGGCATGCTTGAGGCGCTCCACCCGGGCCGGATCGACCTGGGGATCGGCCGCGCGCCGGGCACCGACCAGGCGACCGCCGCGGCGCTGCGGCACCGGGGCCCGGACGAGTTCCCGCGCCAGCTGACCGACCTTCTCGGCTTCTTCACGGGGGAGTGGCCCGCGGGGCACCCGTACGCGACGGTCCGCGCGGTGCCGGGCGAGGGCAACGGCCCCGACATGTGGCTGCTCGGCTCGAGCGGCTACAGCGCGCAGGTGGCCGGCACGCTCGGCCTGCCGTTCGCGTTCGCGCACCACTTCATGCCGGCCAACACGCTCCCCGCGCTGGCCCTGTACCGGGAGTCGTTCCGCCCGTCGGAGGCGCTGGACAAGCCCCGCGCGATGGTCGCCGCCGGCGTCGTCTGCGCCGAGACCGACGAGCGCGCCCGCTTCCTGGCCGGCGCGTCCGCGCTGTCGTTCCTCCGCCTCCGCCAGGGCCGACCGGGCCGGATGCCCAGCCCGGAAGAGGCCGCCGCCTACCCCTACAGCGACCTGGAGCGCGCGTTCATCGCCGACCGCCAGTCCACGCAGCTCATCGGCGCCCCGGACGCGGTCCGCTCCGGCATGGAAGACCTGCTCAAGCGCACCGAGGCCGACGAGCTGATGATCACCACCCAGACCTACGACCCCGCCGACCGCCTCCGCTCCTTCGAACTGGTCGCCGAGATCATCCGCCGCCCGTAAGCCAGCTAGGTGTGTCATTTCGGGTGAATATCTCCCGAAATGACACATGTAAGGACCCGGAAGCCGGAAACGGTCGGCCGGCACAGGAGTGTCGCCCCCTCAGCCGTCGCGGCGGCTGATGACCGTGAACGTGACCGCGAGCAGCGCGGCGGCCAGCAGCACGAAGATGCCGGTCTCGATCCCCTGGAACGCCCAGTAGCGGCTCGCCGGCTGGTACGTCAGGTAGCCGCGGATGCCATGCGCCTGCGCGCAGGACAGCACCGCGTGGTAGGTGGCGGGCGTGAGCGGCCCGTTGCCGGCGGCCGCCTGGCACTGGGCCGGAAGGGAACTGACCGGGAGCCCGGGCACCGCGGCGCTGCCCCCGATCACCGGCCCGTTCACCGACTGCGGGAGGCTGATCGGCTGCCCGTTCGCGCCCGCGTAGCCGGCCGCCAGCTGCCAGGAGGAGCCGGCGGCGGTGAACCCCTGGGCGAGCGAGAAATATGTGGTGACCGGGGCCGCGAAGTGCGCCCGCAGCCAGCCGTAGATCACCATCCGGACGACGATGAACCCGGCCAGGGTGATGCCGATGGCGGGCAGCGTTCGCCGCAGCAGCGCGCCCGCGGTGATGCCGAGCGCCACCGCGAACACCGCGTAGCCCACCGGGACGATGCCCATGATGTCGAACCGGCCGGGCTTGAACGCGTCCCCCTGCAGTGCGTTGTCCGGCCCAGACCACCAGGTGACCAGGCCCGAGACCACGCCGCCCACAGCGGCCGCCGCGAGCAGCAGCCAGCCCGACTTGGCCACGAGCCACAGCCGCCGCGTGACGCTCTGCGTCCACGCGTACTGGCTGGTCCCGCTCTCGAACTCGTACGCGAGCAGCGGCGCGCCGAGCAGCATGCCAAGCACGGCCGGCACGCCCAGCGTCATGATCACCAGGAACCCGATCGCGTGGCTGCCCAGGAACAGCGAGTCCGCGAGGTTGCCGCACGTGTGGTTCGCCGAGCAGGCGATCAGCGCCGCGTGCCACTGCGACGCGACCTGAACGCCGGTGACGAGCATCAGCACAGCGAACGCCGCGAGCAGCGCGCCGGCGATCGCCGCCTGCGCCCGGTACTGCCTCCAGACGACCCAGCTCATGGCGCTCACGCGTCCCTCCCGCGGACGATGACGAACGTGACCCCGATCAGTGCCGCGGCCAGCAGGACGTAGATCCCTGTCTCGATGCCCTGGAACGGCCAGTAACGGCTGGAGGGCTGATAGGTGGCGAACCCGCGCCAGCCGTGCGCCCGCATGCAGGAGAACACGGCGCTCAGCGACCCGGACTTTCCCGTTCCGGCCGTGGGCAACAGCGTCTGGCAGGAGGCCGGAAGCGCGGGATACAGATCGCCCCAGCCCGTCGCCACGACCACTCCGGCCGGGCCGACGGCACCCTGGGCGAGCACCCAGGACTGCCCCGGCGCTGTGAAGGAGCCCCCCACGCTGTAGTAGGTCGTGACCGCCGCCATGTAGTGCTGCCGGAGGAAATCGGAGATCACCAGGCGCAGCCCGATGAACCCGCCGAGCACGACGGCTATCGCGGGCAGGGTCCGCCGCGCCACGGTGCCCGCGGTGATGCCGAGCGCCATGGCGAACACCGCGTACCCGATGGGGACGATGCCCTGGGTGTCGAACTGGCCGGGCGCGAACGCGCTGGCGGACATCGCGTTGATCGGCCCGGACCACCAGGTGGTCAGGGCGGCGATCGCGCCGCCGCAAGCGGCGGCGGCGAGCAGCAGCCAGCCCACCTTGACGGTCAGCCAGCGCATCCGGGTGATGCTCTGCGACCAGGCGAAATCGCTGGTGCGGGCCTCGAGTTCGTGCGCCACGAGCGGCGCGCCCCACAGCATGCCGACCACGGCCGGCACCAGCAGGCTGATGTACGGCAAGTCACTGACCACGCCGTTGACAAGCGGCGCCTGCTGTTGCAGGCACGCGGTGTTCCCCGCGCACGCGACGAGGATGGAGTGCCAGCGCGACGCGATCTGGAAGCCGTCCGCGAGTATCACCGCGGCGGCCGCGGCGAGCAGCACGGATGCGATCGCGGCCTGGCCGCGGTACTGACGCCAGACAAGCCAGGTCATGAGCTTTCTCCCACCGTCGTGAGGCGCTTGCCCGCGGACGCCTCGTCGGCGCCCATGTAAGCCAGCACCAGCTCTTCGAGGGTCACGTCCTCGGCCTGGTAGGCGGGGTCGATGACCGGGCCGCCCAGCCGGACGAGCAGGGTGGACTGACGGGCCGTCGCCACCTCCTGCACGACTTTGTGCGTCCGTTCGATCGGCGCGGTGTCCTTGCGCGGCCCGACCAGGACCTTGTGCTCCGCCAGCAGCGTGTCGATGTCACCGGAGAGCTGGACCCGGGATCCGGCCAGCAGGATGATGTGGTCGCACACCCGCTCCAGGTCGGTGACCAGGTGCGAGGACAGCACGACGGTGAGTTCGCCCCCGGCGTCCGCCACGCCCGCGGTCAGCGTGGCGAGGAACTTCCGCCGCGCCAGCGGGTCCAGCGCCGCGACCGGCTCGTCGAGCAGCAGCACCCGCGGCCGCTTGGCCAGCGTGAGGGCCAGCGCCACCTGGGCGCGCTGGCCGCCGGACAGCGTGCCCACGCGCTGGCCGAGCGGAATGCGCAGCTCCGCCAGCCGGGTGCGCACCAGCGAGGCGTCCCAGCGCGGGTTCATGTGGGCCCCGATCCGGATGTGGTCCTCGGCGGTGAACCGCCGGTACAGCGGGATCTCCTGGGCGAGGAACCCGATCTCGGCGAGGAATGCGGGGTCCTGCCGCGGCGCCCCGCCCAGCACGGCAGCCGTGCCGCCGGTCGGGCTGGCCAGCCCGGCGAGGATCCGCAGCAGCGTGGTCTTGCCCGCCCCGTTCGGCCCGACCAGCGCGGAAACCCGTCCCTCGGGCACGGTGACCGTGCACTCGGTCAGCGCGCTGACCCGCCGGTAGCGCTTGGACAGCTCATGTGTCTCGATCGCCGTGCTCATGCGATCTCCTCCGATTCAGCCTCCGCTGCGTCCCCTGCCCGCAGCGTGATCCGCAGCAGCGATTCCATCGACTCGTCGTCGAGCCCGGCCTCGCGGGCCTCCCGCACCCAGCGCTCCAGCGACCGGCCAAGCCGTGAGTGCGTACCGGGCGGCGGCCCGGGCGGGCGGCGCCGGACGAACGTGCCCTGTCCCGCGCGCGCTTCGACCAGGCCCTCGCGCTCCAGGTCGCGGTAGGCCTTGAGCACGGTGTTCGGGTTGACCGCCACCGCGGCGACGACTTCGCGCACTGTCGGAAGCTGGTCCCCGACGTCGAGCACGCCCATCCGCAGCGCCTGCCTGACCTGCTGCACGATCTGCAGGTACGGCGGCACCCCCGTCCGCGCCTCCACCCGGAAACTGATCACGACGTCACCGACCTAGTGTCTTAGTTGCCTAGCACTTTAGGACACAGGGATGCGCTCGTCAACGTCGTTTGCTTCCTTTATGCCGGGGTAGTCGGGAAAGTCGGGTCCGCCAGCGCGGCAGGAGGGGTCCTTGTCCGAACTCAGCGAGGCGAACGACGCCCGCCGCCTAGAGCTCATCGCGGCCGCGCAGCGGCAGTGGACCGACGCGCTGACCGATCTCGGCGGCCGGAACACGCTGCTGTACTACAAGGACCGGCGGGCCGGCACGCTCGACCTGGCCCACGCCGACCCCGACGTGCTCGAGCGGTTCGAGAAGACCGGCCACGCCAGGCTCACCAAGCTGTTCGCCGACGCGGACGAGCGGGCCGACGCGATCCGCCGCATGCAGACCATCTACCGCAAGGCGCGCGAACTGACAGAAGAGCGCGGCATCCGGGCGGGCTACCTGGCCACCGGCCTCGCCCGCTGGGACGAGCTGTTCCTCGAGCCGGCCGCGCCGGTGCTGCTGCGCGGCCTCACCATCGCCCCGACCAGGGCCCGGTACGACGACTTCGACCTCACCCTGGACGACGACGTCGAGGTCAACCCGGTGCTGCTGCACAAGCTGGCGAGCGTGTTCGGCGCGGT